>JADMIO010799945.1_pt1 | contig 59089 bp, 51 predicted proteins | sample 8958161 | NCBI WGS metagenome assembly JADMIO01 (sample SAMN16585339, study PRJNA669376) | soil metagenome | isolation source: Crop rotation soil | place: USA: Cullars Rotation, Alabama | collected 2011 | reverse complement strand
CCGCGACTTCAAGTCACGTGAATTCCAAGCTTCGGATCCCACTGTGCTGGAAAGGCGGCGCGCGCACCTTGCCCTTGATCTCGCCGCCGCCGGCGACCACCGCCGCCTCCACCGCGGCCTCCTGCACCTTGCCGGCTTCATAGTCCGGCGACAGGATGAAGAAGCTTTTCTGCCCTTCGCCAAGCAACGCCTTGACGGTGGTGCCGACTGTCGAATTGGCGTCATAGGCCCAGGCGACGATATGGCCGTTGCAATCGGCCTCCGTCGGCCGGTCGGTCAGCGGCGAAACGAACAGCCCGACCTTCTTCTTCTCGCCGATCAGCGTGTTGACGCCGAGCGCAATGGCTGAATTCGCCATGTCGGCTATGGCGTCGACATTATCGCGCTCCAGCCATTCGCGGGCGATGGCCAGACCCACGTCCGGCTTGTTCTGATGATCGGCCGAGACGAGCACGATCGGCTTGCCGAGCGCCTTGCCGCCGAAATCCTTGATGGCGAGTTCGACGGCGCGCACCACCTCGGTTCCGCCGATGGCGGAGAAGGACGTGCTCTGATCGTTCAGCACGCCGATCTTGACGACGCCGTCGCCAGACTGGGCGTGCGCGACGAAGGCCGACGAAGCCAGCAACGTCGCCGCCAGCAGCAGCTTCTTCATGATTTCCATCTCCTCCACAATGCGCCCGGCGCACTCGGCCGCGCCGCTTCCTCTTCGGGAAAGGGCTATCGATCGCAGCCTGCGCTTCCATGCTTCCGGCAAGGCCCTGCGCAAGCATCGTCCTAACAGACTAGGGCGCGCGCCGCAGCGTCGCTAGTCAAATCAGACGATGCCGGCCGTTCCTGCCGTCGCCAACTCTTCCGGCGATGAACGCGCGTCCGCAAACCGCCGTCCAACTGTCGGAAACGGACGGCGTTCTCGTCGCCGCCCTGGACAATCCGCCGGTCAACGCCCTGTCGCACGCCGTTCGTCGCGGACTCATGGCGGCGCTCGACCGACTCGAGTCGGACGATACGCTGTCGGCCATGGTGATCGCCGCGCGCGGCGCGCTGTTCTGCGCCGGCGCTGATGTGAAGGAGTTTGCGGCGGCGATCGAGCCGCCGCAACTCGGCGATATCGTTGCGCGGCTCGACCATTCGGAAAAACCGGTTGCCGCGGCGATCCATGGTTCGGCGCTTGGCGGCGGGCTGGAACTGGCGCTCGCCTGCAATGCGCGCATCGCGCTGGCGGGCGTAAAGCTCGGTTTGCCTGAAGTGAAACTCGGCATCTTGCCTGGCTCCGGCGGAATTGTTCGCTTGCCGCGGCTGACCGGCGTCGATGCGGCGCTCGACATGATCGCCGAGGGAAAGTCGGTCGACGCGGCGCGCGCGCTGGAGGTTGGGCTTGTCGACCGCGTCGTCGATGGGGATTTGCTCGATGCGGCGGTTGCTTTCGTAAGCAGCCTCGCGAGGGCGGGCGGCGCGCCGCGCCGTGTGAGCGCGCTGCCGTTTCCGGCTTTCGACGAGGCGGCGCAGGCGCGGGCGCGGCAGGCGTTGAAAAGGAAATTCCGGGGACGCGAGGCTCCGCAAAAGGCGGTGGAGCTTTTTGCGATGGCTGCGACAACGTCTTTTCAGGAGGCGGTAAAGCTGGAACATAAAGGTTGCAAGGCGCTCCTGACATCGCCGCAATCGCGCGCATTGCGTCATCTCTTCGCCGCCGAACGCGCCGCCGCGAAGCCTGCCGCCATCGCCAACACCGCAGCGCGCATGATCGAAAAGGCCGGCGTCGTCGGCGCCGGAACCATGGGTCGCGGCATCGCCATTGCGCTTCTTGACGCCGGCCTGTCCGTGACGCTCGTCGCGCGCACGGAGGAATCCGCCGAAACAGCCCGCAAGGCGATCGGGAAATCCTATGATTCAGCGATCAGGCGCTCGGCCGCAACCGAAGCGCAAAAAGCGGATCGACTCTCCCGCCTCGAAACAGTCGCGAAAATCTCCGCTCTGAAGAACGTCGATCTTGTCGTCGAAACCATTTCCGAAGATTTCGACGCAAAGCAAAAGATGATCGCTGCCGTCGAGGGCGTCGTCGGCGCTAACGCCATCCTCGCCACGAACACCTCCTTCCTCGATATCGAAAAGCTCGCTTCCGCCACCGCGCATCCGCAAAACTTCGCTGGCTTGCATTTTTTCAATCCCGCGAATCTCATGAAGATGGTGGAGGTCGTGCGCGCCGCGCGCACGGCGCCGGCGACGCTGGCCACGCTGATGACGCTGGCAAAGCGGCTCGGCAAGACTGCCGTGCTGGTCGGGCCATCGGAGGGATTTGTCGCCAACCGCATGCTCTCGAAGCGCACGCGCGAGGCCTTGTTCCTGCTGCAGGAAGGCGCGACGCCGGCGCAGATTGATCGCGTGCTCTCCGACTTCGGTTTCCCGGTTGGCCCCTTTTCGCTTGCCGACATGGCCGGCCTCGACGTGCTGGCGGCGACACGCGCCGCGCGGGCGCCAAGGATGAGCGAACGGGAACGTCAGGCGGATATCATCGAGACTCTAGTCGCCGCCGGCCGTCTCGGCCGAAAATCCGGCGCCGGATATTACGCCTATGGCGCGGATGGGAAGGCGGCGGAAGACTCGACGGTCGCCGCGCTGCTCGACCTGCATCGCCACCGGCGCGGCTTTGCGGCGCGCGCCATTTCCGACGAGGAAATTCTGGAACGTTGCCTGCTCGCTCTCGTCAATGAAGGCGCGAAACTGATTGACGAGGGCGCCATCGAACGCGCCGCCGATATCGACGTTATCTGGACGGCCGGCCTCGGCTTCCCCGCTCATTTCGGCGGGCCGATGTTCTGGGCCGCGGAGCACGGTCTCACCGCGATTCGCGAAAAGCTTGATCGTTACGCGGGGGCTGTCGGCGCGGAATTCTTCGCGCCGTCGCCGCTGATCCTGCGCCTCGCCGAAACAGGGGCCGGCTTTCACTGAACATGATCTGAAATGGAACTTTGGGTATGAACAAGGAAATGCAGCTTGGCGAGGTGGTCGGTCGGCTTAAAGACGGCATGACCATCGGCGTCGGCGGATGGGGGCCGCGCCGCAAGCCGATGGCGCTGGTCCGCGAGATTCTGCGTTCGCCGCTGAAGGACTTGACCATCGTCGCCTTCGGCGGCCCGGAGGTCGGCATGCTCTGCGCCGCCGGGAAAGTGAAGCGGCTGGTCTTCGGCTTCGTGTCGCTCGATTTCATCCCGATCGAACCATTCTTCCGCAGAGCGCGCGAGGCCGGCGGCTTCGAGGCGGGCGAGCTGGACGAGGGCCTCCTCGTGCTTGGGCTACGGGCGGCTGGCTATCGTCTGCCCTTCCTGCCAACGCGCGTAGGCCTCGGTTCGGATGTGATGACGATCAATCCGCATTTCCGCACCGTGACGTCGCCTTATGATGACAGCGAGACGCTGCTCGCCATGCCGGCGATCAGGCTGGATGTCGCGTTGATCCATGTCGCGCGCGCCGACCGGCTCGGCAATACGCAGACCGACGGGCCCGATCCGTTTTTCGATGATCTTTTCGCCCGCGCCGCCGACGCTTGCTACGTCACCACGGAAATGCTGGTCAATGGCATTGATAAGGAATTTTCCGATCGCGCGAAAAGCAATCTCTTCGAGCGGCATCTGGTTACGGGGGTCGTCAATGCGCCGCTTGGCGCGCATCCGACGACGGCGCATGATGCTTACGGCTGGGACGCCGGCCATCTGAAGGAATATGCTGCGCTCGCCGCGGAAAAGGGCGGCTGGGAAAAATATTTCGAAAAGTATGTGGCCGGCGATGAGGCCGGTTATGCGGACCGCGCGGGAGGCGAGGCGCGCATTCGCGCTCTCCCGATTCCAATCTTCTGACCGGACAATCTGATGACCGCGACCGAGGGATTCACGCTTGCCGAACTCGTCATTTGCGCCGCCGCCGAGGCCTGGCGCGGCGATGAAGAGGTGCTGGCGACCGGCATTGGGCCGCTGCCGCGCATCGCCGCCGGCCTCGCGAAGCTGACTTTCGCGCCGCAGCTTCTGATGACCGACGGCGAAGCCTATCTTGTCGAGGAGCCGGTTCCTCTTGGGCCGCGCGGCGATTTCAAGCCGAAATTTTCCGGCTGGATGCCCTATGGCCGTGTCTTCGACACGCTCTGGTCGGGTCGTCGCCATGCGATGGTGACGCCGGTGCAGGTCGATCGCTGGGCGCAGACCAACATCGCGGCGCTTGGCGACCTGAAAAGGCCGAAGGTGCAGCTTCTCGGCGTGCGCGGTTTTCCTGGCAACAGCATCAGCCACCGCAACTCGATGTTCCTGCCGGCGCATACGAAGCGCGCCTTCGTTGAAGACGAGGTCGATGTCGTCGCCTCCGTCGGCTTTTCCGACAGGCGCTGGCCGAAGGGCGTCAGGCCGCTGCCGGTCGATATCGGCATTGTCGTCACGAATCTGTGCGTGATGGATTTCAACGGGCCCGATCATGCCGCGCGGGTGATTTCGCTCCATCCGGGCGTTTCCTTCGAGCAAGTGCAGGGCGAAACAGGATTTCCCCTCTTGCGCGCGCCGACAATCGCGACGACGCCCGATCCGACCTCCGGACAGCTTGCCATCATCCGTCGACTCGATCCGACGGAAATTCGCGCGACAGTCATCAAGGGAAGTCCCGGGGCGGCGTGCGGCGTAACGGCAGGAGAGTAAAAAAACCTATGCCGGAACTGCTTTTTCCCAATGAAGGCGCTGCCGTCGTGATCGGCGGCTCCGGCGGCGTCGGCGCCGAAATCTGCCGCGTGCTGGCGCGCGACGGCTGCGACGTGGCGTTGACCTTTTTCGGCAATGAGGCGCGCGCGAAGCTGGCCGCAGGGCTTGTCGAAGGCGAAGGTCGCAGGACCACGATCCATTGCCTCAACATCGAGGAGACGGAAAGCGTGCGTGCTTTCGTCGCCGATGTCGTTGCGACGCATGGAGCGATTCATACGCTCGTTTACGCCGCCGGGCCGCTCGTGCCGCTCATTCATCTGAGCAAGATAGACCCCGAACTAATGAGGAAGCATCTGCTGCAGGACACGTTCGGCTTCTTCAATGCGGCCCAACAGGCGCTGCCGCATCTGCGTCATATGAAAGGATCGGTCGTCGCCTGCCAGACCGCGGCGCATTGGCGGTACGCGGCGGCCGATGGACTCTCCGTCGTTCCGAAAGCCGGCGTCAACGCCATCATGAAGGGAATCGCCAGGGAGGAAGGCCGCTACGGCGTGCGCGCAAACGGCGTCGCGCTTGGAATCATCGAGGCCGGCCAGCATCCGGAGCTGACGCGACTCGGTTACATCGACGAAAAATATATGGCGGCGGCGGCGAAGAACACGCCGCTGCGCCGCAACGGCCAGGCGATCGATGTCGCCGAAGCCGTGTCCTTTCTCGCTTCCTCGCGCGCCGGCTTCATCACCGGCCAGGTCATCGCCATCGATGGCGGCTATTCGGTCTGAGGCCGCCGGCGCTTAGTCCGGCCGGACGATGGCGCCGCGCCTTCGGCGGCGGACCTTGTTGGCGATCTTGCAGGAGTCCGCGCCTGTGCGCGAAGCCGTCATCGTTTCCGTCGCCCGCACGCCGGTCGGAAAGGCGTTTCGCGGCGCCTTCAACGACACCGAAGCGCCGGCCCTCTCTGGCCATGTCGTGCGCGAAGCGGTTCGGCGCGCCGGGTTGGAGTCGGGCGAGATCGAGGACGTGATTCTCGGCTGCGCGGCGCAGCAGGGCACGCAAGGATATAATATCGGCCGACTGACCGCCGCCGCCGCCGGTCTGCCGACCAGCGTTTCCGGCATGACCATCGATCGCATGTGTTCATCCGGCCTGATGGCGGTAGCGACCGCCGCCAAGCAGATCATGATCGACGGCATGGATGTAATCGTTGCCGGCGGCGTCGAATCGATCAGCCTGACCCAGAACAAACACAAGAATTCCTTTCGCGCTCGCTCGGAAGCCGTGCTCGCCCATTGGCCGCACGAATATATGACGATGATCGAGACGGCGGAAATAGTCGCGCGAAAATACGGCATTTCGCGCGGGGCTCAGGATGAATTCGCGCTGACAAGCCAGCGGCGCGCTGTGGCCGCGCAGGCGGCCGGCCGCTTCGATGAGGAAATGGCGCCGCTGCAAACGACGAAGCTCGTCATGGACAAGGCGGCGAAAGAGACGCCGCCCGAAACGGTGACGCTCATGCAGGACGAGGGCTTGCGCGCCGACACGACGCTCGAAGGTCTCGCCGCCTTGCCGCCGGTCTTCGCCGACGGCGAAATCGTCAGGACGGGCGAATATGTGACGGCCGGCAACGCCTCGCAACTCTCCGACGGCGCGGCGGCGCTGGTGCTGATGGAGGCTTCACTTGCCGAGCGGCGGGGCCTGGAGCCGCTTGGCGCCTATCGCGGCATGGCGGTCGCCGGCGTGGCGCCGGAGGAGATGGGGATCGGCCCCGTCTTCGCTGTTCCGGGATTGCTCGAACGTCATGGTCTCTCGATCGACGACATCGATCTCTGGGAGTTGAACGAAGCCTTTGCCTGCCAGGCGCTCTATTGCCGCGACAAACTCGGGATCGACCCTGAAAAGATGAACGTCGATGGCGGCGCCATCGCCGTCGGCCATCCCTTCGGCATGACCGGCGCGCGGCAGACCGGCCACCTGCTGGTCGAAGGCCGGCGTCGCGGCGCCAAATATGGCGTCGTGACCATGTGCGTCGGCGGTGGCATGGGGGCGGCAGGCCTGTTCGAGATTTTCGGATGACGATGCGGGAATTGCAACCGATCCTCGGGCCGGCGACGCAACTCGGCTTTGTCGTCCGCGATATCGACGCGGCGATGCGCCACTGGCTCGATGTATTTGGCGTCGGGCCTTTCCTGTGCATGGAGCGCGGCGTGTCGCAGCCGCCAGCGACGACTTATATGCGCGAAAAGCCGGTCCTCGTTGAATTGAAGCTCGCCTTCGCCTTCATGGGCGAGGTGCAGATCGAACTGATCGAGCAGCGCAACGACGCGCCCTCGCCTTATCGCGAATTTATCGATTCAGGTCGCGAAGGGCTTCAGCATCTCGGCTTCTGGGTTCACGATCATGCCAAGGCGACACAGGCGGTGGAGGCCGGCGGTTATCGGCGAATCTACGAGATTTACGTCGCTGGACAGGAATTGCCGATCGTCTATTACGATTCGCCGTCGCTCTACGGGCCGATGCTCGAGATCGTGCCGCCGAAATGGCGGCGATCGCGCGAGGCGGTGCGGGCGGCGACAGAGGGCCGGAGCGGCGGCGATCCGATTCTCCGGTTTGACACCTATGCCGAGTTCATTGCGAAAGCCGGCGTGAATTTCGAATAGTCTATGACAGAAGCCGTTCCAGCGCTTCGATCTGGCCGCGGAGCGAGAGAATCGCCGCGCGCGTCGCGTGCGAACTGGCGCTCGCGGCGGCCGGTTTTCGCAACCCTTGCAACGCCAGATCGGCGATGATGTCGGCGATCTCGCGCGGCGTCTTTGGCCCGTTTGGCGAATACCAGCGCGAGGTCCAGTTCGCCATGCCGATCACGGCGAAAGCGGCGATCTTGGCGTCGACATCGCGGAATTCGCCGGCGCTCACGCCGTCGCGAATGCATTGCACGTAAAAATCATAGATTTGCCGACGGCCCCGATTGTAGACAGCGCCCATTTCGTCTGGAATCTGCGCTTCCAGCCGCGAAAAAAAGAGAAAGCGCGAACCGGAGGACAGACGCCGCACGATGCCGTCGGTCACCGCTCGTCGCAACCGCTCGGTCGCGGTCAGGCTCTTGTCGTCGATCAGTTCCTGAAGCTGGTGCGACGGCGTCAGCGCTTCGGCTTCAACGAGGGCCGCGAGAATTTCCTCCTTGTTGCGGAAATAGTGATAGACCGCCGAACGCCCGAGCCCAATCACGCGCGCGATGTCGCCCATGCCGGTCTGGGTGTAGCCCTTGGAATCAAACATTCGCGCTGCGACATCGATGAGCTGTTCGCGCACCAGCTCTTTGCGCGGATTCGTCGCGAGCTTGGGAGGAGAGCTGGCGGCTGAGGCTTTTCGATCGCGGGCGCGTCGCCCGTCATGATCGGGGTTGCGCGCGATTTCCGTTATAGCATTGTTCTCGCTACGGACGCGGCTGCGCCTCACGCCAGCCTCTGCGTCGGTCCAGCGTATCTTGCGAGCCTTGCTCGTTTCGCCTTCGCCTGTCATGGCCAGGCCGCTCCGGTCGCCGGCGGCCGCTGGTAGGCGAGGCCGAGCTTCTGTTGCCGCGCCGCCAACACGTCGCGGAACGCCGCATCGATTGCTTCGTCCGTCCACTCGCCTTTCAGCGTCGGTTCGGCGATCAGGGGATGGGTGACGAAAGACAACTCGTCGCCGGCGATGCGCACGACCTGACCGTTGATTCCGATCGAACGGTCGGAAAGTAGAAAGACGACGGCGGGGGCATTGTTGTCGGCCGCCGGCAACGTCGTATAGACGACTTCGCGGCTGGCCGATTGCTGTGCGAGATGGCGCATATTGCTCTGCGCCATTGCGGTGAGCGCAAGCGGCGACAGGGCGTTCACACGGACTTTCGTGCCGCGCAGCTCCAGCGCCCAGGTGAAGGTGAGCGAGGCCACGGCCGCCTTCGTCGCGCCATAGCCGCCGAGCGCGATATCGCCGGCCTGCGAGCCGGACGCGATATTGACGATCGAGGCGGGAGCGCCCTGCGCCAGCATGGCTTTGATCGCCTGCGCGCCGCAGGCCGCCGCGCCGACGAGATTCACGTCGATCATGGCGCGCAGGTGTTGTTCGGTCATTTCAGTCGCGCGACCGTGACGCAGAATGCCGGCATTGTTGACGAGCCCGTCGATGCGGCCGAACGCCGAGACGCATTCTGCGATCAGCTCGGTGGCGTAGTTCCAGGAAGACACATCGCCGGAAAAAGGGAGGGCTTCGCCGCCGTCGGCCCGGATCTCGCCAGCGATTTTTTCGGCCGCCGCGGGCGCGACATCGTTCAACAACAATCTGGCGCCATGGCGCGCGGCATGGCGCGCATAGGCTTCGCCAAGCCCCGCGCCCGCGCCGGTGATGACGATCGCCTTGCCGTCGAGAATGCGCATGCGCCCCTTTTCCGCGCCAACTATGCGGCGGTTGGCCGCATGTTTCATACCCCGTTCGGACGAGACGGCACCGGCCTCAAGAAAGTCCCGGATTCAGCCGATATTCTGCGCGCCGTCGACGACGAGCAGGCTGCCCGAGACATAACGCGCCTCATCGCTGGCGAGGAAGGCGATGGCCGCCGCCAGATCGTCCGGCTCCCCGCCATCGGTGCGGCCGGCCAGTTTCGGCGGCCGAACCAGCAGCGACGCGTCCTGGCCGGCGAGCGGCGCCAGTCCGGCGGTGATGGCGGTCTTCACGCGGCCCGGCGCGACGGCGTTGAAACGCACGCCGCGCGGCGCGAATTCGACCGCCAGCGACTTCGTCAGCGCGACGATCCCGGCCTTCGCCGCGGCGTAATGCGCCGCGTAGGCGATGCCGGCGGTCGCTGCGGTTGAGGCGACGCTCACCACATTGCCGCGCGAATCGATCAGCGACGGCAGCGCCGCCTGGACGATGCGGGCGACGCTGGTGAGATTGACCGCCAGCACCAGCGACCAGTCGGAAGGCGTCATCTCCGCAAAATGCGTTTTTAGATAGATTCCGGCGTTGCAGATCAAAACATCGAGTCCGCCAAGCGCCTTCGCCGCTGCGGCCGCCATCGCGGCGGAGCTTTCGCCGTCGGCCGCATCATAAAGGAAGGTCGCCGCGGCGCCCGCGTCGCGCGCCGCGGCTTCGAGCCTTTCGCGATCCCGATCGGCGAGTGCGAGGCGCGCGCCTTCCCGCGCCAGTCTGAGCGCGGTGGCGCGGCCAATGCCGCTGGCGGCGCCGGTGACGAGCGCGGCCTTGCCCGGAAATCGCATTTGACGTCGCCTCCTGGACCCCGCGATAGCAGGGCGCGGCGCCGGAAACGGCATCACTCGTTCGGACGATGTAAGCGTGGCGCTGCGCGCGAATAAGCGGGCTGGCGGTCATTTCGGTTGCACGGGGTGGCGTCGGCCGCGCAGGGAGCGGCATGAATCTCGACTTGACCGCCGAACAGCGATTTTTGCGCGACGGAGCGCGACGGCTGCTCGGCGAGCGCGCTGATTCCGCCAGCCTGCGACGCGCCATGGCCGGCGGAGGTTTCGATCGCGAACTATGGCGCGTCATCGGCGAACTGCAATGGTGCGCCGTGGCGATTCCGGAAGAGACAGGCGGATCGGGCCTCGGCGCGCTGGAGCTTGTCGTGCTTGCGGAAGAAACCGGCCGCCGGCTCGCGCCGGCTCCTGTCTGGTCGACCGCCTGCCTCGCATCGTCCCTGATTCAAGCCGTGACGAGCGATCCGGCGCGCGCCGCCTTGTTGACCCGCATCGTTGCTGGCGAGGCCATGGCGGTCGCCTTGCCCGAGCCCGCCGGCGCGCAGCCGTTCGCGGCGGCTGGCGTGAGCGCAAAAAAAATTTCACGGGGCTACGCGCTTCGCGGCCGCGTCTCGCCGGTTTTCGATCTGGCGGCCGCCGAGCTTCTGTTCGTTCCGGCGGCGATGGAAAATGGCGGCCTGGCGCTGTTCGCTCTGGCGCCCGACGCCGGCTTTGAAACGCGCCCGCTCGATGCGATCGATCTGACGCGCCCGGCCGCTGACTTGATTTTTCCGGATGTGGCGGTTCCGGATTCCGCGCGCGTCGATCGCGGCGATCTCGTTGCGGGCGACTTCGCCGCAGCGCTTGCATCGGCGCGGCTTGGCCTTGCGGCGGAACAGATCGGCGCCGCCCAGGGCTGCTTCGATCTGACGCTCGCTTATATTTCCGGCCGCGTGCAGTTCGGTCGCACCATCGCCTCCTTTCAGGCCGTCAAGCATCGCTGCGCGGCGCTTCTGGTGGAAATCGCCGAAGCGCGATCGCTGATTTATGGCGCGGCGCAAAGCCTCGACGCGGCCGCGCCCGGTGCGGCGCTGGAAATCGCCGCCGCCGGCGCGCTCGCATCAGCCGCGTTGTTCCGAGCCGCCGAGGAGGCGATCCAGCTTCATGGCGGCGTCGGCAATAGCTGGGATTATGACCCGCACCTCTATCTGCGGCGCGCGCAAGCATCGGCCTTTATGCTCGGATCGGCGCAGGATCGTTTTGAAGAGATCGCGGGCGCGCTTCTGGGAGAGGCGGCGTGAGCGCCCCGCTCGATGCGCTTCGCGCCGAAGTCGGCGGCTGGATGGCGGCCAATCTCACCGGCCGCTTTGCGCCCCTCATCGATCGCGGCCATGCCGGCGATGGCGACGCACTGCCTCAATTGCGCATGGAATGGGAGCGCAGGCTGGCGGAAGATGACTGGACCTGCGTCGGCTGGCCGAAGGAGCATGGCGGCCGCGGATTGTCGATCGCCGAACAGGTGGTTTTTCACGAGGAATATGCGCGCGCTGGCGGTCCCGGCCGGCTCGGCCATATCGGCGAAGGGCTGATCGGACCGACGCTGATCGCATTCGGAAGCGAGGCGCAGAAGCGCCGCTTTCTTCCGGCCATTCGCGACGGCCGCGAATTCTGGTGCCAGGGCTATTCGGAGCCTGATGCAGGCTCTGATCTTGCCAATATCCGTACGCGCGCGCGCCGCAATCCGGCGAATGGCGACTGGCTGGTGAGCGGCCAGAAAGTCTGGACCTCGCTCGCCCATCTGTCCGACTGGATTTTCGTGCTTGCCCGCTGCGAGCAAGGATCGAGCGGGCCGCAAGGTTTGATTTTTCTCTTGATGCCCCTGGCCCAGCCGGGCGTCGCGATCAGGCCCATCCGCCAGATCGGCGGCGGCTCGGAATTCAACGCCGTTTTCTTTGACGAGGCGCGCGCAAGCGCGGACCACGTCGTCGGCGCGCCGGGCGAGGGTTGGCGCGTCGCCATGGCGCTGCTCGATTTCGAGCGCGGCGTCTCGACGCTCGGCCAGCAGATGGGCTTCGCCCGCGACCTCGATTTCATCGCGGCGCTCGCTCGCGAGAATGGCGCGGCGAAGAATCTAGCGATCCGCGTCCGCATCGCTCGGGCTTGGTCGGGATTGCGCGCCATGCGCTATATGGCGATACGAATGCTATCGGAAACTCCTGATTCTCAAGCGAAACTTGAATCGCTCGGTTACAAGTATCACTGGTCGAACTGGCGGCGCGATCTCGGTCGCCTCGGCATGGATGTGGCTGGCCTCGCCGGCGCCGTCGACGGTTCGGATCCACGAACCGAACGGTTGCGCCGGCTGTTTTTCTTCTCGCGCGCCGACACCGTCTATGGCGGAGCCAATGAGATCCAGTTGAACATCATCGCGGAGCGCGGTCTCGGCATGCCGAAGGAGCCGCGCGGGAGAAGCGGTTGATGGGTTTTCGCGAACCGGATGTTGCCGAACTGGCGGCGCGCAATTGTCTCTGGCGGCTGGTGAACGCCTATTCGCGAGCCTGCGACCGGCGCGATTTCGCGCTGCTGCGCTCGCTCTATCATGACGACGCGCTGGAGGAGCATGGCGACATGTTCAGCGGCTCGCCCGACGATTATGTGAAATGGATCGCCGGCGCGCTCGCCATGTGGTCGGCGACCGCGCATTACGTAACCAACGCCCTGTTCGAGATGCGCGACGATTACGCCGAAGGCGAAATCTACAAGCTCAACTATCACCGCACGCTCGACGGGCGCGAGGAAATCATCACCGGCAGCCGCAGCCTCGACCGTTTCGCGAAGCGCAACGGCGAATGGCGTTTTCTCGGCCGTTGCGTCACGCTTGATTGGGCCGGGCGGCGGCCAGCGAGCGCAGCCGCTTATGAAAGCGTCGCGGCGGCGAGCCCGCCCGGCGCCCCCGGCGCCGAAGATCTCTCCTATCGCCGGCTGACGCTTTTCGGCCGCTGCGGCCCTCTTTCGTCGACTATCGGGTGAAAGCATGACAAAGCAGTTTTCGGGCCGTGTTGCGGTCGTCACCGGCGGCGCCAACGGCATTGGCCGCGCCATTGCGCTCGCCTTCGCGGCCGAGGGCGCGCATGTCGCGATCATGGATCGCGAGGCGGGACCGCTGGAACAAGCCGCCGAGGAAGCGCGCAGCTTCGGAGTCAGAGTCCTCCCTTTGACCGGCGACATGACGGACAACAAAATCGTTGCGGAAACCTTCGCCCGCGTGAAGGCGGAGCTGGGGCCGGTCGATATGCTCGCCAACAATATCGGCCAGACGGCGCGGGAAAATTATTCTGAATTCTATCTCGCGAAGCCGGAGACGATCGAATTCGTCATCGGCGTCTCGCTGATGACGACGCTGATGTGCTCGCGCCAGGTGGTGAACGATATGCGCGAGCGGAAGAGCGGCAAGATCGTCTCCATCTCGTCCGATTCCGCTATGAATGGCGATATAGGCACGGTCGATTACGCCTCGGCCAAATCCGGCGTGCTCGGCTTCACCCGCGCCCTGGCCCGCGAACTCGGCCCTTTCAGGGTCAACGTCAACGCCGTCTGTCCCGGCCCCACCAATACGCGCGCCATGCAGCGCATCCCGAAAGACGCCTATAAGCGGGCGAAAAACGCGATTCCGCTTGGCGCCTTGTGTGAGCCGGAGGACATCGCCAATGCGGTGATTTTTCTGTCGAGTGAGAAGGCGCGTTTCATCACCGGCCAGACGCTGATGGTGAATGGCGGCCGGGTCTTTTATTGAGGCGCCGTCGGCAGGCCGCTAATGCGTTCGGACGATGCGGCCCGCGCCCCGGCGCGTCAGTCCGAGCGAATGAGCATGGCCGCCGGCTTGAGGACAGCGCTGACCGACCTTCTCGGCTGCCGCTATCCGGTGGTGCAGACGGCGATGGGGTGGGTGGCGGACGCAAAATTGACCGCCGCCACCTGCAACGCCGGCGGTTTTGGCTTTCTCGCCGGCGCCACCATTGAGCCCGGCAAGGCTGAGGCCGCAATTCTCGACGTGAAAGCGCGCACGAAAAATCCGTTCGGGGTCAATTTTCATATGTTTCAGCCGAACGCCGAAGAGGTGCTGGCGGCGGTGATCCGCCATGGCGTGCGCGCCGCATCCTATGGCCGCGGCCCGGACGCCAAAACCATTCGCCGCCTGAAGGAGGCTGGCGTCATTTGCATGCCGACGGTCGGCGCGCTGAAACATGCGGTGAAGGCGGTCGAATTGGGCGCCGACATCGTCACCGTGCAGGGCGGCGAGGGCGGCGGCCACACCGGCGCCGTGCCGACCTCGATCCTGCTGCCGCAGGTGCTCGATGCGGTGAAGGTTCCGGTCGCGGCCGCCGGCGGCTTTTCCGATGGGCGAGGGCTTGTCGCGGCGCTCGCCTGGGGCGCGGCCGGAATCGCCATGGGCACGCGCTTTCTTCTCACGGCGGACTCTCCCGTGCCGCGCCCGTCGCTCGATCGCTATCTGGCGACGAAGGATCCGACTCTCATCAAGGTCTCGACGGCGGTCGATGGCCTGCCGCAGCGCTTCATCGAGAATGAGGAGCTGAAACGCCTGGAAAATATGAGTGTGGTTGCGCGTTTTGCCATGAGCGCGCGTTATGCGCGCCATTGGGGCAGGGAGGCCGGGCTCGGCGCCGTCGCCATGGCGAAGCTCGGGCTGAAACTGATGACGGGCGATGAGGGCGGCTTCCGTTCGACAGTCATGGCCGCCAATCTGCCGACCCTCGTGCAACGCGGAATCGTCGCCGGCGATCCGGTCAACGGCCTCCTGCCGAGCGGTCAGGTCGCGGCGGTGATCGACCGGCTGGAGAGCTGCGAAGAGCTGATTGCGCGAATCATGCGCGAGGCTGGCGAGCGGCTGGAGGCGCTGAGATTGCTGGAGCCGGAGAAAGCGGAGGGGAGGGCGGGATGAGCCGGCCGTTCTGGACGAAAATTGATTCCGGAGTCGCCGAGCTGGTGATCGAGAATCCGCCAGTCAATGCGCTCGATTCCGTCGGCTGGCGCGCGTTGAGCCGCGAGATCGACCGTCTCAACGCCGACGATGCGGCGCGCGTCATCATCATTCGCGCCGAGGGAAAAGGCTTTTGCGCCGGCGTCGATATCAAGGAATTGCAGGCGCATCCCGATCGCATTCTCGAAGTCAACGCCGGCAACTATGAGACTTTTCGCGCCCTGCATCGTGGGCTTAAGCCGGCGATCGCCGCCGTGCATGGCTATGTGCTTGGCGGCGGCATCGGCATTTGCGGCGCGGTCGACATCATCCTTGCTTCGCCCGATGCGCGCTTCGGCGTGCCTGAGGTGGATCGCGGCGCGCTCGGCGCCGGCGCACATTTGCAGCGCATGTTTCCGCTGCAAAAGGTGCGGAAAATGTATTTCACCGGCGAAATGATCGATGCGGCGGAGGCCTGGCGGCTCGGCGCGGTCGAACAGGTCGTTCCGCGCGAGCAGTTGCGCGCGGCCGCGTTTGAGCTTGCGGAGAAAATCGCCGCCAAGAGCCCGACCATCGTCGCGCTGGCCAAGGAGGCGCTGAACGGCGTTGAAGACGGCGATCTCGAGCGACAGTATCGCTGGGAGCAGGGTTTTACGGCGCAAGCCTATCTGACGAGAGAGTCGCAGGAAGCGCGCGACGCTTTCGTCGAGAAGCGCGACGCAAAATTCTCAGACAGGGGTTGACATATGCCCGTCCCCGTTCCGCCCTATGTCGAGGGTCACGGCCTGCTGCACGGCAAGAGCGTGCTGATCACTGCGGCGGCCGGCGTCGGCATTGGCTTCGCGGCGGCAAAAAGGGCAGTCGAGGAAGGCTGCCGGGCGATTCTCGTTTCCGATATCCATGAGCGACGACTCGACGAAGCGGCGGAACGGCTGCGCGCCCTTCCGCAAGGGGCGGGCGTCTTTGCGCGCCTGTGCGACGTGACGAAGGAAGATCAGGTGCAGGCGCTGGTCGCCGGCGCCGGGGAGAAGCTCGGCGGCCTCGACGTGCTCATCAACAATGCCGGCCTTGGCGGCTTCAAGGACGTCGTCGATATGACGGATGAGGAATGGGAGCGGGTGATCGACGTGACGCTGACCAGCGTCATGCGCATGACCCGCGCGGCGCTAAAAGTCATGATTCCGCGCAAGTCGGGCGTCATCGTCAACAACGCCTCGGTGCTCGGCTGGCGGGCGCAAAAGGGTCAGTCGCACTATGCGGCGGCGAAAGCCGGGGTGATGGCCTTCACGCGTTGCAGCGCGCTGGAGGCGGCCGAGCACGGAATCCGCATCAACGCCGTGTCGCCCTCCATCGCCATGCATGATTTCCTGAGAAAATCCTCGCCGCAGGAGACCCTTGACCGCCTCGCCGCCCAGGAAGCCTTCGGCCGCGCCGCCGAAGTGTGGGAAGTGGCGAACGTCATGATGTTCCTCGCCTCCGACTATGCCGGCTACATGGTCGGCGAAATTGTCTCCGTTTCGAGCCAGCGCGCGTGAGTCTTTTCGTCTTTTCCTCGCCGGACGAGGCGATCGCCGGCGTTGGTGCGAGGCTCGGTCCGAGCGACTGGCTGACGATCGATCAAAAACGCATCGACCTCTTCGCCGAGGCGACCGGCGATCGTCAGTGGATTCATGTCGACCCGGCGCGCGCGAAGGAAGGTCCGTTCGGGCGCACGATCGCCCATGGCAATCTGACTTTTTCGCTGATCAATTTCTTCCTTCCCTCGCTCTTTCAGGCGCGCGGGCTGAAAATGGGTTTGAACTACGGGGCCGACCGGCTGCGTTTTCCTGCCCCGGCGCCGGTCGAAAGCCGCCTGCGCGCGACAGGCGAATTCCTCAAAGCCGAGCCGGCCGGGCGCGGCGCCGTGCAGACCACCTGCCGGATCGCCGTCGAGATCGAGGGTGGCGACAAGCCCGCCTGCGTCGCCGATATTCTCGGTCGCTATTATTTCTGAACCGTCTCAGGCCGCCGCCTGCCGCGGCCGTTCGCCGAGCACGGCGGCGCTGTTCAGCACCATGCGCACCAGTTCGGTCTGCCGCGTAATGCCGCTCTTCGAGAAGATCGAGCGCAGATGCGCGCGCGCCGTATTGCGCGAAATGTCGAGCGAATGCGCGGCGTCCTCCAGCGAGAGGCCGGCCGTGAGTCGTCTTGCGACGGCGGCTTCCGCCGGGGTCAGGTCGAAGAGCTGGCGGACGAGATCGCTTTCGACATCGGCGTGCGCCTCGGAATCTCGGATATAGATCGCCAGCGTTGAAGCGGACGAAGCCGCCGCGGACTTCATATCCGGCGCGGCCTGTACGATGACGCCAAGATGGCGGTTGCCCGAGCGCTTGGTCAGCGCCAGCCCACGCGAGCGCGCCGCTTCGCCGGCCACCGCGGCCAGCAACGCTGCGCGAATCGCCGCCTGTAGATCGCGATCCTCCTTGGCGCAGGTGGCGCGCAGCTTGCCGGCGTAAAGCTGAAGCCCGTCGCGCGCCGCCAGCAATTCCTCGGCCTTCGCCGAGCATTTCACGACGCGACCGCCCGCATCGAGGATAGCGACGCCGACGGAAAGCTTGTCCATGACGGCGGAATAAAGCGCGCGCTCGATCTCGCTCGTCCCGATGCGCTGCGAAAGCTCAAGCCCGCGACGCAATTGCGCGACCAGGATTTCGCACACCGCCTCCTCCTCGACGTCGAACTCTTCGTCGTCGAGGTCGCGGAACAGCCACAGCGTGCAACGGCTGCCGTCAAGATCGCTCGCCGTGCTTGCCGTCATATGGCGCTTTGTCTCCATGAGCTCGCAGAGGCGGGCCTCGCCGGCGGCAGCCATGACGGCGCCGGCGCCTGGCGCTTCGGCGATGATCGAAGGCCCGTGGCACGGCGCTTGCCGGACTTCGATGCGCAGCGCCGCGGCGGCGCCGCGCAACTGGCGGCGGATCATCTCCACCGCCTCTTCGATGGGCGCGCCGCTCGTCAGGCTTTCGGAAATGCGCGTGAAGAAGAGGCCGAATTCAACGACCGAGCGCGAATGGAATGTCATCGCCTGCCTCCCGCCTTTTTTCGCCGGCGCCGCCTCTCCGGGCCGGTTGGAGGCGCAGCCGTTATTGACATGGTTGTCACTAATTCGACGCGCTGTCAAACATCTCAGACGCGGCGTCAAAAATTCGGCGCCGATGTCAATTTCAGGATCGACGCGCAAAGCGGGCCACCGCCTGGCTGGTGAGCAAAGAAAAAGCCGGACGCGAGGCCCGGCTTTTCACGACGGAAAGTGGAAAAAAGATCAGCTTGCGCAGTCGGCCCGCTCCACCAGCCCGTCCTGGCGAATCTTGTAGGGGTTCTTCACCACCTTGATCGCCTCAGGCGCGGGGAGAAAATGGTTTGTGGCGCTGGCCGACAGCGGGCCAATGATCGATTGCACCTTGCCGGCGTTCGCTTCCAGCCATTTCGCGACCGCATCTCCGTCGGCGCTGCCCGCGCCGTTGATGGCCGCCGCGAGAATGAGCGGCTGGATGTAGTAGGGGGTCAGCGCCGCCGGGCCGCCGAGCTTGTCGATGTCGCCGACCTTGGCGCGCGCCGTCGCCACGAATTTCGCGAAGGACGACGCGTTGAGCGCATCCGACGGGCAATAGGTCATGCCGACGAACTGCGTCGAATAGACGTCCTTGAATGCTTCCTCGCCGATCACCGCCACATTGCCGACGGCGTAGTTGGTCATCGTCTGGTTGGCGAGAACGGGAACGTTCCAGCCGATGTCGAGCCGGTTTTCAAGCATCTTGCGCGCATCGTCGCCGAGCGAACTGATGAACAGGATAGCGTCGGCGCCGGCGTTGCGCAGCGAGAAAAGCTGCGGCGTCATGTCTTCGGTCCGGAAGGCGAATTCCTGCGTCGCGACCGGCTGCATGCCCTTGGTCTTGAGATAGTTGATGAGATCGACGACGCCCGCCTTCGACATTCCTCCGTTGTCGGAAAGGATGGCGATCTTCTTTGCGCCGAGCTTGCCGATCGCGAAATCGATGTTCGGGATCATCTGGTTGGCGGCGGTCACTGAAGTCGAGAAATGGGTCGGGCCGACCTCCGGCGTCAGGGTGGAGGCGGCGGCGGTCGAAATCTGCGCGACTTTGGCCTCTTTGGTCACGGCGACGATCGGGATCGTCTCCTGGCTGGTGGCCGGTCCGACGAGCGCCTGGATTTTTTCGTTCTGGATCAGCCGGCGCGTCTCGCTGACGCCATGCGTCGGGTCGGTCTGCGTGTCGGCGAGCGTGAAGGCGATTGGCTTTCCGAGGACGCCGCCGCTGGCGTTGATCGCCTCGACCGCAAGTTTCCACGCTTCCGACGCCGAGCGGCCGATGGAGGCGCCGCCGCCCGTCATGGACATGACGCCGCCCATCCTGAAATTTTCCTGTGCGCTCACCGCGCCGAGCGAAAGCGCAAGCGCCGCCGCCGAGACGAGGCCGCCGGCCGCGCGGCGGCTCAAGCGCAGACCTATTATGGTCATCTTTTCACGGCCCATGCGACCTCTCCCCTTCGGCGGCTCTGTCGAGGGAAGCGCGGTGGGCGGTGGAGCGGCATCGTCCGTGTGGACTATCGACGCCCGCGGCCGCCTGGTCCCGCTCATAGTCCATGCAGACGGCGCGGCCCGTCGACGGGATCGCGCATCTTTTCTGCATGCCGCGCAATTTCATGTATTCATCCTATACCGTCAGCGGCGTGATGCCCGGCGCCGAAAAGGCGTCGCGCCATCCGCTGGAGGCGCGCCTTGCCGCCTGTGCAGCCGCAGGCTATCGCGGCTACTGGCTGCATTGGCGCGACTATTGCGAGCAGAAGGCGGCGGGCTTGAGCGATGGCGCTCTGCGCGACCTGTTCGATCGTCACGACCAACGTTATCGCGGCGTTGAATTCCTGGCCGACTGGTTTCTGGACGATGACGTCTCCGCGCGCGGCCGAGCGTTTGGCCTTCGACGCCGCCGCCGCGGTCGGCGCGCCTATTGTCAATGTCGGAGCCGATTTTCTTTTGCGCGGCTTTCCCGCCTCGCGAATGATCGACCGCTTTGCGGCGCTCTGCCGGCGCGCCGCCGATCGCGGCCGCTCCCTTCAGCATTGAAATCATATCTCCGGTGATCGCCGCCATGCCGCTCGAAGAAGCCGCGCGGCGCAGTTTCGGGACCGCCAGCGAAATCTTCGCCCCGCGCCTTTAGTCCGTTCGGCCGATGTTCGCCGAAGGCGTGCAAAGGAAGACAGGCGCGCTTCCGTCCGCTTGGGCGGCCAAAAGGCCGATAGGCGAGACAGAACCAATCGCCCGCTGGCGGAGGGAATGGCGAAGATGCTGAGCGAAATCGCCGTCATCGTCATTCGCGGGATCGCCATCGGCTCGATCTTCGCGATGATCGCCATGAGCTTCAATATCGTTCATGGCGCCACCGGCATCCTCAATTTCGCGCAGGGCAATATGTTTGTGCTCGGTGGCTTCGCCGCGTTTTTTCTCGCCAACAATGTCAACGTCGCCTGGTGGCTGTTGATGCTGCCGGTGGCGGGAATTCTGGTCGCCGCCTGCGTAGCTTTTCAGGGCTGGATCACGCTCCTGCCGCTGCGATCCTCGGTCGAACAGGATTCATGGCTGATCTCGACCGTCGCCGCCGCGACCATTATCGGAGCGATTCTGCTCATCACCCAGGGGCCCTACGCCTACAGCGTGCAGGGCGTGGCCCCGCCCTTTCGCCTGCTTGGCGTGCGCACGCCCGGCGCCTATGCGCTCGCCGTCGGCTGCATGGTCTTCTGGTTCATCGCGCTGCGGCTCTTTCTTACAAAAACGTTTCTCGGCCTTGCAATCAGCGCATTGTCGCAGGATTTCGACGCCGCGCGCGCCGCCGGCCTGCCGGTGCGACGCCTGCAGCTCATCGCCTTCGCGATCTCCGGGCTGATGGTGGGCGTCGCCGGCTACATGGTCGCGCCGGTGATTTCGGTCGCCTCGGACGCCGGCCTTCGTTACGTGCTCAATGGCTTCGTGGCGGCGGTCGTCGGCGGCGTCGGCTCCAATCTTGGCGCCGTGATCGGCGGCCCGTTGCTCGGCGTCGTCACCATGCTGACCGCCTATCGCGTCGGCGGCGCCTATCAGGATCTCGCCTCGCTGTTTGTTCTTGTCGCGATCCTGATGCTGCGCCCGCAAGGCGTTTTTGGCCGTGCATCCGCCCGGCGCGTGTAACCAATGTCGGACGCGACGATCGCCGTGCGCGGATCAATGTCGGCGAAGCCGCGTTTCTCATCCGATCTTCAGCAGGTCTGGATCGGCATGGCGCTGATCGCCGTCACCGGCTTTGGACCGTCGCTCATCGGAAATTCCTACTGGGTTCATATCTTCCAGCTCGTCAACATCTATATCGCCGCCTCGGTGTTCCAGAATATTCTGTTCGTTGACGCCGGTCAAAAATCCTTCGGTCAGGGCGTCATTCTGGGTCTCGGCGCCTATGTCACGGCGATCTTCTTTGGTTTGCACTCTTATTCTTTCGCCGCCTCGGCGTCGATCGGCCTCGCCGCCGCGATCGTCGGTGGTCTTCTGTTCGCTTTCCCCGCGCTGCGCGTGCAATATTTTCATCTCGGCTTCGTCACCTTGTCGGCGGCGATCGTCTTTCCGCAGCTCCTGATGTCGCTCGATCGCTGGACCAACGGCATCAACGGCATTTCCGTCTCGATGCCTGGCCTGCAGGGCGAATCGGTGCTCGGATTGTCGCCGCTGACCATCCTCGTCGCCCTTTATCCGATGCTGGCGCTGTGGGCGCATTACGGAATTCGCCGGTCGCGCCTCGGCCGGCGCATGCGCGTCGCCGCGCTCAGCCCGGAAGCCGCCCGCTCGCTTGGAATCAAGCCTGGCGTCATGCGTTTCATCGCCTTTGTCATCGCCGCCATCGGGACCGGCCTGTGTGGCGTTCTCTATGTCCCGACAGTCGGCTTCATGAGCCCCCAGGGCTTCAATGTGGAGCTTTCCTTTGTCTTTTTCTTCGCTGTCGTCGTCGGCGGCCGCGGCCAGATGCTTGGTCCTGTGATCGGCATATGGATCATATACATTCTTCCCAACGTCGCTCTGGCGCAGTTCGTCGAATACCGCCTCCTTATCTATGGCCTGTTGACTCTCGCCACAGTGATGTTGTTTCCCGATGGCGTCGTCGGTTCGATCGAGCGGTGGCGCATCCGGCGCCGGATCGCCGGTCGCGGCGAGCAGGCTTTTCGCGTGGACGCCTTCTTGCAGGATTTCAGGGGCGGCAAAGACACGAGTCCCTCGCATGAAATCGCCGTTGAAGTGCGCGCCGGGCTCAAGAAATTCGGAGAGGTCATCGCGGTTGACAAGGTCGATCTGAAAGTCCGGCGCGGCGAAATCCACGGCCTGATCGGAGCCAACGGCTCCGGCAAAACCAGCCTGCTCAATGTGCTCTCGGGCCTGTCGCGGCTGAACGCCGGTTCTTTTCTCATCGAAGGCGTCGACGCGACCCGCATGGCCGCCGATCGAATCGCAGATCTGGGAGTCGGTCGCACCTTCCAGACGCCGCGGATTTTTCCCCAGCTCTCCCTGTGGGACAATCTCAGGATCGGCGTTGACGCAGGCGCAGGCGCAGGCGACGTCGATGTCGCCCGCCTATCCCGTTCGCTTGAAGCAGAGTTTTCCGAGGATAGCGCCGAACTTCTGTCGCATGGCCAGCGGCGGCTGGCCGAGGTCGTGCGAACCGTCCTCAAGGAAGCGAATATCCTTTTTTTCGACGAGCCGGCGGCCGGCCTCTCGCAGAGCGAGCGCGCCAATTTTGCAAAACTGGTTACGTTCCTGTCGCGACGCATGGGGAAGACCATCATTCTCGTCGAGCATGATCTCGATCTTGTCTGGGACATAGCCGATACGATCACGGTGATGGAGCAGGGGCGCGTCGTCGCTTCCGGACAACCGGACGCTGTGGCGAAAGACGCCGCCGTGCAGCACATGTTTGTCGGAAGCCGCCATGCTTGAGGTCAGGAGCCTGGATGCGGGTTATGGCCTCGCGCCGGTGCTCGATGACGTGTCGCTGATGGCGAGAGCCGGGGAGATCCTGCTGATCGGCGGCGAGAACGGGGCCGGAAAATCGACGCTCATGCGCGCCATCGCCGGCTTCATCAAGCCGAGCGGAGGCGATGTGCTGCTCGACGGACGGCGGCTGAACGGCATGGCGCCGGAAGCGATCGCGCAGGCCGGCCTGCGGCTGGTGCTCGACGGCCATCGCGTATTTCCCGAATTGTCGGTGTTCGACAATCTGCGCATGGCCGTAGCGGCCCGGCGCGGCGACCGCGCCGGCTTCGCCGCGACGGTCGAGGAAATCTATTCGGTCTTTCCGGTCCTGAAGGAGAAGCGCGGCAAATACGCCCGCGACCTCTCCGGCGGCCAGCAGCAGATGCTGGCGCTTGGCCAGGCCTTCGTCGCCCAGCCGCGCGTTTTGCTCTGCGATGAGCCGTCGATGGGGCTGGCGCAGGCGCTTCTGCCGCCGATTCTTGCCTTTCTGCGCCGATGGGCGCAAACCGGCACGGCGGTCGTCATCGTTGAGCAGCATTTGCAGGCGACGGCCTCTTACGCCGACGCAGCGCTGATCATCGAACGCGGCCGTGTGAAATTTTCCTGCCGGGCCGGCGAGCTTGAGGCGCGCCTCGCCGCGACGGCGTGAAGCCCGTCGCAATTGAAGAAGCACGCCCGGCGCGTTAGTCCCTTTGGACGATTGCGCTGCAACATGGCGCGCTTAACCCTCATATGGGAAGGCGAACTCCGATGGACGACCTCGTCCCGCCGCGAAAGGCGGACATCCATTACGAAACGGAGAATCCTGTTCGCTACGCGACGGACGGGCCGGTCGCATGGATCGTCATGGACCGTCCCAAGTTCAACAACGCCCAGAATTCGCAAATGACTTACGCGCTGGACGACGCCTTCCAGCGCGCCGTCAATGACGATGCGGTCAAGGCCATCGTGCTGGCTGGCGAAGGCAAGCATTTTTCGGCAGGCCACGACATCGGCACGCCCGGCCGCGACGTCGCGAAGAGTTTCGAGCGACGGCTCCTGTGGGCCAATCACGTCAACAGGCCGGCGGCCGAAATGCTCTATACCCGCGAGCATGAAGTCTATCTCGGCATGTGCCGGCGCTGGCGCGACGCGCCGAAGCCGACCGTCGCGGCCGTGCAGGGCGCCTGCGTCGCCGGCGGACTCATGCTTGCCTGGGTGTGCGATCTCATCATCGCCACGGAGGATGCCTTCTTTCAGGATCCAGTCGTGCGCATGGGCATTCCCGGCGTTGAATATTTCGCGCACGCCTTCGAACTGCCGCCGCGCGTCGCGAAAGAGTTCCTGCTGCTCGGCGAGCGCATGAGCGCGGAGCGCGCGCATCATTTCGGCATGGTGAACCGCATCGTTCCGCGCGACGCGCTGAAAACCGAGGCGCAGGCCATGGCGTTGAAGCTCGCAGCGCAGCCCCGGCTCGGACTTTGGCTGACCAAGCAGGCGGTCAACCATGTCGAGGAATTGCGCGGCAAGCGCGCCGCCATGGATGCGCATTATCACATGCATCATTTCGCTCATGCGCAGAACGATCTGACCACCGGAAATACGCTTGGCGGGCAGGATGCGAAGAGCATGGCCGCCGCCAACAAGAAACAGGCGGGAGAATCCTGAGTCCGGCCGCCGCAGCCAGTCACGTTCGATATGGAAGTTTGGAATGCCTGAAGCCTATATCGTCGATGCGGTCCGCACGCCGGTCGGCCGCAAGAAAGGCGCGATCGCGCAGATGCACTCGGCCGATCTCGGCGCGCATGCGATCAAGGCGCTGACGGAGCGGACCGGCGTTGATCCGGCGGCGGTCGACGACGTCGTTTTCGGTTGTCTTGAAACGCTCGGACCGCAAGCAGGCGATATCGCGCGCACCTGCTGGCTGGTCGCCGGCCTGCCCCAGCATGTGCCGGGCGTCACCGTCGATCGCCAGTGCGGCTCGGCGCAGCAGGCGATCCATTTCGCCGCCATGGGCGTGATGAGCGGCCAGCAGGATATCGTCGTCGCCGGCGGCGTTCAGAACCTCAATTTGGTTCCGATTTCGGGCGCGATGCTCGCCGGGCGCGAATATGGCTTCCCCGATCCCTTTCGAACCTCGCCGGGTTGGCTCGCGCGGTTTGGTGACCAGGAGGTCAGCCAGTTTCGCTCCGCCGATATGATCGCCGAGAAATGGAACATTACGCGCGAGGAGATGGAAGCTTTCGCGCTCGAATCCCACCGCCGGGCGCTCGCCGCCATCGATGCCGGCCGTTTTGTCGCGGAAATCGCGCCGATCGGCGATTTCGCCATTGATGAGACGCCGCGCCGCGACACGACGCTGGAAAGAATGGCGACGCTGAAGCCGCTGCGCGAGGACGGCCGCGTCACCGCCGCGGTGTCGAGCCAGAACGCCGACGCCTCGGCGGCGCTTCTGATCGTCTCGGAAAAGGCCGTGAAACAGCACGGTCTCAAGCCGCGCGCCCGCATCCATCACATGAGCGTGCGCGCCGACGATCCGGTCTGGATGCTGACGGCGCCGATCCCGGCGACCCGTCGCGCATTGGAGAAGACGGGACTCGGAATCGGCGACATCGATCTTTTCGAATGCAATGAGGCTTTCGCTTCCGTGCCGATGGCCTGGATGAGGGAATTGTCGATTCCGCATGAAAAAGTGAATGTGAATGGCGGCGCGATCGCCCTCGGCCATCCGCTCGGCGCCACCGGCGCGCGCATCATGACGACGATGCTGAACGAGCTTGAGCGCCGCAAGGGACGATACGCCCTGCAAACCATGTGCGAAGGCGGCGGTCAGGCCAACGTCACCATCATCGAGCGGTTGTGATGCGCCGCGGCGGGCTCGACGGCATGCGGCTCACACGCCGCGCCTTGCGATCGGGGCGAGCGGCGTCATGACAGGAATCTGCGAAGGCCGCGTCGTCATCGTCACCGGCGCCGGGCGCGGGCTGGGGCGCGCCTATGCGCTTGGCCTCGCCGGCGAGGGCGCCAAAGTCATAGTCAACGATCTCGGCGTCGGAACCCATGGCGATGCGACGAATGATCGGCCCGCCGACGAGGTCGCATCGGAAATCCGCAAGGCGGGCGGCGAGGCGGTCGCGAATTTCGACGATGTCGCCGATTGGGAGGGCGGCGCCCGCATTGTTCGATCAGCGCTGGACGCGTTCGGACGGCTCGACGCCGTCGTCAACAATGCCGGCTTTGTGCGCGACCGTATGTTCGTGTCGGCGACGCCTGAAGAGTGGGACGCAGTGATCCGCGTGCATCTGCGCGGCCATTTCTGCGTCTCGCGCCACGCTGTCGATCACTGGCGAGCCGAGGCCAAGGCCGGACGCCGCGTCGATGCGCGGATTATCAATACCACTTCCGGGGCCGGCTTGCAGGGATCGATTGGCCAGAGCGCCTATTCCGCCGCCAAGGCCGGCATTGCGACGCTCACCCTGGTGCAGGCGGCGGAGCTGGCGCGCTATGGCGTAACCGCCAATGCGCTGGCGCCGAACGCCCGCACCCGCATGACCGAGACCGCTTTCCCCGAAATGATGAAAGCGAAGAAGGGAGAGTTCGATATTTTCGCGCCGGAAAACACCGCGCCGCTGGTGGCGTTTCTTGTGAGCGAACGCTCGCGCGACGTGACGGGCCAGGTTTTAGAATTGATAGGCGGCAAGATTCGCATCGCGCTCGGCTGGAGCGACGGGCCGGAATTCGACATCGGCGGGCGTTGGGAAGCGGGTTCGCTGGGCGAAAAAATCGTTGAGCTTTTGCGCGAGCGGCCGCCGGTCAAAAAAGTGTACGGGACGTAGATGGCTGCGCGTCATCGCCGGGCCGCTTCCTCCTCGCGCAGCTTCGTCTTCAGCACCTTTCCCTGCGCGCTCATCGGCAGCGCGTCGCGGAATTCGATCGCGCGCGGAGCCTTGAAATTGGCGATGGTTTCGCGCGCCCAGCCGATCAGCTCCCCTTCGGTCGCGCTTTTGCCCGGCCGCAGCACCACGAAAGCCTTGCCGACCTCGCCGAGACGCCCGTCGGGAACGCCGATCACGGCGATCTGGCCAATCGCCGGATGGGCGCTCATCAGTCGCTCGATCTCGGCGGGGTAGCAGTTGAAGCCGCCGGTGATGTACATGTCCTTCAGGCGATCCTCGATGCGCAGATCGCCATTTTCATCGAAATAGCCGATGTCGCCGGAATGCAGCCAGCCCTGCGCGTCGATCGTTTTCGCCGTCGCGTCGGGATCGTTGAAATAGCCTTTCATGACGAGGTAGCCGCGCAGGATGATTTCGCCGCGCTCGCCGTCGGGGAGCAGGCGGCCGTCCTCGCCGACGATCCGGACCTCCGTGTCCGGGAACGGCTTTCCGGCGCTGTTGGCGATCTGCTCGTCGGAATCGGTGAAGCTGCACATCGCGCCATAGCCGCCACATTCGGTGAGGCCATAGCCATTGACGACATGCGCGAATCCCAGCTCCTCGCGCATGCGGCGGATCAGCGTCGCCGGCACGACCGCGCCGCCGGTGATTCCCAGCCTGAGGCTGGAGCGATCGAACGCCGCCATGCGCGGATGTTGCAGCATGCCGTGAAAGATCGCCGGCGGTCCCGGAATGACGCTGATTCTTTCTCGGGCGACGCGCTCGAGAATTTCCCCGGCGTCATAGGTGAGATGCGGAATGAGCGTCGCGCCGCGCATCATCGAGACGATGGCGCCGGAGCGATAGCCGAAGGCGTGGAAAAAGGGTGGAATGACCAGCACGCGGTCGCCGCGCCGTACGCCGACGCGCGTCGCCCAGGCGTCGATCACGCGCAGGCATTGGCGATGGCCATACATCACGCCTTTCGGATGGCCGGTGGTGCCGGAGGTGAAAAGCATGTCGCAAAGATTGTTCGGCTCGACAGACGTTTCGCGCGCCGCCACGACGGCGTCGGCGATGGCGGCGCCGCGCGCGATGAACGTTTCCCAGGCGGTTTCGCCGGATCGTGCGCCATCGAACACGATGATTTCGCGCAGAAGCGCCCGCGTCGCCGGCGTAAGCTGATCGGGATAATAGCGGCCGAGAAAGTCGCCGCAGGAAAAGAGCATGGTCGCCCCGCCGCGGCGCGCCACCTCTTCCACTTCGGCGCCCTTGAAGCGCGTGCTGGTCGGGATCAGCACGCCGCCGGCGCTGACGATTCCGAGCGCCGCGACAAACCATATCCATGAGTTCGGCGCCTGGATCATCACCCGGTCGCCCTTTTGTACGCCGGCGGCGATCATCGCCTTCGCCGCCCGCCGCCGCGCCGCATCGAGTTCGATGAAAGTGAAGCGCGTTGCGCCGTCTTCGACGGCTGGCTCTTCCCGGTAGGTCTCGGCCGCCCAGGCGCAGAGCGCATGGATCGTCGAAAAGTCCGGCGCGGGATCGACAGGATCGTGCATGAGAACGCAGGGAGAAAAGAGCGATCGGCCGGTCTGGCGGCATCGTCCGAAAAGACGAAGGACCGGAACCGACCGCCGGCTAAGGCGAATAACGGCGGAGGCGCGGACGCGATGGTCGAGACGGCATCCGGCAGACTGAGCCTGTCGCTCGCCGGCCAGGTCGCGCTGGTCACCGGCGGCGCGCGCGGCATCGGCCGCGCCATCGCCGAAGCGTTGCTGGAAGCCGGCGCGACCGTCATCGTCTGCGCCCGCAGCCAGCCCGAGACGCCGCCGGCTTTCGCCGGCCGCCCGGCCGGATTCGTCGCCTGCGACGTGCGCAGGGCGGATCAATGCAAGGCGATGATCGACGAAATCGCCGCGCGTCACGGCCGTCTCGATCTTCTCGTCAACAATGCCGGCGGCGCGCCGCCGGCCGACGCTGCGACCGCGCCGCCTCGCTTCTCCGAGGCGATCGTCGCCTTGAACCTGCTCGCGCCCCTCTATTGCGCGCAGGCCGCGCGCGCGATCATGGCGCGGCAGGCCGAGGGCGGCTCGGTCGTCAACATCGCCAGCGTCGCCGGCTTGCGTCCGGCCCCGACCGCCGCCATCTATGGCGCCGCCAAGGCCGGTCTCATCAGCCTCACGCGATCGCTGGCGCAGGAATGGGGGCCGACGATTCGCGTCAACGCCATCGTCGTCGGCCTCATCGAAACCGAGAATGCGGCGCTGAGCTATGGCTCGCCCGAGGCCCAGGCGGCGATCGCCGCGGCGACGCCGCTGCGCCGCATGGGACGGGGCGCCGATGTCGGCGACGCCGTGCTGTTTCTGGCGAGCCCGCTCGCCTCCTTCATTTCCGGCGCGGCGCTGGAGGCGCATGGCGGCGGCGAGCCGCCGCATTTTCTTGATCTCGTGCGTCGCCATGCGCCGCCTGCTTGATCCGGACGATGCCGCGCATTCGACGCGATCCGAATCTTTCGCGACAGGCGGAGGCGCATGGTGAAAGTCCTGATCGTCGGCGGCACCGGCATGATCGGCGGCCACGCCGCTCTGCATCTGAAGGCGCAAGGCGCCGACGTGACGCTCGCCGCCCGCAAGCCGCCGCCTCCTGCGACGCCGATGCGCGATTTTCCAGTTCTTATCGGCGACTACGCGCGCAACACATTTTCCGAGAGCGACCTTGAGCCGTTCGACGCCATTGTCTTCGCCGCCGGCAATGATATCCGCCATTTGCCCAAAGACGTCGATGAGCGGGAGTTCTGGCGCGTCACGCAGATCGAGGGCGTGCCGGCTTTTGTCGCGCTGGCGAAAAGGGCGGGGGTGAAGCGCCTCGTGCAGCTTGGCAGCTATTATCATCAGGTCATGTCGCATCTGGTTGATGCGAGCCCCTATGTTCGCGCCCGTTCGCTCGCCGACGAGGGCGCGCGGGCGCTGGCAGACAGGCATTTCAATGTCTCGACGCTCAATCCGCCGTCGATCGTCGGCGTCATTCCCGGCGTGCCGGCGAAACGCTACGAGACGCTTGTCTCCTGGGCGAAGGGCGAGCGCCCCGACATTCCCGACTTTGCGCCGGCGGGCGGCACGAATTACATGTCGGTGCGCTCGCTGGCGGAGGCGATCTGGGGCGCGTTGGAGCGCGCCGAAGCCGGCAAGGCCTACCTGATCGGCGACGCGAATCTGACCTTCCGCGATTTTTTTCAGAAGATTTTCGATGCGGTCGGCGCCGGCCGCACACTGGTTGAACGCGATCGGGAGCATCCGATTTTGCCCGACGCCTTTATTATTCCTGGCCGCGGCAAGGTGCTCGCTTATGAACCCGATCCGGCCGAAACGACGCTCCTCGGTTATCGCCGCGGCGATATCGATCGCGCTGTCGCCGAGATCGTGCGGGCGGTCGAACGGGCCTGATGGCCAACGATCTTCTTGATTGTCTGGCGCTGCGGCGGCTCGCCGAGCGCTATGCCGTCGCCGTTGATCGCGGCGACGGCGACATGTTCGCGGCGCAATTCACGCGGGATGGCGAACTCCTCGCGACGCGCGGCCGCTTCGTCGGACGCGCTGCGCTGGCGACCGTGCCGGCGATGATGCGCGGGCTTTATCTGAAAACATTCCATGCAGTGCTCACGCAGGTCGCCGATGTGAAGGATGACTTTGCGACAGTGGAAACCTACTCTTACGCGCGCCATTTCTATCGCGACAGGGAAGGCCGGTCGATGTGCTATGAAATGACCATCCGCTATCAGGATCGCTGCGTGCGTGATGATGGCGCATGGCTGTTCGCGCGCCGCGAGCTCATCGTCGATGCGGCCTGCCGCTTTCCGGTCGAGGACGTGCGCGCTTGAGGGAGCTGACGATGGTCGATGAGCTTTCCATTCTCGGTCTCGCCGGCAAGGTCGCGCTGGTTACCGGCGGCGGCGCCGGCATCGGCCGGGCGACGGCGGAGCTTTTCGCCCGCGCCGGCATGCGCGTCGCGATCGCCGAGATAGACGCGGCCCGCGCCGCCGATGTGCGCGCCGCGCTCGATGCGAAGGCCGGCCATCTCGTGGTCGAAGCCGATGTGCGCAAGGCGGCGGATGTCGCGCGGCTGTTGAGGGCTGTCGAAGACCGCTTCGGCCGCCTCGACGCGTTGGTCAACAATGTCGGCGATTATCTCGGCTACAAGAAGCCGTTCGAGGAATCGACGGAGGAGGAGTGGAACGAGCTCTATGCCGTCAACCTCTTGCACATGTTCCATGTGACGAAGGCGACGATCCCGTTGATGCGAAAGAGCGGCGGCGGAAGCATCGTCAACCTCTCGACCATTGAAGCCTTTCGCGGCATTCCGCACACTGTCGTCTATGCCGCGTTCAAGGCGGCGATCACCGGCTTCACGCAAAGCCTCGCCGTCGAGCTCGGCGCTGACAATATCCGCGTCAACGCCGTCGCGCCGGAGACGACCAACACGGCGCAGATCGTCGCGACGCCGCGCGTGCCGCCGGAAAATCGCGATTACATCAGGCGCTGGTTTCCCATCGGACGTTTCGGCGAGGCGCGGGATTCGGCCGGGGCGGCGCTGTTTCTGGCGTCGGAGTTGTCGGGCTGGGTCACCGGCTCGACCATTCTCGTCGATGGCGGCGCGCTCGCCGCCGGCGCCTGGATGCGACTGCCTGACGGCCGCAACTTCACCCACCTGCCGATCATCGTCGCCGATGGCTATTCGGCTCGCGCAGGCTCGTGACGCCGCGAGACGCGCGCGAACAGTTCCTCGCCGCCGTGGGCTTCAGGTCGAGGGCAGCGCGTAAGCGAGAACATAGTCTCCGACCGGCGTCTCCATGAAATGATGGCCGCCGGCCATGAAGCCTATATATTCCCGGCCATTTACTTCAAAAGCCATCGGCGTCGCTTGCCCGCCTGCAGGAAGCTGATCCTCCCACAGCACCTTGCCCGTCCTGATGTCGACGGCGCGCAGCACGTTGTCGGTCGTCGCGGCGATGAAGATGATTCCGCCGGCGGTGATCAGCGGTCCGCCATTGTTGGGCGTGCCGATGCGGATAGGCAGCATCGAGGGAACGCCAAACGGTCCATTGGCGCGGGCGTCGCCGAGCGGCTCGTCCCACAAGGTCTTGCCAGTGGCAAGATCGATCGCTGTGATGCCGCCATAAGGCGGCTGCGTGCACATCAGCCCCGTCCACTGGCGCCAGCCGGGGTTGACCTCGATGGCGTAGGGAGCGCCGGCCTGCGCTCCATATTCGGTGAGGCCGGGCTTTGGCGGCTCATGCGGCTGGGTGATCGGCTTCAGGCCGAGACGATCGGCGTCGCTGCGATCGAGCAGCCGGTCGCGGTTGGCCATGTTGTTGTAGTTGGCGATGAGCACGCCGTTCTTCGGATCGACCGCGACGCTGCCCCAGTCCGAGCCGCCATTATAGCCGGGATATTCGATGAAATATCCGTCTTTCGTCGGCGGCGTATAGCGGCCGTGATAGACGGCGCGGTGGAACTGGATGCGGCACCACATCTGGTCGAGCGGCGACATGCCCCACATGTCGCTTTCCTTCAGATCCGCCTTGGCGACGGAATGATAGGATGAGTAGGGTTGCGTCGGTGAAAGCTTTTCCGGCTCGACGCCGCCGCCCGGCGCCTTTTTCTCTTCGACCGGGAACAGCGATTTTCCCGTGCGGCGGTCGAGCGCATAGATTTCGCCCTGCTTGCTTGAAATGATGACCGCCGGGACGGAGCCCTCTTTGGTCGGAATATCGACGAGCGTCGGCTGCGAACCGAGATCATAGTCCCAGACGTCGTAATGCACGGTCTGGAAGCGCCAGACCTCCTTGCCGGTCGTCACGTCAAGCGCGACCAGCGAGCTGTTATGCTCATTCTCGAAATCCTTGCGGTTGCCGCCATAATAATCAACGGCGGAATTGCCGAGCGGCACATAGACATAGCCAAGCGCATCGTCGCCGGCCGCCGACGTCCACATGTTCGGCGTTCCGCGCGTATAGGTATCGCCTTGCGGCGGCTCCGTCGTACGCTCGGGATGGCCCATGTCCCAGGCCCACAGGAACTGGCCGGTGACGGCGTCATAGCCGCGGATGACGCCGGAGGGCGCGTCCTCCGCCTCGCCGTCCTTCACCTGGGCGCCCATGACGATGACATTACGCACGATGGTCGGCGCCGCGACATTGCCGTACCAGCCGGGAACGGTTTCGCCGATGCCCTTGGTGAGATCGACCCCGCCATTTGCGCCGAAATCAGCGCATGGTTTGCCGTCTTTCGCGTCGACGGCGATGAGGCGCGCGTCGAGCGTGCCCTCGATGATGCGTTCGGCGCAGGCGGCGCCTTCGGCCGCCGCCTGATTGCGATAATAGACGACGCCGCGGCAGGTAGCGCCGTAAGGAATCGCATTGTCGGCGACTTTCGGATCGTAGCGCCAGGCCTCGCGCCCGGTCGCGGCGTCGAGCCCGATCAGGATGTTTTTGGCCGTGCACAAATACATGCGCGCGCCAACCTTGATCGGCGTCGTTTCCGGCGAATATTTGCCTTTCGCCGCCTCGCTCGGAAGGTCGCCGGTGCGATAGGTCCACACACGCGTCAGGCGCGCGACATTGCCCGTATTGATCTGATCGAGCGTCGAATAGCGCAGCGCATGATTCGTGCCGCCATAGGCGGGCCAGTCGGCGCCGGCGGCGGCCGGGTATGTCGCTGGCGCGTTGGCCGGCGGGATGAGGGCGGCGCGTGTGTTTTGCGCCGATCCGAATTGCGCGGTCGCCGTCAGCGCCGCCGCCGCAGCGACGGCCAGGATAACCGCCGCGGCGATGGCGCGCCCGAGGCCTGACCGGGATGGCTCGCCAGCCGGTCTTTCATCTCTTGCGCGGCCGCGCTGCAGCACCGGCAGGCAGAGCAGCGCCAGCACCGCCAGAATCGTCGGCGCGACGATCCTGGGCACGAGCGCCCAGCCATTCATGCCGACCTCCCACAGGGCCCATCCCCAGGTGAAGAGGTAGGTAAGGAGATAGATGCCGACGCCGATCGGCGATCCCGCCAGCATGACGATTCCTGCGGCGAAAAGCGCGCAACCCGCGAGAATGTAATAGAAGGACCCGCCGAGGCTTGCGAGCCAGGCGCCGCCGACAAGCAGTGCAAGACCGATCGCGACGAGGAGGAAGGCGAAAAGGATGGTCAGCCATTCACCGACGTAACGGACGCGCGAGCGCGACAAAAGCGGGGGATGAGGCATGACGGCGTCTCCCGTTAGCCCGGGCGACGCGCGCATCGGCGACTCACCGCACCGGGGCGCCGGTTGAATCGAAACATCCGGTTGAAGGTTCCGGCGGGCGGCCGCGCGCTAGCGTCGCACCCCTCCATCGAGCGCCCAGGCGAAGGCCCGACGCATTTCAGCGGCGCCGTCTTTCTCGTGCCAGCGGCCATGGGCGAGGATGATGCGCTCCGGACTCCAGGCGATCATCTCGCGTAGCGCCGCCGCGAAGCCGGGCGCATTCCGGTAGGCGAGGCGCATGTCGCGCGGCATGCCGCCATGCGGAGCGAGCACGCCGCCGAGCCTCGCCAGCAGGCGCGTGAAGAAGCCGATGCGATCCGCCTCGAAATTCTCGATCAGGTCGGTCAGGATGAGCGTGCGGGTCGGCCGATGGAAGAATTCCACTTCGGTCACCCAGCGCCCGGCGATAGGCAGCGTTGCGATGTCGGCGTCCCAGGGATAGCCGTCGCGCGCCGTCAATTCCCGGCCGGAAAAACCGATGCGACGGCCGGCCTGTTCGCGCACGCCAGGGGCGAGGAAGGCGACTGCGCCGGCATAGGCGGCGCGCCATTCGGGCAGCCACCAGTAATGCAGGCGGCTCGGCGCGATAAGCCAGGACGGCGTTCCCTCGGCTTCGATCTCCGTTTTGAGCGCCGGCGTCAGCGGCGTCGGCGAATGGATGAAGAGCCGGCGACCGGGAAGGCGGATCACCGTCATGCGCGTCGGGAAGGGCGCCTTCAGGAATCCGACGCCGAAGCGGATGAGCGGGCCGTCGACGATCCAGATATTGTCGGCGACCGGTTTCAGCGTATCGAGCGGCGGATAGGTGGCGGGCTTCGTCACGTCCCGCCCCGCGTCGCATAATCGGAGAAAATCAGCGCCAGCAGCACGATGAGCCAGAGAAACGCTCCGGCCGCCAGCAAACGGACGAGCCCGCTCTCGCCGCGCAGATTCATGAAGAACCAGAAGATAAGCGCCGCCTTGGCGAGCGCGATGGCCATGCCGGCGGTGAGACTCGCTGGACCGGTCAGCAGAAAGCTTGCGCCGACCGTCAGACACAGCAGGGCGATCAGCGCGAGCCAGGAGGCGAGAAGGGGGCGTATCGCCTGCATGCGTCACCGCGCGAGATAGAGAGCCGGATAGAGAAAGACCCAGATGGCGTCGACGAGGTGCCAGAACATGCCGATCGTGTCCGCTCTAACCGCCTTGCCGGCGGCGGCGCCGGCGCGCCGCATGCGCCAGACAAGCCAGACCAGCAGCCCGACGCCGATCGCCACATGCAGCGCATGCAGGCTGGTGGCGATGAAATAGAGATTCATAAAAAGATGCTCGGCCGGATTCGCGAAGCGCGGCGCGTCGGTGAAAACGGGGAGAAGCCCATCCTCGAATTCCTGACGATATTCGACGCCCTTGATCGCGAGAAAAAGAAGGCCCAGCAGCGCCGCAACAGCCAGCGGCAGCGGCGCGCGTCGCGCAACTCCGCCGCTGGCGAGCCGGGCGGCGATCGCCACCGCGAGGCTCGATGTCAGCAGAACCGCCGTATTGGCCGCGCCGATCCACAAATGCAGTTTTTTCGACGCCGCGACGAAGTCTTGGGGATGCAGCGTCCGGGCAATGAAGATCGCCGCGAACAGTCCGCCGAAAAGCATGATCTCGGTCGCGAGGAAGATGGCCATTGCCATGAGATCGGCTTCGCGCTGCTGCTCGAAATCGCCATATGGCTCGCGAATGGCGGCGCGCTCAGCCATGGTCCGCCCTCGTTTCGATCGGATAATCGTAAGGCGGGCCGGAAACGACCGGCGTCGCATCGAAATTGTGCTTCGGCGGCGGCGAGGGGACCGTCCATTCAAGCCCGAGCGCGCCCCACGGATCCGGGCCGGCCGGATCGCCGAAGCGCATGGAATAGAACAGATAGGCGAAGGGCATGACATAGGCGACGGCGAGTATCGTGGCGCCGAGCGACGACATCACATGCAACATCTGGAAGGCGGGGTCATAGACATGGTAGCGGCGGGGCATGCCGAGATAGCCGAGAATGAATTGCGGGAAGAAGGTGAGATTGAAGCCGAAGAAGATGAACAGCGCCGACAGCCGCCCCCAGACCAGCGGATAGAGGCGGCCGATCATTTTTGGCCACCAGAAATGCAGGGCCCCGAAGAAGGCCGAGACTGTTCCGCCAACCATGATGTAGTGGAAATGCGCAACGACGAAATAGGTGTCGTGCACATGCGCGTCGATCGCCAGCATCGCCAGCATCAGACCGGTCATGCCGCCGACGACGAACAGGCCGATGAAGGTCGCGGCGAAGAAGAAGGCGGGATCGAGCGCGATGTCGCCTTTGTAGAGCGTCGCCGTCCAGTTATAGACCTTGATGCCGGAAGGAACGGCGACCGCGAGGCTCAGGAAAGAGAAAACGGCGCTTGCATACATCGACTGGCCGGCGACGAACATGTGATGCCCCCAGACGAGAAAGCCGATTGCGGCGATGGCGAGCGAGGAGCCGGCGACGAACTGATAGCCGAACACCGGCTTGCGAGCGCAGGCCGCGATGAGTTCGCTGACGACGCCGAGGGCCGGAAGAACCATGATATAGACGGCCGGATGGCTGTAGAACCAGAAGAGATGCTGAAACAGCAGCGGATCGCCGCCAAGCGCCGGATCGAAGACGCCGAGGCCGAACAGTCGCTCCGCCGCCATCAGCGCCAGCGTGATCGACAGAACCGGCGTCGCCAGCACGAGCACCAGAGCAGTCGCGTAATGCGCCCACACGAACAACCTCAACCGGCCCCAGGTCATGCCGGGCGCGCGCAGCTTGTGGATGGTGACGATGAAGTTGATGCCGGTGAGAATCGAGGAAAAGCCGACGATGAACACTGCGGCGGCGACCAGCAGCACGGCGCCGTTGGCGAACATCGAGGAAAGCGGCGTGTAAAAGGTCCAGCCCGTGTCGACGCCGCCGAGGATCAGCACGGCGACCGTGAACAGCCCGCCGAGGAGATAGATGTACCAGCTCAGCAGATTGAGCCGCGGGAAGGCCATGTCGCGCGCGCCGATCATCAGCGGAATCAGGAAATTGCCGAAGGTGGTCGGGATTGACGGGATCAGGAAGAACCACACCATGATGACGCCATGCAACGTGAAGGCGCGGTTATAGCCTTCGTTGGTGAGGAGGTCCGCTTCCGGCGTCATCAGGTCGAGGCGCATCAGCGCCGCCGCCGCGCCGCCAATGAAGAAAAAGGCCGTAATGGAAATGAGATAGAGAAGGGCGATCCGCTTGTGGTCGGTGGTGAGCAGCCAGGATCGCAGCGTGTGGCCGGCGCGCAGATAGCTCTTGCGCTGCGCTTCCGTCTCGGAAAGGCCGGGATCGTCGAGATTGGCCGGATCAGGCGCCGCGCCGGCCTTGCCTGCGCGCGTCATGGCTGCCGTCTCTCCGCCGCGGCGGGACGCAAGGATTTCACATAGGCCACGAGTTTGAGCACGTCGCCTTCGCCGAGCAGATTTTGATAAGTGGGCATCACCGGCGCGTAACCGGCGGCGACGTCCCTGTTCGGCAGAAGAATGCTGTCGCGGATATAGGAATCGTCGGCGATGATCGTGCGGCCGTCGGCGAGCGGCGTCGCCCGGCCATAGAGGCCGGCGAGGGGCGGCGCGCGCACGGTTGAACCGGCGTCATGACAGCCGCCGCAGCCGGCCGAGCGGAAGATCGCCGCGCCCTGCGCCGCCAGCGACTGATCCGCGTCGGCATGCGCCAGCCAGTCGGCGTAATCGCTCTGGCTCATGACGATGAAGCGTCCGCCCATAACCGAATGATCGGCGCCGCAGAATTCGGCGCAGGCGAGCGCATAGACGCCCGGCCGGTCGGCGTTGAACCAGAGCGCGGTGTAACGCCCCGGCACCACATCCTGCTTGATGCGCAGGGCTGGAATATAGAGGCTGTGGATCACGTCCTGGGAAGCCATGATGAGCCGCACCGGCCGGTCGGCCGGCACATGCAGTTCGTCGATCTCGCTCTGGCCGCCGGAGTGCTGGAACTTCCACATCCATTGTTTCGCGACCGCCTGGATTTCAAGCGCGCCGGCTGGCGGGTGCGAAAGATCGGCGAAAAGCCGCGTCGCCTGCAGGTAAAAAACGAGCGCAAGCAGAAAGGGAATTGTCGCCCAGGATGTTTCGAGCCAGATATTGCGGTCGGTGCGATGGGCGCGATCGGCCGGCTTGCCGCGGCGATATTTTATCGCGAACGCCGTCATGACGATGAAAACCGGCGCAGAGAGCAGCGCCACCAGCGCCATGAAGCCGAGCGCCAGGAGATCGACGCTCGCCGCATGGGCCGAGGCTTCCGTGGCCCAGTGTCGCAGTCCCTCGATCATGCGCCCGCCCTGCGCCATTCGCGCCTCAAGGCAAGGCCGATGAAGCCGGCGCACAAGGCCAGCGTCAGCGTGGCCCCGCCGCGCAGCAGCCAGAAAATGATCGGGCTGTAGCGGCCGCTGTGCGGATCATAGTGGTAGCAGAGAAGCAGGAGCCGATCGCTCCAGCCGCCGAGCCTGCCCTCGCCGGCTTCGGTCAGCGCAAGTTGAACATCTTTCGGCTCGGGCGCGACGCCGTAGAGCCAACGGGCGAGATGGCCGTCGGGCGTCAGCGCGGCGACGGCGGCGGCGTGCGCATATTGCCCGATGCGCTCGTCCCAAGCGTAGCGATAGCCGAGCGCGCCGGCGACGGCGGCTATATTTTCAGCCGAGCCGGTCAGCGCGCGCAGGCCGCCGGCCGGAAAGTCGGGATTGCTTTCCTTGAGGGCCGCGAGAGAGGCGTGCGCCTCCCGCGGCCCTTCCTTCGGATCGATTCCGAAGGCGACGATAACGAAATCCTTGCCCGCGACATAAGGCTGCGCTCGCGTCGCAGCGAACAGTCCGCCCAGCGTGACGCCGCAAATATTGGGACATTCATGCAGCACCGGCGCAAGCAGAATCGGTTTTCCGCCGGCGACGGCGCCGATCGTCGTCTTGGTCCCCGTCTCGTCGCGGAAGGAAAGCTCCAGCGGCACACGCGCATTCGCGATCCGTTCGATGCGTGCTTCATGGAATGGATCGAAGGCGTAGGCGCTGTCGCACGCCAGCGCCAGCGCAAGCAGGAGCGTCCAGGCCTTCATGGCTTGCCTCCGCTCTCTTCGGCGTCCGGCCATCCCTGGCTGGCGAGGATTTCCATCGCCCGCTCGATCGGGATGCGGGCGTGATCCTGATCGATCGGGGCATAGCCTTGCAGTTTTTCGCGCGCGGCCTGTTCGATGGCGGCGCGGTCCCCGGCGCGGGCGATTTCAAGCCGCGGGATGAGACGCGTCGGCGGCGCGCGCGGAGTAGCCGGAGCGACGCCGCGCCATCCGCCGAGGCGCCCGGTTATTCCGGCGACGATCAGCAGGGACAGCGCAAGCGCCGTGAGGAGGGCAAGAAGCGCCAGCGCGACGGCGCCGGACGGCGCGTCGCTTCGCTCATGGGCCGGCTGCGCCTTGTCTTCCGCCTCGCGCCTTGCTTCGACCGTCGTCACGCCGCTTCTCCCGTCGCCACGATTCCGCTTCGCGCCGCCGCCAGCGAAGCCATCGTCAGCGCGCCGAGCCCGGCGAAGGCGAAGGCGCCGGCGGCGGCCGCCGCGAGATCGCCATCGAGACGCGACGGCAGAACGAGCCACGCGGTCTCCAGCGCTTTGCCGCCAAGCACGGCGATGGAGGAAAGGAGAAGCCAGAAGCGACTGCGCCGCATCGGCGGAAAAAGCAGCAGCAGAATCGGCGCGCCATGCAGGATGCCGATCGCATATTCGACCGCCGCCCAGCCGCTCACGCCGCGCCGCCCATACCAGAGCGCGCCGACCGAATAATTGTCGGACCAGGTGATGAAATATTGCATGAAAGCGAAATAGGCCCATAGCAGAAGCGCGGTGAGCAGCAGCCCGCCGATAAGGGCGTTTTGATCGCCGGCGTCATCTTGCCCGAGGCGTTTGACGATGAGCAGGGCCAGCGCCGTCGTCATCTGGACGGAGAGGAAATAGAGGCCGAAGCCGGATGAATGGAAATGCGGGTCGAGCGACATGAGCCAGTCGAATCCCATCGTGGTGTCGAGCAGCGTGAAGAGGATGAGGCCAAGAACGGCCGCCGGCGTTGCAAGGCGCGGGCGCGGCGCCGCCGCGGCGATCATTGCGACCGCGAAAAAAATCGCTGTGCGAAGGCAAAAAAGGAGCGGCGAGAAATAGACGGCGCGAAAAGCGGTCGGCTGCGCCGTCCCGGCCCAGGGATAGAGCGTGGAAACTCCGATCAGGATCGGCAGCGAGGACAAGGCCGCCAGCGGCAAACGCCGCGCCGCTGCTTCGGCCTCGCGCCCCAGGGCCTGCCGCCAGCCGCCGGGAATAACGCGCATCATCAGGACGAGGCAGAGCGCGCCGAGCGGCAGGCTGGTCCAGAAGACGAAGGCGACGAGCCATCCCGCCAGCGCGTTTCGGCTTGCAACGATCAACAACAGCGCGACGGAGCAGGCGGCGAGACCGAAGGCGGCTGTTCGGTCGAGTGGGGGAAGGCGGCTCATGTTCATCGCCCGCTCTCCAGCCGTCGCTTTTCCTCGGCCGAAAGATCGGCCAGCGGCGCGTTCTGGCTCAATTGCAGGGCGCGGATATAGGCGGCGATCGCCCAGCGGTCGGCCGGCGACACGCGGTCGGCGTAAGAGTACATGACGCCGTGGCCCCTGGTGATGACCCCGACGAAATCACGGCTCGACGCCGCCCGCAGGCGCGGCTCATGCAGGCTCGGCGGATGGGGAAAGCCGCGGGCCGGAACGGTTCCCTCGCCATAGCCGGCCTGGTCGTGACAGGGAGTGCAAGAGATATCGTAGCGCTGGCGCCCGCGCGCCAGCAGCGCGGCCGTCATCGGCGGACGATCGCGAAGCGCCGCCGCAAGCGCCGGATCGTCGCGCGCAACCGTCCCGTCAGGCGGCACCTGCATCGATTTTCCGTCGGCGAATAATGTGCTCGGTTCGTAGGAATCGTATCGCGGCTGGCGGCTCATATCGTCGCAGGCGGCGAGAGCAAGAAAGACGCCGAGAAGGAGGAGGCGCTTCATTCCGGCTCCTCCGTCCGCCCGACGATGTCGACGCGCGCCGGATGGAGGTCAGCGAGAAACCGCTGCGCGCCGGCGCTTTCGAAGCGCGGATCGTTGCTGAAGATGACAAGAAAGAATTTGTCGGAGCTGGCGAGGTGAAAGGCGTCCACATCGAAGACGGGGTGATGCAGCCGCGGCAGATGGTTGAAAGCGAGCATGCCGCCGATGGCGAAGAGAACGGCGAACAGCACCATCAGCTCGAAACAGATCAGCATGAAGGCGGGAGTCGCAATGAGCGGCCGTCCGCCGATATCGATCGGAAAGGCGAGATTGGTGTAAGCCTGCATGCCGAATCCGAGCGCCGCGCCGAGCGCGCCGCCGATCAGCGTCAGCCAGGCGATGCGGTTATCGGAAAAACCCATCGCCTCGGCTAGACCGTCAACCGGAAAGGGCGAATAGGCGTCGATGCGGCGATAGCCTTCGCGCCGGGTCGCGCGGACGCCTTCGAGCAGCTTCCCGACGGAATCGAACTCGGCGATGACGCCGAAGATCTCATGATGCGGCGTCGGCTCACGCATGGCGCTTCTCCTCCGCCATCGCTTCCTTGATTTCGAAGGCCGAGATGACCGGAAGATAACGAACGAACAACAGGAACGGCGCGAGGAACACGCCGATCATGCCGGCGAACAAGGTCCATTCCCAGAAGCTCGGCTGATATACGCGCCAGGAGGAAACAAGCCAGTCGTGATAAAGCGACGTGGTCAGCAGCATGTAGCGCTCGAACCACATGCCGATCGTTACGGAAAGACCGACGAGAAAAAGAATGGCTGGATTCGTGCGCGCGCTCTTCCACCACAGGAGTTGCAGCGGCAGGAAATTGGCCACGACGGCGCTCCAGTAGCTTGCCGCGTAGAAGCCGGACACACGATCGAGGAGCGTCCCGATCTCCTGCTTGTCGCCGGAATAAAGCGCGTCAAACGCTTCCGCCCAGTAGCCATAGGCGGTCATCAGCCCGCAGGCCAGCGTGAGTTTGCCGAGATGATCGAGGTGAGTCGGCCTGACGAGATCTTTCAGATGCAGCGCGTGGCGCAGCGCGACTGCGATCATCGACACCACCGCAAAGCCGGAGAAGGCGGCGCCGAGGACGAAGTAAGGCGGGAAAACCGTCGAGGTCCATCCGGGGATTGGCCCGGCGGCGAACAGCAGCGAAATTTCCGAATGCACGGAGACGACCAGCGGCACGGCGAGCGCCGCCGTGAGGCGGTAGGATTGTCGCCAGCGCGTCCAGTGCCGCGTCGAGCCGCGCCAGCCCAGCGCCGCCAGCCCGTAGAACACCTGCTGTCGACGGCGTTTGGCGCGGTCGCGCGTCGCGGCGAGATCGGGAATGGCGCCGATATACCAGAACAGGATCGACACGGTGAGGTAGGTCAGCACCGCGAAAAAATCCCAGGTCAGCGGACTCTTGAACTGGGGCCACAGCGTCATCGTATTGGGATAGGGCGCGATCCAGTAGAAAAGCTGCGGCCGGCCGAGATGCAGGATCGGATAAAGACCGGCGCAGATCACCGCGAACAAGGTCATCGCCTCGGCGAAGCGATTGAGCGAATTGCGCCAGTGCGAGCCGAGCAGGAGAAGCATTGCCGAGATCAGCGTGCCGGCATGGCCGATGCCAAGGAACCAGATGTAATTGGCGATCGCCAAGCCCCAGTTGACCGGGATATTGTTGCCCCAGACGCCGACGCCGCGCCCCATCAGCACGGCGACCGACACGAAAAACAGGATCAGCAGCAACAGCGACGCGCCGAAGCAGGCGGCCCATATGCGCGGCGCCGGAAAGGCGAGGGGGATTTCCGTCACCTCTTCGGTGACGGCGGCGAAACGATCGCGCCTTTCCACGCTCATCTCGCTCACCGCTCACCCTCCTTCGCGGGCGCTTCTGCGATGCGCGCGAGATAGGTGGTGCGCGGCCGCGTATTCGCTTCCTCGAGCAGGCTGTAGTCGCGGCCGCTCGCCTTGCGTCGGCTGACCTCGCTTTCGGGATCGACGACATCACCGAACACGATCGCCTGCGTCGGGCAGGCCTGCTGACAGGCGGTTCTGACTTCGCCGTCGCGAATGGCGCGGCCGTCGATTTTCGCGGCGATGCGCGCCTCGCTGATGCGCTGCACGCAATAGGTGCATTTTTCCATAACCCCGCGCGCTCGCACGGTGACGTCCGGATTGCGCATGGCGCGGATCGATTCCGGATCGTCTCCGGTATAATCGAACCAGTTGAAGCGCCGCACCTTGTAGGGACAGAAGGAGGAGCAGGTTCGCGTGCCGATGCAGCGATTGTAAACCTGCAGATTGAGGCCATCGGCGCTATGGACGGCGGCGTTGACGGGACAGCCCATCTCGCACGGCGCCTGTTCGCAATGCATGCAAGGCACGGGCTGAAAGAAGGATTTCGGATCGTCCGGATCGCCTTCGTGATAATGATCGACGCGCAGCCAGTGCATGATGCGGCCTTCCGCCACGCGCTCCTTGCCGACGACGGCGATGTTGTTCTCGGCGACGCAGGCGGCGACGCAGGCGTTGCAGCCGATGCAGAGATCGAGATCGATCGACATGCCCCAAGACGGGCTGTCCCATGTTCGCCCGGGATAGAAGCTCGCCGCCGGCGCGTGCTCCTGGAATCTCGCCGCGGCGATTTCCGATCGCTGAACCGTCCGCACGAAATCGAAACCGTCCATCGCCTGTTGCATCTGCATTGTTGCGACGGTTTCGCGCGCCCCGGTTGCGGTTAGCGTCGCCGGCGCCGGCCTGCCGCCGCTTTCCCGCCAGAGCGGAAAGGCGTCATAGCCGAGCCCGTCGGCGGTCCGGCCGGCGCGGGCGCGGCCATAGCCGAGGCTGAGCGTCAGCGTGTTTTCTTCCTGCCCCGGCGCGACGAAGGCGGGCCCTTCGATCGATTTTCCCCCAACGGTGACGCGAACGAGGTCGCCGTTCGCCAGCTTGCGCGCCTGCGCCAGCTTCGGGCTGACGAGGACCGCATTGCCCCAGGTGATTTTCGTCAGCGGCTTTGGCGTTTCCTGCAGCCATGCGTTGCCTGCGAAGCGCCCGTCCCAGACGGTTGGATCGGGCGTGAAGATCGCCGTCAGGCCGTCGCTCTTCTCTTTCGTCGGCGGGCCTGCGGGGCGATCGACGATGGACGCCGGCGCGAAGGCCGGCGCGCTGTCGGCGATGAATCCGCGCACAAGGCTGTCGCGCCATCGCGTCGCGAATTCGCCCCCCCATTGCGCGCGCCACGTTCCCTCGACGATCTCGCGGTCGCCGCTTGCGCCGCCTGAAAGATTGTCGATCACCGCGTGCAGCGGCCGCACCTTGTAGAATGGGCGAACAAGCGGCTGCATGAGACAGATCAGGCCATCCAGGCTGCGCGCGTCGCTCCAGCTTTCAAGCTCGTGCGCGAGCGGAACATGCCAGCGGCAGCGCGCCGCGGTTTCATCCTCGTGGAGGCCGGCATGGATGGTAAGCGGAACGTGCGCCATCGCCGTGGCGAAACCGCCGGGTCCGGCGTAAACGGGGTTGGCGCCGATAATCGCCAGCGTCGTCACCCGGCCGCCGGTCATATCGGCGATGAGGGCCTCGATCGACCGGGCGCCATCCGCCGGCGAGGCGAGAACGGGCTCGGTAAGCTTCAGCATCGCGTTAAGCGCGCCGATCTTCTCGTTGACTATGAGGCCGATCGCCTGGGTTTGCGCCTGATGCCGCGCGCCGACATTGACAAGCGCCTTGCCGGGATGCGCGCGCAGCGCCGCGGCGGCGGCGTCGATCCATCGGCGCTCGCGCTGCGAAAGCGCGATGGCGGTCCCGGTCTCGATTCCCACCGCCGCCGCCAGCCCCAGCGTCAGGGAATCGATCCGGCCACCCGCGGCGATCAGCCTATGCTCCGCCATCGCGCCGGTCAGCGAGGGCGTCGGCTCCGCTACGAACAGGCGATGCGTCCCTTCGCCTTTCTGAAAAGCCAAACGCCGCCGCGCCCAAAGTCGCGCATGCATGGTCTGCTTCGGGCCAGGTCCGAGAAAATCATCATCGAGGCTGACGACGATTTCCGCCTGGTCGAAGTGATAATGCTGTTCGAGCGGCCGGCCGAAGACGAGGCGCGCCGCTTCGAATCGAAAATCGTCATGGATCGGTTCGTAGGCGTGCCATCGCGCGGCCGGCCATCGCGCCGTCAACGCGGCGATCTGGCGCAACAGCGTCGGCGAGGAAACCGCGCCGGTCAGCAGCCGGAAGCCGTCGCCGCCGCGACGATCGAGTTCGGCGGCGTTCGCGGCCATCGCCGCATCGAAGGCGCTCCAGGACGCCGGCTCCCCGTCGCGAAGCGGCGATTGCGAGCGGTCGGGATCGTAGAGATCGAGCAACGCCGCTTGCAGGAAGATATCGGATGCGCCGCGCGATGCCGGATGCTCGGGATTGCCGTCCAGCTTTACCGGCCGACCGACCACTGTCTTGCCGAGGAGTGGCTGCGCATAGCCTGCGAAGGTGACGGCGCTGGCGTAATACTTCGCGCGGCCGGGCGTAACGCCATCCGGCGCCTCGACATAGGGAAGCGCGGCTTCGTCGGCCTCGCCGCTGCATCCTCCCAGACCCGCCAGCGCCAGCGACGCCGCCGTGAGTTTGAGCATTTGCCGCCGGTCGGCGCCTGCGCCGGTTTCGAGCGCCGGGAATTCGGCGTCAAGAAACGCTTGGAAATCAGGCGTTTTTGATAGTTCGTCGAGGCTCCGCCAGAACGCCCGTCCGGTCTTCCCACGCAAGGGCGCCGTCAAGGCGCCGGAAGCAACGCGCGGATGACGACTCATCGCCGCGATCACCGGTGGCAGAGACTGCAGTCGTCCATTCGGGACGGCTCGATTCCGTAAGCCTTCACCATCAGCGCTCCGTACTGTTTGTGCTCGTTCGGATGGCGATCCCAGTCGCTCCAGTCCAGCCGCGTGACCTGATCCGGCGGTCGCAGATGCGGGGCGGGATCGCGATGGCAGTCGAGGCACCAGCCCATCTGGAACGGCTGCGCGCGCGCCATCAGCGGCATCTGATCGACGCGTCCATGACAGGTGACGCAAGGAACGCCGCGCGCCACATGGATCGAATGATTGAAATAGACATAATCCGGCAGACGCGCGACGCGCCGCCAGGCCAGCGGCTTGCCCGAAGCAAGGCTTGCGCGAACCGGCGCCAGCATAGGCGCGCCGGTCCATATTTGCGAATGGCAGCTCATGCAGACATGCGTAGCGGGCAGGCCCGCGCGCGTGCTTGTCTCGACCGTTGTATGACAATAGCGGCAATCGATGCCGAGCCCACCGACGTGATGCTGGTGGCTGAAGGGAACGGGCTGGTCGCGCACCCAGCCGACACGTGTGGCGTAACTCGAATCCATCGCGCCGCCCGCGAGAAGGACTGCGGCGACGCTTCCGACGGCAAGCGACAGGAGGATGGCGCGAAACCGCGTATCGGCCGAAGCGGTGAAGATTTGCGGCATGCCGGCCGCCTTTTTTGCAGAGGCAGCGCCTCAACGCGGGGAGCCGATGAAAGTTCCGCCGGGTCGAAGCGTTTTTCCCTTTCAGGAGGTGACGAAAATCGCTCCGGGAAAACGTCGGAAGGCTGCGCCTAAATCGATCGTCCCGGTACGCGGCGAAACCTCCTCCTCTGAAAGAATGTTCTTCATGGCGCCCATGGAGACTGACGATACGTCCACCCGGCTCCGGTCCCAGAAATCCTCGCGGAACAGGAGTTCCAGCGAATTCCTGAGACCGCCAAGGACGAGGCGCGGCGCCAGCACAATGCAGGCTTTGCGGCCGAGTCGGCGCGTGAAGGCGACGACATGTTGCGAACGAGGCCCTTCGACAGGCAGCGGCGAATAGTCGCCGTCGTTGAACAGTCTCGCGCTCGCCATGCGAAGGGCCAGAACACGGGCGATCAGCGCCTGCTTGACGCGGCCGCTGCGCCAGTTGGCCGCCAGACTGATGAGATCGTTCGCCGCCAGGGCGTTTAATCGGCAGGTCCAGTCAACGGCGCGGCGGTTGTCGGGATCGACGAAGCTCAAATCCCAGAATTCCGCGCCCTGGAAGAAATCAGGCGCGCCGGGCGTCGTCATCTTGATCATGGTTTGGGCAAGCCCGTTGACGGCGCCCGCCGCGCCGATCCGGTTTGCAAGTTCAACAAGAATGGTCAGGGGTTCGCGACCCTCTTCCGACAGAAGACGCCGGGTGAATGTTTCGGCGGCCTGCTCATAGGCGGCGTCTGGCTCTTCCCACGAGGTTTCGATCTTCGCTTCGCGCAGCGCCTTGCATTGCCACGCGACAAGACGCTCGGCGAAAGCGCGCCGCGCAGCGGCGTCCGCGACGTCGCAATCGAGCGGCCACCCGCCGACGATCATCTGGAACAGCATCGCCCGGTCGCCTTGCGATGGCTCGGACGACCGCCATGCGGCGCAGGAGCGCAGAGTCCCGTCGAGCGCCTCCCCCCACAGGCCTGGCGCTTCACTCAGCACGGCGAGCCGGGCCCGGATATCCTCGCCGCGCTTGTGGTCATGCGTCGCGGTGGCCAGCATGGCGTGTGGATAATGTCTCGCCTGCTGCGCCGCCCAGCGATGAAAATTTTGTGGCGTCGCAGCGAAGCGACCCGGATCGAAGCCGACATCGTTACGCGACAAGAGCCGGCCATAGCGATAGAAGGCGGTGTCCTCGACGGCTTTCGCCGCAAGCGGCGCGCTCAACTGGCGGAATGTCGCGCGCAGGCCGGCGACCGATGGACGGTCGAACAACTCTTCGCCGGCGAGCAGCGCGCCGAGAAGATCGACAAGCGGCTGGTCCGCCAGCCGGACCTTCTTCTTCGCCCGTTCCATCGCGCGCCGCAGCGCGTCGGGCGGCTCGTTCTCATAGGTGCGATAGACGCGAAAGCCGACGAGGATTTCAATCAGAACGAGTTCCGCCGCCGCCCTCGTCCAATCGCGTCGCCCCGGATCGGCGGAAAGAAAGGCGTGCGTCGCGCGCGACAGGGCCCGAAGCTGCGCGCCGAAGCTGCGATGAAGAATCTCGCGCCGCGCCTGCTCCTCCTCGACCTCGAAATCAGACGGACGGCCGCTGATCGACGCCCACAGCCGGCCAAACTCCTCTTCGCCCGATGGCGCGTGCAGGAGAGCGCTGACCTCATTCATGAAATCATAGCCGGTCGTTCCATCGACGCGCCAGTCGATCGGCAAGGCTTCGCCATGCGCGAGAATTTTCTCGACGACAAGCCAGGCGGGGCCAGGCGGCGCTTCCGGCGGCCTGAGGGGCGCCAGTTCGTCAAGCCGTGCGCGCAGGCGCCGGCAATAGGCGCCAGGATCGGTCAGCCCGTCGACATGGTCGACGCGAAAACCGTCGATCAGCCCTTCGCGGTAAAGGCGCAATAGCGTCGCATGCGTCGCCTCGAAGACGCGATCGTCCTCGACGCGCAGCGCCGCCAGTCCGGTCACGTCAAAAAATCGTCGCCAGTTGATCGCGTCGTTCGCCGTTCGCCACCAGGCGAGGCGATAATGCTGCTTCTCCAGGAGATCGTGCAGCCGCTGGCGGCCTTCGACGCTCTGCGGGTCATAGGCCGACCATCCATGACGCTCGATCCCGGATATGCATCCGGATCGGATCGGAAAGAGGTGCTGGAAATATCGCGCCGCCGGGCGGCCATTTCGAGGATCGCGAACGAGCGCAATGTCGCCGGCGGCGAGCGCCTCGCCATAAGGCTTGCCGAGAAAGGGCGCGAGCAGCTTGCCGCGAAGCGTTTCGTCCTCGGCGTTCCAGTCGATATCGAAGAAGGGCGCGTAGCGGCTCTCCTGACCTTGCTCCAGCAGGTCGAGCCACCAGAGATTGTCGTCGCCGCCGACCGCCATATGGTTCGGCACGATGTCGACGATGAGCCCAAGCCCATGCGCGCGCAACGCGCCGACGAAGCTGCGAAGGCCAGATTCGCCGCCAAGCTCGGGATTGACCTGGGCCGGGTCGATGACGTCATAGCCGTGCGGGGAGCCGGCGCGCGCTTTCAGGATTGGCGACGCATAGAGATGGCTGACGCCGAGATTGCGCCAATAAGGCGCGAGCGCCGCGGCGTCGGCGAAAGTGAAGCTGACATTGAGCTGGATGCGGTAGGTGGCGGAGGGAATCATGGCGCGCGCCTGGCGGCGTCGATGCGACGCAAGCGACGCTTCACGCCCGGCGGGTCGAGCATTGTCGCTGCGTCGTCGGCGTAGCGGCGGCGCCAGTTGGGATGCTCGTCGATTGTGCCGGGAAGATTGGGCTGGTCGACAAGGCCAAGCGCGTCTTCCAGCGGAAACAGCGCGAGCGGCGAGGGCGACGGGGCGACCGCGACGAGAGCCGCGTCGACAAAAGGCGTCTCGTCGTTCGCCGCGGGGGGCCCGTCACGCGACGGAGCGGCGTCATGGATAGCATCCCATAGCGCCGCGCGTTCGGTCTCGCGCGCCGCTTTCATGAGCGGGATGCGCGCCGGCTCGTCCAGATGCAGCGCCTCGCGCGTTACGATGTCATGGCCACGCCACCAGCCAGCGAGCGTCGGCAGATCATGCGTCGAAGTCATCGCCACGGCGTCGGCGGACCATTCGCGAGGTGGAGTGAAGCGAGCGCCGCGGCGCTCGAACCAAAGGACATTCATGCCAAGGATGGCGAGCGCAGCGAGTCGCGCGCGAAATCCCTCGGGCACCGTTCCCAGATCCTCGGCGATGATGATCGCCCGGTTGCGCGTCGATTCGAGCGCGACGATGCGGGCGAGATCATCGAACGGGAAGGCGAGATAGGCGCCGTCCGCTGGTTCCGCCCTTTCCGGGATCAGCCAGAGGCGCGACAGGCCCATGACATGGTCGATGCGCACCCCGCCGGCATGGCGCATCGTCGCGCGCATCGTCGCCGCGAAAGGCTCGAAGGCTTTTTCGCTCAAGGCCCGCGGCGAGAAGGTCGTCAGGCCCCAATCCTGTCCCGCCTGGTTGTAGAGGTCCGGCGGCGCGCCGACGGCGACGCCGACCAGAATATCTGTCTGGCGGCTCCAGGCGTGGCTGCCGCCCGGCGTCATGCCAACGGCGAGATCTGCGATCAGGCCGATGCGCATGCCGGCGCCGCGCGCTTTCTCCTGCGCCGCGGCCATGGATCGGTCGGCGAGCCATTGCAGGAAAGCATGAAAGGCGATTTCTTTTTCATGCGCCGCCGCGAAGGCCCCGACAGCGGCGCTCTCCGGGCTTCGCCATTCGGCCGGCCATTGTCGCCAGTCTCCGGTTGCGCTGGCGCCGAGGCGATCGGCGTGCAGCGCCTCGAATAGCGCATGACTTTCGAGAAGATCGCCGGACTGCTTGCGAAAGGCTTCAAAGTCGGCCCAGGCGATGGCGTCAGCCGCGCGGCCCGCTTGAAATGCGCTGAAGAGACGGCGCAGCTTTTCAAGCTTGCTTTCGGCGCGCTGCGGCCAGTTAATGAGGTCGTCCAGCGTCGCTGTGCGGTTCTCGTTGCGATGGTCGCTATCCGCCCGCCATGACGGGAAGATGAGCGCGGGATTGCTGTAAAGCGGATTGAGGAAAAGCCGGCTCGACGGCGCATAGGGGCTGAAGGCGTGCGGATCGGCTGAAAACAGCGCATGGTTGGGGCTGAGCGCCAGCGCGTCGGCGCCGCGCAGCGCCGCAGCCTCGACGAGTTGCGCCACGGCCGCCATGTCGCCGAAGCCGCCGTCATGGGTGTGGCGGAGGCTGTAAATCTGCGCAACGAGGCCCCACAGCTTTTCGCCCGGAGCGACATCGGCGATCGAGAAGCAGCGAGCCGGCGCGGCGACGAGAACAGTTTCGCCGAAATCATGCAGGATGCGATGGCGGCCGATGCGATCGATGACCATGCCGCGCGGCCCGCCCAGCGCGGGCGCCAGATCGACGCCGCCGCCGCCCTCGAATTCGATCCGCCCGCCGCGCGGCGCGATCAGGGAAGGCGGTTCGAAAATTTCTCCTGCGACGCATGTCAACGCCGAAGCGTTGCGATCCGCTTCGTCGAGTCGGCGCCGGCTCTCGGCGAGATCGCTCTCATTTGCGCATGGCAGCCCGAGCGCTTCCAGCAGGCGCCGCGAACTGTCGGGCGCGACACGGCGACGGGCGCCGGCGTAATCCGTCCATTCGACGGCGATTCCGGCGCGCCGCGCCAGCTCCTCGATCGCGCCGTCGTTCATGGCGGCTCCAGAAAGGCGGCGAAGCTCCTCGCCTTGAGCGTTCCTTCGCGCGCCGCTGCATCGACGCCGGCCCGGCTCTCATGCAACAGTTCGCCCCGAGACGGCGGCATGGCCGCGGACTCTGACCCGACATTGACCGCCAGCGTGAGGCGCGCCCCATCGCCGAGCCGCCATGTCGCGCCGGCTCCGGCGTCGCCCAACGGCGTCGAGGCGGCGCAGATCGCGCCATCGAGGCGCGGCGCGATCAGACGTGCGCGCAAATCGAGCAGATGCTTGTAGAGCGCGAAACGCGAGGCGGCGTGTTGCGGATCGGGGCGCGGCCTGGACGCTTCGAACGTGGCGGGCGCGTTGGGGTCGGGCGGGCCATCGCTCGCGAAACCGCCGAAGGCGGCGAATTCGCGCGCCCGACCCTCGCGCACCGCTTTCGCCAGCGCCTCGTCATGATCGGTGAAATAGAGGAAAGGAGTTTTGCTCGCCTCCTCTTCGCCCATGAAAAGCAGAGGGATCTGCGGGCAGAGACATTGCAGCCCGATCGCCGCCTCCAGCGCTTCGGGGTCGGCGAGCGAACTCAGGCGCTCGCCATGGGCGCGGTTGCCGATCTGGTCGTGATTCTGGAGGAAGAAGACGAAGGCGGTCGGCGGCAAATGGCCTGACGGCTCGCCGCGCTTTCTGCCGCCGCGATGCGCCGAGGCCTCGCCCTGATAGATGAAGCCTTCGTAAAGCGCGCGGGCCATTTTTTTCGCCGGTTCCCCGGCGTAATCGGCGTAATAGCCGTCCTTCTCGCCGGTCAGCAGGAGATGCATTGCGTGGTGCGCGTCGTCATTCCATTGCGCGTCGAAATCGCCGGTGAGATGCGAGGCGATATTATCGTCATTTTCAAGCACAAGATGAATATGCCGCCCCGGCAAGGCGACGCGTACGGCGGCCGCCATTTCGTCCAGCCAGCCGCGGTCCTCGATCGCATGCACGGCGTCGAGTCGCAGCCCGTCGAAGCGATAGGCGTCGAGCCAGAAAATGGCGTTCTCGGTGAAGTAGCGACGCACGTCCGGTTGCGAGAAATCGATGGCGCCGCCCCATGCGTTATTTTTTCCCGCATCGAAGAAGGCAGGCGCGTAGGCGCCAAGATAATTTCCGTCCGGGCCGAAATGATTGTAAACAACGTCCAGAAACATCATCATCCCAAGCCCGTGCGCCGCATCGATGAGCGCCTTGAGGTCATCCGGCGTTCCATAGGCTTTCGCCGGCGCGAAAGGCAGCACGCCGTCGTAGCCCCAGTTGCGCGCGCCGGGGAAAGCGCTGATCGGCATTAATTCGACGGCGGTGACGCCAAGATCGCGCAGTCGCGGCAACATTTCCTGTACGCCGCAAAAACCGCCGCAAAGTCCGACGTGCAACTCATAGAGAACGGTCTCGCGCCAGGGCCGCCCGCGCCAGTCCGGCGTTTTCCAGCGATAGGCGCGCTCGTCGATCACCACGCTCTCGCCATGCACGCCGCCGCGCTGCGCGCGCGAGGCCGGGTCCGGAACGCAAAGGCCGTCCGGCAGCCGGAAGCGGTAGGCGGAGCCCGGGCCGCACGGCGCTTCGGTTTCGAACCAGCCGCCGCTGCGTCGCGTCATCGCGAAATCGCCGACCGACTCGACCGAAAGCGTGACGGCGTCGCAAGCCGGCGCCCAAAGGCGAAAGCGCGTTCGCCGGTTGTCGAGGAGAAGCGGCCCGAATTGAAGCGGCGTCATGCCTCGCTTCCCTCCCTGACGTCGAGAGTGAGGATCAGGCTTCGCCAGCCGACTTCGATCTCCTCACCGGTGATCGCCTCATCCCGACGCGAAGGCGCAGCGCTGTCGACAAGAATGCGGCTTGCTCCGGCCGGCGGCGGTCGTCGAAAAGACGCCGTATCGGCGCTTGCATTCATGTAGAGCGTGAGAATCTCGACGCGAACCCCGCTCCTGCTGGCGCGGCGCAGCACCAGCCGGCGCGCCTCCTGATCGTTCCAGTCATTCGCGGCGAGGCCGCCGCCCTTCTCGTCGAACCAGTCGATATCCCTGACGCCGGGAGCGACTTCATTGCGACCATGCAGAAAAACTCCGCAACGCAGGATCGGATGGCGCTTGCGAAGCGCGATCAACCGCGCGGTGAAATCAAACAAGGCGGCGCCGCGCGCGCTTTTCAATTCGCGCCAGTCGAGCCAGGAAATGTCATTGTCCTGACAATAGGCGTTGTTGTTGCCGCGTTGCGTGCGGCCCATTTCGTCGCCGGCCAGCAGCATCGGCGCGCCGTTGGCGAAGAAGACGGTGGCGAGCATTGTCCGTTGCAGGCGCGCTCGCGTCTCGAGAATCCCGGCATCTTCGGTTTCGCCTTCCGCTCCCCAGTTGGCGGAATAGTTTTCGCCATGCCCGTCGCGATTTCCCTCGCCATTGTCCTCGTTATGCCGCTCGGCGTAGGACACAAGGTCGACTAGCGTGAAGCCGTCATGCGCGGCGATGAAATTGACCGACGCCCAGGGCCGGCGCGCCTGGCGATCGAAGAAATCGCTCGATCCCGTCAGCCGCACGGCGATTTCCGACCGCAGGCCGGCGTCGCCGCGCCAGAAGCGACGCGTCCCGTCCCGGAAGCGATCGTTCCATTCGGCGAAGCCAGGCGGGTGCCGCCCGAGCTGATAGCCGCCGGGGCCGACATCCCATGGTTCGGAAACAAGTTTCAGCCGGGCGAGAAGCGGATCCTGCCGCAGCGCGTCGAAGAAGCCGGAGCCGGGATCGAATCCTTGCGGCTCGCGCCCCAGCGTGACGCCGAGGTCGAAGCGGAAGCCGTCGATATGGAATTCGCTCGCCCAGTAGCGCAACGAATCCATCACAAGCTGTACGACGCGCGGATGGGACAGGTTGAACGTGTTGCCGGTGCCGGTGTCGTTGACGCAATGGCGCGGATTGTCGGCGACGAGACGATAGTAGCTGGCGTTGTCGAGCCCGCGAAAGGAAAGGGTCGGACCCTGTTCGCTGCCTTCGGCGGTATGGTTGTAGACGACATCGAGAATGACCTCGATTCCGGCGGCGTGCAGGCGGCGGATCGCCACTTTCATTTCATTGACGGAGCCATTGGAGAGATAGCGAGGCTCCGGCGTGAAAAAATTAAGCGTGTTGTAGCCCCAATAGTTCCGCAGTCCCTTCTGGATGAGCGCGCGATCCTGCGCGAAAGCGTGAATCGGCATCAGCTCGATGGCGGTGATTCCGAGCCGCTGCAGATGCTCGATGACCGCGCCGTCGCCGAGCGCCGCAAAGGTTCCGCGCTCATGCGAGCGGATTTCCGGGCGCAGCATGGTGAGGCTGCGCACATGCGCCTCATAGATGATGGTCTGCGGCCAGGGCGTGCGAGGCGGGCGATCGTCGTCCCAGTTGAAGGCGTCGTCGGCGACCACGGCCTTCGGAACGGCCGGAGCGCTGTCGCGGCGGTCGAAGGAAAGGTCGCCGCGCGGCGAGTTGACGCGATAGCCGAAGAGCGCGTCCGACCACCGCAATTCGCCGCAAAGCCGCTTCGCATAAGGGTCCATGAGCAGCTTGTGCGGATTGAAGCGGTGGCCTTCCTGCGGCCGGTAGGGGCCATGGGCGCGGTAGCCGTAAGGCAGCCCGGCATGCGCGTTCGGCAGATAGCCATGCCAGATTTCATCGGTGCATTCCGGCAATGTCAGCCGCGTGATCTCGCGTCGGCCGGTCGCCTCGAAGAGACAGAGATCGATGCGCTCCGCATGCGCCGAAAAGACCGCGAAATTGACGCCGAGGCCGTCCCATTTGGCGCCGAGCGGATAGGGAAGGCCGGCCTCCAGCCGGTCGGGCAAAGCGGGCATCGACAATCAGCTTTCGTGACGAAGAAAAAGAGTGGCGAGCGGCGGAAGCGTAAGCGTCAAAGATTGCGCATCGCCATGCGAGGGAATGACGTCCGTCACGGCGCCGCCGCCATTGCCGAGGTTGGAGCCGCCATAGAGAGATGCGTCGGTGTTGACGATTTCCCGCCAGTAGCCCGGCTTCGGCGCGCCGACGCGATAGCCGAAGCATGGCTCCGGCGTCATGTTGGAGATGGCGATAATCGGCGCGTCGTCCGCCGAACCGAGCCGCAGGAAAGCGAAGACGGAGTTTCGCCGGTCGTCGCCGACGATCCAGGAAAAGCCTTCCGGCGAGGCGTCGCGCGCATGTAGCGCCGGCTCATCGCGATAGATGCGATTAAGATCGCGAATGAGCCGCCGCACGCCGCCATGGGCGGGATCGTCGGCAAGCGCCCAGTCGATCTCGCGGTCATGGCTCCATTCGCGCTCCTGGGCGATCTCGCCGCCCATGAAGAGGAGCTTCTTGCCCGGATGCGCCCACATGAAGCCGAAATAGGCGCGCAAGTTGGCGAAGCGCCGCCATTGGTCGCCCGGCATGCGGCCGATCAGCGAGCCTTTGCCATGCACCACCTCGTCATGAGACAGCGGCAGGATGAATTTTTCCGAAAAAGCGTAGACAAGGCCGAAAGTCATGTCGCGATGATGCCAGACCCGATGGATCGGGTCGCGCGCCATGTAACGCAGCGTGTCGTTCATCCACCCCATATTCCATTTGAAGGCGAAACCGAGCCCGCCTTCGGCGATCGGCTGAGTGACGCCGGGCCAGGCGGTCGATTCCTCCGCGACCATGATTGCGCCGGGGCATCGCTCCGCGACGACGGCGTTGAGATGGCGAATGAATCCGACCGCTTCCAGATTCTCGCGACCGCCGTGAATGTTCGGCGTCCATTCGCCGGCGGCGCGGCTGTAATCGCGATAGAGCATGGAGGCGACGGCGTCGACGCGCAGCCCGTCGATGTGAAAATTCTCCAGCCAGTGCAGGGCGCTGGCGATGAGAAAGCCTTGCACCTCGCGCCGCCCGAAATTGTAGATGAATGTGTTCCAGTCGCGATGGAACCCTTCACGCGGATCGAGATGTTCGTAGAGCGCGGTGCCGTCGAAACGCGCGAGCCCGTGCGGGTCGGTGGGAAAATGCGCCGGCACCCAGTCGAGAAGAACGCCGAGGCCGGCCTCATGGCAGGAGTCGACGAAGCGCGCGAAATCCTCGGGGCCCCCGTAGCGGGACGTCGGCGCGAACATGCCGAGCGGCTGATAGCCCCATGAGCCGCCGAACGGATGTTCGGTGATTGGCAGAAGCTCGATATGGGTGAAGCCCATCTCGGCGACATACGGAACGAGCGTGCGCGCCAAATGATCCCATTCGCAGGAATCCTCGCCGGCCCCCCCGCGTCGCAACCATGATCCGGCATGGACTTCGTAGATAGAGATCGGCGCTTGCGGCGTCTGGCGTTTCGCGCGCTCTTCCATCCAGGCCCTGTCGCGCCAGCGATGGCTCATGGCGGCTGGCGTGATCGAGGCGGTCGACGGCGGTTTTTCGCTCACCGTCGCGACCGGATCGGCCTTCAATGGCAGGCGGCCGCCGTCGCGCGCCCGGATCGCATATTTATAGCGCGCGCCGGCGGCGAGGCGCGGCGCGAAAATCTCCCACACGCCGGCGTTGGGCCGCAGTCGCATGGGATGGCGCCGCTCGTCCCAGCCGTTGAAATCGCCGACCACCGACACCTGGCTGGCGTTCGGCGCCCACACCGCGAAGCGTACGCCGGAAACGCCGTCGATCCCGATCGTCTTCGCGCCCAGCGTGTCGGCCAGTTCGAAATGCCGGCCCTCATTGAGGAGATAGAGATCGAAGTCGCTGAGCAGCAGGCCGAAGGCGTAAGGATCCTCGGTCTCCTGCACGGCCCCGGGCCAGTCGATGCGCAGGAGATAAGGCTCGTCGGTCTCGAGAAGTCCCTCGAAGAGACCGTTTTCTTCGCGCGGTGCGAGATCGGCGAGCCGGCGTCCTCCGCTCCGGGCCCGCGCCTCGACCTTTTTTGCGCCAGGCAGAAAGGCGCGCACGACCGTTCCCGTCGCGGTGCGGTGAGGGCCGAGCACGGCGAAGGGATCGCCATGGGTTCCCGCCGCCAGCGCGCGCGCGTCATCCTCGTCGAGCGTGAAGGGGAGCGTCTCAACCATGGCGCCCGTCGCTCCGCGAAATCTTCGGCAGCATGGCGGCCAGTCCGCTGAGCGGCACGCCAATCCAGTCCGGGCGGTTGGCGGCCTCATAGGCGATCTCGTAGGCCGCCTTGTCGATGATGAAACAGGCAAGGAGCGTCTCATCCTCGACGCCGGCCCCGGCGGCGGCGCGATAGGCTGTGAGGAAGGCGTCTGACGCCGCGATGCGGAAGCGATCGATCAACACCTCGCGCTGCCCCGCAGGCGGCGCAGCGCCCGTCAGGCTCTTGCGCGCGACCATCGCCGCCGCATAATCGAGCGAGCGCAGCAGGCCGGCTACGTCGCGCAGCGGGCTCGCCTTGGCCCGCCTCTCTTCGAGCGGCCGGTTTGGTTCGCCTTCGAAATCGATGATCCAGGCGTCGCCGTTGGCGACGAGCGTCTGGCCGAGATGGAAATCGCCATGAATGCGATGGAGGAGGGCGCCTTCGAGGCGGGCCGCGCTTTTTTCCGCGAAAGCGACCAGCGCGTCGCGCGAGCGAAGAACCGCCTGGGCCGACTCCCTTTCCGCCGGCGCCGTCCAGTCCTTCCGCCGGGAAAGAGCGTCGAAGGCGCGTTCGAGAAGATGGCGTGCGCGCGCCGCGCTCGCCTTCGTCGCCCTGCGGTCGGCGCGCTCCGGCGCGAATGCCGGATCGTCCGTCGGGCTCGCCAGCACCGCATGCATTTCGCCGAGACGCTGTCCGATCGCCGCCGCGAGACCGATGCAGGCTGCGAAAATATCCTCGCGATCGACGCCTGGTTCGGCGTCGGCGGCGCGCGACAACTGGTCAAGCGTCCAGCTCCATGCGTCGCCCTGGTTGCGCACGAAAGCCTGGGCGATGATCAGCGCGGTTTCGACGCCATCGGCGTCGACGCGCGTCGCCTCGCCAAGCAGCGGCGCGGTGTGGGCGAAGCCGCGATCGGTCAGGAAGCGCGTCATTTCCGCCTCAGGGTGAATCCCTGGCTTCAAGCCGCGAATGAGTTTCAGCATGACGGCGTCGCCGACGATCAGCGAACTGTTCGATTGCTCCACCGTGAGCCATTTGATCTCGGCGTCGGGCGCCGGCATCGCCGCCGCCAGCCCCGGCATGGATTTGAAGCGGACTTCGCCGCCCTCGGTTGCGACCTGCGCGTCGGCGGCCAGGAGGGCGAGCGCGCCGCGTGCGAAATCGGCCAGCGAGAAGGCGTCGGTCAACAGCCCGACACGGCGGAAGCGCCGTACGCGCGCCAGCGCGAGCTGCCCCGGCAGCGCCGGTTGCGGCTCATCTTCCCACGCCGCCGACAGGGGCAGCAGCCAGCGCGAGGCCTCATCGCCTTCGCCGACCGCGATTTCGGCAAGCAGCGTTTCCCTCGGCAGGCCGGGAAGCGAGGTCACTCTGTCGATGCGGGCGGCGATCGGGCCGGCCTTGCCTGCGAACCAGCGCCGTTTCGTGAGATAAAGCGGCAAGGCTTCCGCTTCCACGCGCTTGCCGGCGGGGCTGGCCAGCGCCTCGGCCAAACCACCCTGGCGCAGCACCAGCGTTTCATATTCGGGTAGCGGCTCGGGGGCCGGCGTGTGCCAGGACGGCCATTGCGAATCGCTTGCGAGCAGGAACCAGTAAAAACCGTAGGGCGGAAGCGTCAGTAGATAGGTGAGCTGGCCGATCGGCGGGAACGTCGAGCCGCCCGTCAGTTCGATCGGGAAAG
>JADMIO010768762.1_pt1 | contig 59102 bp, 54 predicted proteins | sample 8958161 | NCBI WGS metagenome assembly JADMIO01 (sample SAMN16585339, study PRJNA669376) | soil metagenome | isolation source: Crop rotation soil | place: USA: Cullars Rotation, Alabama | collected 2011 | reverse complement strand
CAACTTGTCCACGTGGAATTCTAAGCTTAGGATCCCAATGTGCTGGAAAGACCTCTGTCAGAAAAAATCGAAAAACTTTTCCCCCAATTGGCTTCAGCATCTATTCCCGAAGTTTTTAAAGCAATCAAAGAGAAGTGCAGTGTGTTGGTTCCCGACGTAACTACTCAGACTGCCCCTTTATATCCAGATCCCACGGCCTCTCCCAGTGCAGTTCGGCCTGAAGTAACTGCCAACTCTGAGTTTTGCTCGCGGGCAAATTTAGTGAAGGTGCGAAGTGAAGCTATCATGGCCTTTCGTTCTCCCGAGAAAAGCGAAGTACGAACTCGATTTTTGAACACCTACCTTCCCAGGCTCAAAGAGTTGGATAATGGAAGTTATGTGAGCACCGCTTATCATTCGGACAATGCCGAAGTAGATGAACTCAGGGGACAGATTTCGAGCTTTCGTAGAGTGATCAATTATCAGAATTGCATTATACTTGAAAATTTTGCTCGAGATATCTTTCCGGTTTTACAGATGGATTTCCAAGCAAACATCGAATCCACCAAAGTCGCCCACGATTACCTTTTAGACCGAATCTATACAGCCGAACAAAAGCAAGTGGTGAGCTCTTTGATTGAATTTACCAAGCGAAGTCTTGTGAATTTTCTAGATAGAAATTTTGGTGACAAGCCTGAATATGCCGAGCGCCTCGAAAAAATTCGCTCTGAATACGCCAACATTCGACTGCTTTGGCCAGAAAAATTGGGCGCTGAGTATTATAAGAAAGTTGAAGGATTTCCTTTGCCTGTTTTGGATACAGAAAAAATTCCTCTCAACGATGAATTTTGGCGCTCCCTTGTGGGATCGCAGTTAGAAAGCTTCACAACTTTTAACGCCTACTACCATCCTTTTATGAAACTTGGGACTTCGGAATCGTCGGAAGCATTTACGGTGCAACCAGGTTTCCTTAACTTTGCTAAGGATGACCCTCGAGCGTTTTTAGAAGTGATCGGTCACGAATTGGGACACAAAATTGGCTGGAGCGTCAGTCAAATGAATGGGCACGACATGCGTGCTGCTTGGGAGCCCGTAGTCGATTGTTTAAGCGAGCCCGATTCTATTCAGCTCGTTAAAGATCGCCAGGAAGACGAGAGCTTAGCCGATTGGTTAGCAGGCACGGTCGTCGCCGATTATTTAGAAACCTTACCTCCGACCGAAAGAGCTGCATTTTTTGTAAAAACTGTTTCTGCGTACTGCATGTTTTCAGGTTCAGACTTGGGCTTTACAAGATCAGTTTTTAATTATGGGCATCCTGAAACCTCGGAGCGCCTCAATGGAATTCTGGCTGCCAATCGCCGCATTCGAAGTCTCATCGGTTGCGCTGATGATGCCCAACCCTACCGTTACCGCATTTGTGAACTTCCTCAAGGTGGATCTCAAACGCCTGTGACAAGTACTGGGGTGAGTATTCCGTTAAATTTTAGAAAGGTGCAAAAATGAAATATTCTAAAAGCTTCCTTATCATGAGCGTTCTTTTTTCTTTTTCTTGGGGATTGGCGGCACCTGCTAGCAAAATCGTGATGTCCATTAACGAGACAAAAGGAAACTCGAAGAAAATCATCCAAGTGTCAGAGGAAAAACAAAAAGGAAAAAAAAAATATCGCGCGCAATTGATTCAGGCGGGAAAAGTCAAAAAATCAAAAACTATTGATGCTGCCCGTGCCTCTTCAGCCGAAACGCTCACACTCACTCAAATTTGGGACAATAATTATAAAGGCAAACAACCTCGCAAAAACTGCCCTCCGATTTATGAAGTGAGTATTCCCGAGCAGCAAGAGGTTTCGAAGGTGTGTAGTACTGACTATCTAAAAGTCGCCAGCACCCAAAGATATGTCAAAGCACTGAACAAAATTTTGTTTTAGGCTATCCGAGGTTTGCGAGCGTCAACACAAAACAAGCGGCCATGCTGGCGGTGATTGCGCAGACGATGCAGTAGCGATGAAATTTGGGTTTTCCGATGAACATTTTTGAATCCCCCTACTTATGTCTTATCGGCTTTGTGAGCCTTGAGCTTAAACGTTTAAGCCGTTGGATTTGTTGACTTAAAAAACTCTAAAATGAGAGTTTAATCAGAAGGCCTAAAACCCCCACAGCCAAAAGCAATTGAGTTAAAATAAAAGGCCAATCGCGTACCTCTGGCGCTGGCTGAAGTTTGGAATTCATGATTTCAGGTACGGTTTGGCTGCGCCAACTCTGTAGTTCCAGATACCATTCCAGCATTCTGTAAATGTGCGGCGGTGCTTGCCCTGTTTTTACCCAACGAGTCCACGCCGATGGATGAACTCTTAATAGTTCAGCCATTTGACTGGGTCTTAAACTCAAACTTTGTCTGATTTGTTCGAGATCGCCGTGAGTTTTGGCAAAGACTTGGATCTGAGCTTCGTGCCTGAGCCGCCTCACCGACCGCTGTCGGCGAGAGGGACGAAAAGCGGGTCTGGAAGATTGCTCGTGAGTTTCCAATTCCATCATTAAATTGTGAGGCATTTTTTGAAGCATGTAAAACACAAAAAAGAGTTGTGAAATGCAACGACAGGTTACAGGTAGATGGTGTCGGGCCCTGGCAACTGGTTGAGGGTCTGGTTCGGGCTGTGGCATCAGGGTTTTAAAACCTGACCCCTGGACCTGCGACCATCAGCCATAACCTGATCCCAGGGCCAGACACCACTTACCTGAAACCTGCTAAATCATTTCGTTTGCGGAAGAACCCAGAACTCGTTGAGCTCGTCGGGCGTGAAAGGACCAGCTAAGACAATGCCGATTTTTTGATATTGAACAAAGGTGGCACCCCAGCCTTTGGTCAAGAACTCGGCTTTTTGAAAACTATTTTTAGCGCCATTGGGAACGATTGTCATGGTGAGACCTTCACCTTCTCTCACTAAATGTAAACACGCCCCCTCTTTATCAAAAGGTTTGCAGCGCCATGCGTGGGTGATGAAGGCGCCATCAAATTGTAAAACTTCAGGGGGAATGATCAATTTAGGGGCAAAAAATTTGGTAGCTTCTGCCGCCGAATTCACGGCTGTGGCGTCGTCGGGAATTCCGCCTTTGCCTAAATCAATGACCGCCGCAGAAAAAGAGGATTCCCATCCCGTTTTATTTGAGAAATGGGGCAGCAAAAACTTTGCACCCACCAAAAGGCCAATCACAACCAGCCATGTCAATGGGTATTCCCACACATATTTTTTTGCAGGTTTGCTTGACGGCTCCTGTGCTTTTGTCATGATCTGATTGTGGCACGACGTGGCAGTTTACGCAAAAATATTCTCATACTTCATACTGGTGGAACTATCGGCATGGTCGGAAGACCCCATGCTCTCAAACCTGCAAGAGATCCCGATCAACTTTTAGCAGCCATTCCCGATGTGCAAAAACTTGCAAACGTGTCGGTGCAAATTTTAGATAATATTGATTCAAGTAATGTGAGCCCCGAGCGTTGGACACGGTGGATTCAAATTCTCAAAAAAAATTATAATCAATTTGACGGATTTGTCATGACCCATGGCACGGACACCATGGTTTATACCGGTTCGGCTTTAAGTTTTGCTTTGGTGAAGACAGAAAAACCTGTGGTGCTCACCGGGAGTCAGCGTCCCCTCGTCGACATTCGCACCGATGCTCGCGATAATTTGATCAACGCCGTGGAATTGGCCTGCGTGGGCCCAGCGGAAGTTTCTCTTTGTTTTGGAAACGATCTCATGCGCGCTAATCGCGCCACCAAAGTTTCGGCCACTGATTATGTGGCTTTTGAATCTTATAACTTTCCAACTTTGGCGCACATTGGAGTGGAAATCGAAAAGCGATGGGATTCACGGAGCCTCAAAACCGGTAAGCCTTTGTGGCTCGACGTTTTCGACAGCGGAGTCTTTGCAATCAAAATATTTCCAGGTATTTCGGGCAAAATCCTCATGGACATGGTGAACTCTCCACGCATCCATGCATTTGTTTTTGAATGTTTTGGCAGCGGAAATATTCCCACCGACGATCCCTCAGTAATTGCAGCCATTAGTCGTGCGAGAAAACTTAAAAAAGTAGTGGTCATTGCCAGTCAGTGTTCCCATGGGAGCGTGGATCTCACTCGCTATGAATGTGGAGTGCTGGCACAAAATGCGGGAGCTGTCAGTGCCGGTGATATGACGAGCGAAGCAGCAGTTGTTAAACTCATGCATGGGTTGGGAATGGGGTTCACGGATAATGCGTTGAAAAAATATTTTCTCACCTCCATTTGTGGCGAGCGATCGGTGTAGCTGGTCTTTAGCCTTGTAGTGAGTGTGTCAATTTGAGATTCCACTTCCCATCGGAATACGAAGTCTTTAACATACATCAAGAGAGTTCCAATACTTATCAACACCTCGAGGTCCCTTTGGCAGCGGTGAAAATTCTTTTGCTGGGTTTGTTCATTTTTATTTTGGGTTCAACTGTTTTGGCCGATGTCTACGACCTCCCCAAAGTGGTGGCCGTTCAAAAGCGAAAATATTTTTTAAATGATGAAGTGACAGCACAGGCTAGCTACTTGCCTTTGGATGCACTTTACAAATATGTGACTGTGGGTGGTGCCTACACTCACTATTTCAGTGACTTTGCGGGTTGGGAAATTGTGAACGCCAATATGGCTTTTAAGCAATCCACACTTTTGCGCGACCAAATCGCAGCTCAGCATTTTGACATTGGAAACCAACTTCAAATTTTAGAATATTACGCCAGCTCCAACGTGGTCTATACGCCTCTGTATAATAAGAGCCTGCTTTTTAACCGCTCCATTGTTTATGGAGAAACTTCTTTTGTGGGTGGTGTGGCGTTTGCTAAATTTCAAGACATTGGATTTAAAACAGGGATTAACTTGGGACTTATCCAGCGGTATTATTTAGGACCCAATACTTCGCTTCGATTTGATTTTCGAGACTACATGTTTTTTGGCAGTGACGTGGCCAACCACATCACACTCACCATTGGCTACGCGATGAATTTAGGTTCCAATCCCAAAACGGATTCAACCGAAGAGGACTAAACAGTGTCCTTAAAAGCTTTCCATTATTTTTTAATCAGTTTGGTAGCAATGCCTTTGGTTGCCAGTGCTCAAACTCCGCCAGTACCTGCGTCGCCCACACCCCCACCCGTGCAATTTTCTGCGGCATCCACTCCTGTGCCTGTGCCAGTGATGATGACTCCTACTCCTCCGCCAGCAGCGGGCATTCCTCCCATATGGTCTTACTACCGACCGGTGGCCGAAGATTTTTGGGATACGATTAAAAAGTATATGGCCGACGAAAATTGGAGCCAAGTGGTCAATCGTTCGGCCGATCGCATTGAATTGGTAAAAAAAGATTCTTTGGATGCAGCCGAAGCGCGCGTGATTGCGGCCTATGCCATGTACCGTTTGGGATTCACCTACGGCGCCACCGAAATGTATGCCGAAGCTATTCGTGATAAGATTGGTAGTGCCGTGGCAGAAAGAGCTTTGGCAGGTATTGAAGAAATCGCCAAAGAACATCCAGTGGATTCGGATTTTGTTTATGGGGAAATTCTCAACGATGTGGAATTTGGAGTTTTACCATCCACACTTCAAGACTTTGTGAGTTATTTCAATGGGCTTTTCAATGTGGAACACGGATTTAATAAATGGGGTGAGGCAGAAATTAAACGCGTTTCTCCCGATTCCTTTTGGGGATTTAAATTAAAATATAACAAAGCTCTCGAAGAAGTAGAAAACAAAAGAATCGATGAGGCTATTGCACAATTTAAAACTTTGATGGAGCACCCCCTAGCACCGGAAGCGATTAAGAATGATGCCACCCATCAATACGCCCGTCTGCTTTTTGAAAAAGGCGACTATGTGCAGTCGTATAAAACTTTTAAGTTGGTCAAACTGGATTTGCGCGAGCGTGGGTTTATTTTGCTCGAGCGAGCGTGGGCTCGGTACTACCAAAAAGATTACAGTAAAGCATTGGGACTCTTGCAAGCTTACGAAGCTCCTATGTTTGACGGCGCGCGCACACCCGAAGCCTACGTTTTAAGAATGCTCATGTATAAAGAGCTCTGTCATTACGATGCAGCTTTAGAAACCATGGCGCAATTTAATCAGCGCTACGAGGGCACTTTTAAGGCCATCAAAAAACGAAAAGAACTGCGCAAGGATCCTTTGTTGGTGAACATGGCGTTGATGGACCATCGCTATGAACCTTGGGCTTCTTTTTTGAATGTGCTGCGATCGGAATCAAAAAAATTCGACGAGCTGGGGTGGAAGGATTACGAATTCTATGAGCCCACTAGGGCTCGTTATAAAGCCAAAATGCAAGAGGTAGAAGCGCGTCTGGGTCGTTTGCTCGAGGACAAAACCCGTGACATGGCTAATCTTCTGCTTGATTGGCAAGAGCAAATGACATTCTTGGATTATCAAACGCGTTTAGATAGTTTGCGCGTGGTGAGACGTGGTGACGAGTTGCAATACAAAAGTGCGACTATACCGGGCCTTACTTTCGATAAGATTTACTGGATTTTCAGAGACGAATATTGGATCGACGAACTGGAAGACATGAAATCTTTCATCGAAAGTCGCTGCTCCGGTGAAGGAGAAAGTGTCGGTGAGTAAGCTCACGCTTTTTCTTATTTTATTCGCGCTGTTTGTGGGGGCTGCACCGGTTCAGGCTCAGCAGAATAAATCCGTGGGTGAAATGACCGAGGATTTGGCAAAAATTGACAAGTCCATTGATGTCACACGGCAAAAAATCCGCGAAATGAAAGATGTTCGATTTTTATCTGATGTTTATTTTATTTTGGGCGAATTGCTCGTCGAGAAAAGTCGTTATCAGTATGCCCTGCTGCGAGAGAAAAATAAAAATACGCCTTTGAATGAATTGGATTTTTCGGCCAGTCGTAAAACTAAACAACAGGCCATCGAAGTGTATCAACGCATCAGCGAACAATTTACTAAATTAGGCGAAGTGGACCGTGCTTTGTTTTACATGGCCCATGAATACCGCGAGCTGGGAAATCTCGAAGAGATGACCAAAATTTATGCTCGCATCACCCATGATTTTCCCACCTCTCAGTTTTGGGAAGAAGCGCAATTGATTTTGGGAGACTATCTCTTTGAAAATAAAAAAGATCCCAAAGGAGCCATGGAAATTTTCGATAAAATTCTAGCTCGCAAAGCCAATGCCTTTACACAGCTGGCTCGTTACCGCAAAGCTTGGTGTTTGATTAATTTAGAGAAAATGCAAGACGCTCTACTCACCTTTGAATCGATTTTGACCAGGGATCAGGACATCCCTACAGAAAATCTTCCCGATGTTTATAAGAAATCAGACGTCAAACGCGATGCCCTAGTGGCCATGGTATATCCTTATTCTGAATTAAAAAAATATGATCCCGAGCGCGCCAACCCTTTAGCTTATTTTGAAAAATTGGCTCCCAATAAACCCGCACTCTTAAAAGTTTTAGAGCGTTTAGCAAAGCGCCTCATGCTCAAAGACCGCATTGACCAGGCAGTACCAGTGTACTTAAGACTTTTGGAAGTCACTCACGATCTGGTACGCCGGGTGGATATTATCGACAAACTGTATGAAGCCATGCGAAAAAGTAAAAAGGAATGGCCCCTGGATCAAATGGCCGAAGGCATGGCGAGTACTCTCATTCGTGAGCGCTATTCACCGCTTTTCACTCCTCAAGAACATCGAAAGAACGATAAAAACTTTGAAATTTACATTCGCGACGTCACCACCCGTCTGCAAAAACGAGTGAATCAATCAAAAGATAAAAAAGATTATTTGAATGCGGCTAATGCTTACAAAGCTTATTTATCTGTAATTCCCGAGAACAAATACACCAGTGCTATTTTACTCAACCAAGCAGAAGCTTTTTATAACGCCGGATACTTTGCCGATGCCGGTAAACGCTACGAACAGTTGGCCAAGAAAACCAAAGGTCCCAAACGCAAAGGGATTTTAGATTCCGCCATCCAATCCTATGCATATGCTCTTAAAAAACCACCGGAGCAAATTTCGCGATTGGAATTGGTAGAAGCTCGTGAAGGATTTCGAGAAGTGGGAAAACTTTTTACCCAGTCTTATGCTCAAGACAAAGCCAATCCCATGATCTACTTCAACATTGGTCGAACTTATTATGACGAGCGCGATTTTGATGGCGCCGTAAAAGGTTTTAATCAATTTATTAATTTATACCCCACTCACAAAGAAGTGCGCACCGCCGGCAATCTCATTTTAGATGCCTTTAACCAGCGAGATGACTACGAGGGCTTGGTAAAAGCCGGTAAAGCAATCATCAGAAACAATCGCATCACTGACAAAGCCTTCAAAGCCGAGATCGCCAATATTGTGAAGCAAGCGGAGTACAAAAAAATTCAAGCTAAGGCCGGAGATTTTTCTAGCCCCGGTTATGCCAAAAAACTCATGGGATTTGCAAAACAATATAAAGGTTCGGATTTAGGCGACCAAGCTTTGTACGAAGCCTTTGTGGCGTTCAAAGCAAAAAAAGATCCTCAGGCTTATGAGCCTGGCGAAATTCTTTTGTCGAAATATGGTAATTCTAAATACGCCAAACAAGTGGTGGGTGACATGGGCCAAATGGCTATCGTCACTGCCGATTACCGTCGAGCGGCCAATTATTTCGAAACTTTTGCTAAGCGCTATCGAAAAGAAGAATCGGCTCCGGGCTTAATGAAAAACGCAGCAAATTTAAGAGAACTTTTGGGTGATCATAAAGAAGCAGCCGAAGATTTCAATAATCTAGGACCACGGGAGCGCGACAACGTGGCTAAGCAATATTATTTGGCCAGTGAATGGAGCTCATTGGCCAATCAATTGCGCAAATCGCCAGTGGGTGGAATTAAAGGAACTTATTGGATGGGGCTCGCTTTGTATCGACAAGGGCAAGTTGCGCAGAGCATGCCCTATTTTAAAAAAGCAGCCAGCGCTCGGGCATCTAATTTTGAAGAAAAGAAAATGGGTGCTCATTCGCTTTACTTACAAGCTAGTGTGGCTTTAAAAGATTACGCCAGTATTCAATTGGGAAGTGGTAACGAAACCAAATTGATTCAAACAAAATCAGCCAAGCTCAATGCATTGACCAGTCAACTCAACCGTGTGATTCAATATGGCAATGGTCGGTGGACGATCGCAGCTCTTTATACGTTGGGACTAGCCAATAAAGAATTTGGACAATTTGTACGCGGTGCAAGTATTCCCGCTGGCCTCACTGCCGCTCAGCAATCGCAGTTTAAGTCGGCATTGTACCAGCAATCGTTGCAATTCGACGCTAAAGCCAAACAATTTTTTAATTCGTGCATTCAAAATGCAGAAAAATTTGAAGTGTTCACAAACTTTGTGAAAGGTTGCCGGTCTGGCGGCGAAATGAAAGTGGATGAATCTCAAGAGGAACGACAGGTGGCCAAGGCCTCGGATTCAGCACCCTCGGAAGCCGGTTCTTTGAGGCTTAAACTTTTTGACAAACCTCGCAACACCGCTCTCTTGCATGAGTTGGCTCAAGCGTATTTGCGATCCGGTGACTATGCCACCGCGCGCGTTATTTACAGCCGAGCTCTCGAGATTGAGCCTAAGAATGCTGCCCTAGAAGCCAACTTGGGAACCACTTTGATGTTCATGAATGATTTGGAAGGAGCTCAACAATCTTTTCAAGCAGCCCTTAAATTAAATTCTCGTGAGCCCAATGCACTTTGGGGACTGGCAGGCTTGCTGAGCCAATATCAATTCGAAAACAAATTGAAGTCCGCCAAGTCTAAAGCTCGTAACGCTGGACGTCCGTCGGGTGTGGTGCACCCATGGGTACAGGCTGCCAGCGGCTAGCTATCAAATTTAGACCAAAGTCTGATCTAAAATCTTCTGCGCGATTTTCAGAATATCCGTTTAAATCCGACAAGAAGTACATGGATTCCAACAACAAACTTCCAAAACCCATTCGTGTTGTCGTCTACCAAGGTGAGCTCAAAATATTTGAACGCGTTTTTTTGCACTACCCCATTGTCTTTGGACGCAGCCCCAGCTCGCACATTCCTTTGGAATTCGAGTTTTTTTCGCGCTCCCACGGAATGCTCACCTTGGAAGCGGGCCAATGGGTGGTTTCGGATTTAAAAAGTGCCAACGGCATTTATTTTAATGGTGAGCGGGTAGAAAAAGTTCTTTTCACCGACGTCACCGAAGTTTGTGTGGGTAAAGTCCGTTTGCAATTTGAATTTATGGAGCAACCGGCAGCGGTTGCTTACAACCCCGACGACGAAGTTACAGCCCCTACGATCATGGTGCCCACTTCGCCATCGGCTCCCGATTCTCCGATTTTTCAAAAATCGACGGCAAAAAGTGTAGATCCTCAAAAAGAAGTGCGATTGGCTGTGCCCAAACCTACACCCGCAGTACAAAAAGTAGTGGTGCCGCCCATTCCCAAACCCGCACTTTCTGGTCAGCCTCAAACGCCACCGATACCAACTCCTGTGGCTAACGGAAAACCTGCAGTGGTTCCCGTGCCAGTGGTGCCTTTGACAAGCATTCCTATTGCTGTTCCTCGGTCAGAAACTCGCAGCGGCGAATTTTATCAGGTGCATCCCGACATTGCCCGCGGACAAGCGAAGAAAAAAATCATCGAGGCCACCGTCACCTGGCACGACCAAGTTTACGATGTACACCAATACCGTCGACGAGAAAAAGTACTCATCGGTGGCTTGGATGCATCCCTCGCATGCCCAGTGGTGCGCCAAAATTTTTCCATTGCAAAAGTGGGCAAAGATAAAACCGTTTGTTTTATTCCCCAAGGTCATCAAGTCACCGTTAGACGTGGCGATAAAGTCGTCCCCATGGGCGATTTGATCGCTCAAAAATCTTTGCAACAAAATGATTTTGGCTATGCTCTTAAATTAGATTTCACCGATGTGGCCAGCGTGAATATGGGGTCTGGCGCTCAAGTGCATTTGCGCTACATTCCTGCGCCCAAAGAAATTATTCCCAATTCTCTGCTCTATCTAGAAAAGGCCATGAGAATTGCCGTACGCATGAGCACCACTTTACATTTGGTGCTGATGTTTATTCTCATCATGTCGCCCAGGCCCCCTTCTTCTATTAAATTAAAAAACGTGCCCGATCGTTATGCACGACTCTTAGTCGACAAACCCAAACCTAAACCCACGCCCCTACCTCCTCCTAAAAAAGAGGAACCACCCAAAGTGGCTAAGCAAAAGCCGCCACCGAAGCCCAAAGTGGTGCCCAAGAAAATTGTGGTACACCCTCCTAAGCAACCACCCAAAGTGATTGCTAAGGCCAATAAATATCCAATGACGGTTAAAAATCCTGTCAAGCAAGCTCCACCTCCTGTGAAAGTAGAACAATTGGGTGCATTGGCCGCATTGGGTGCCATTTCTAAATCAGCTCCCAGCAATCAAGTGACCAATATTAATATCAATAAAGATGCTGGTGGACTCCAGACTAAAGTCAATACCGGTGGAATTATCGGTGCGTTGCCGTCGACCAATGGAACATTAGTGGCTGGTGGCAGTGGTGTTAAAACCAAAGGTGGAAAAGGTTTTGGAACTGGTTCTGGCTACGGCATGCAAGGTCTTAAAGGTAGTGCTGGTGGCCGTGGTGTGGCCGGTGCCATCGTCGGAGAACCTAAATTGGCTCAAGCGGCCAAGCCCGAGGGTTTAACTCGTGGACAAGTGATGAATGTGGTCAAAAAATATTTGGGCGAGATTCAATCTTGCTACGAACGTTCGTTGTTGCAAGACCCCAGTCTTCGAGGACGCATGGAATTTGAATGGGATATTAATCCCTCCGGCGGTGTCGTCGGCGTGCGGGTGAAACGCTCGGCTATTCAAAATGGCGATGCCCTTGGCGAATGCGTCAAAGGTATTTTCTCACAAATGAAATTTCCCAACGCCACCAACGGTCAATGGACCCAGCCGTCCATTGGATTCCCCTTCGGAACGATGTAATTTATCAGGTAGAAGGTTTCAGGTTTCGGGCCCAGGGCGATGGCTCGGGTTCCGGTTCTGTATTGGAAAAAACCTGATATCTGAACCTGAGCCCGCACCATCAACCCGAGCCAGACACCATCTACCTGATACCAGTCCAACGTCCAACTCTTCAAAATTGAAAGTCTTGCACCTTGGTGTGCACTCACCTTTTTTGTACAATGGATTCACAAGAAAACTTCAAACAGGAGCCATTAAAAATGAACTTTGTGTCGCATTTGGCGGAAGCTTTTAAAGAGGGTGGATTTTGGATGTACCCCATTGCACTTTGTTCCCTCGTGGGACTTGCAATTGCGTTGGAGCGTTTTGGTTACATCGCTGGAGCTTCACGTGTAAAAAAAGATGAGCTTCTCAATCACATCAATCAATACATCATGCAAGGAAATCTCGAGAGAGCCATTGCCATTTGCACTCAAACAAAAAGTCCTTTGACGAATATTATTAAAGCAGGATTGGTTTCGGTGGTGAACAGCAAAGACCCCGAAGAAGTGCAAACGGCCATGGATGCGGCGGCACTCAGAGAAATTCCGCGGCTTGAAAAACGTACGAGCTTACTGGCCATGCTTTCAAACTTAGCCACACTGCTGGGACTCTTGGGAACCATCACCGGTCTCATCGGCGCTTTCGGTGCCGTGGCAAACGTCGCTCCTGCAGAAAAAGCAGCGCTCTTGGCAAAATCTATTTCTGAAGCCATGAACTGTACAGCGTTTGGACTGATCGTCGCTATTCCTCTTTTGGCAGTCTTTGGATTTTTGACGTCCAAGTCACAAGAGGTGGTAGACGACATTCATGAATCGTCTGTGGCCACTCTTAATTTTATTTTAGTGAACAAAGATAAATTTCACCGTCGATAAAAAGGAACAAACATGGGTGCCAGTGGTTTAGGCGGTGGTGGAAAAAGAAACGTCAGTGCGGAACTTAACCTCGTTCCATTCATTGACTTACTCAGTACACTCATTTGCTTTTTGTTAGTGACTGCGGTGTGGGCGCAAGTGGAAGCTCTCACCACGAATACAAGTTCAGTCACTTCGAGTTCGTCAGAGACTCCTCCGCCACAAGAAAAAAAGGTTGAGCTCAATGTGAGTTTACTCATGGATCACATGGAAATTACCGAAGGGACAACAACAACCAAAGTTCCCCATGTGGGAAATGCTCCCAATTACGCCAAGCTCACAGAAATTTTAAATGGCTGGAAGGCCAAATATCCCGATCGCTCCGATGTGATTTTATTTTCGGATAGCCAAGCGCCCTATGAACAAATGATTAAGCTCATGGACACGATGATTGGCGCTAAATTTGAAGACGTGGGAGTTAATACTAACTGATGCATCCCCTACTGGAAAAACCGGGATATCATTTACGTTCACAATACGATCTCAAAAAAGTACGAGAGATCCGTGGTGGGCACGGTCGCACCAGTGCCGTGGGAGAACTCAATCTCACTTCCATGATCGACATGTTCACAATTATTGTGATCTTTTTGTTGATGAACTTTTCAGCCACCGGCGAAATCTTTTTTATTCAAAAAAATATTAAACTGCCCATGGCTTTGCACAGTAAGCCCATTGACAGTGCGCCTTTGATTTCGGTCACTGCCGACGAAGTAACTTTAGAAGCACAAAAGGTGGGAGACAATCCGCTGGTACTCACCGAAAAAGATATTAACCTTCCCCGATTGGCCGATGCCCTTAAAAAAATTCGTATCTTCGAGGAAACTCTCCATCCCGGCGAACCTTTTAAGGGCCAAATCAATATTCAAGCCGACGAAAAAACCCCCCTTGTCTACATCAAACGCGTGATGCAAACCTGCATTCTTGAAGGTTGGAACGGCATCAACTTTATCACTCGTGGCGACGAAAACAAAAAGCCCGAGCCTAAAGAAGAAGGGGCTGAGTAAGCATCATTTGTCCTGCTAATTGCTCAAGCCGTCGACAAAATTTTTCTGCTCTTTTGTTTTCTCGGCTGGTAATCAATAAACCCCAAAGCCTCAAGAGTGTTTTGCACTAAGTATTTACTCACTTTTCTAAAGTCTTTTCCCCATTCGAGGACGCGAGTGTAAGGACGTTGATCCCAAAATTTAATGTACTGAGGATTTCCTCTTTGAGCTCCTAACACTTCACGAGCAATAAGCCCTGAAATAGCTCTAATAAAGCTTTGAAAGGCTTGCCTAGATCTAGGAAGAACTATGAGATGTAAGTGATTTCCCCCATTAGCTTGTTTATAAACTTTTACTCCAAAAGCTCGTCCTTGAGCACTAACGATCTTCCTGATGATTTGATCTTTTTTTAAAAGGGAATAGTCATGTCTTGCCATAGAGGATCTAAGCACTAAGTGCATGCTACGCTTAGTTGAAATGGGTCTTTTTTCTTTAGGATTGCTGTTTTTTAAGTGTGATCCACCAAAGTATTTAACATTTTTAGTTTCTAATAACTCAAAGCCAAGTTGTTTTATGCGCTTCATGAAAGGCAATTTCTAATAAAAAAGTAGCGATGTCAATATTTAATTTAAAAAAAAAGAGAAAACGTAAGTTCGATATACCAAATGATTAAGAGAGACCTAAGTTTTTACTTTGATTCTCCATCCTGGGATTCGAGGACTTTGTCCTCGAGCTCCATTTCGAACGAACTTCGTGTTCGTTCGACCAAGTTGAGGGACGGATTTTTTTGGATTTAAAAAAAACAAAAAAACTCTCAAAAATTACTCACTCTGACGGCCACGACGGCCGTCAGAAAGGCTGCCAAGGACGGTCAAGCTTCGCTGTGCTACACTCAGCTGCGACAAGCACCCAACACCGAGTCAGCACAGACATCCAAACCACCCGCGCCCCAAAGAAAAACTCGGCACGTGCCAAGTTCCCCCTCAGACCCTAAAGCTTTTTCTTCGATCGAGGCGGCAGCTCTTGGAGCATTTCTTCGCGGTAATTGGTGCGAAATTTAATGTAGTTTTTGAGCTCGTTTTTTTGGCGAGATAAAATCATAAAGCGGTCGTCATTGCGGAGCTCACCTTTGATCATGAGGTCATCCAAATCAATGCGATTTTTGCTCTGTGCTTGAGCAAGGAAAGAAAACCCTAATACTAATAAACCAATCAATAGGATGCGCATCTCTTCATTTTACTCTTTCGTCTGAAACTTTCCTAGAGTTCAAATATCTCAACCAAAGTCTAGGCGAATTCTGTAGAGGTTTCAAAGACCTAGAAGATAATAAACAATCCCCCGCAACTTTTCTTAAACGGCGGGGTTACCCCATTAGAACTTTAAACATTTCAAAGGAGCTTTTTATGAAGCAATTGGTTGTTTTGATTCTTACCCTGTCTGTGAGCTCTATGGCCATGGCCGCTCGCGTGGATCGTCGTGAAAATCGACAACAGGGGCGCATCCATAATGGTGTCAAGTCAGGTGAACTCACCCAAGGTGAAGCGGCTAAACTTCGTCACGATCAGCGACGCATTGAACGAACCGAAAACCGCATGCGCGCCGATGGAAATTTAAGCCCTGCTGAAAAGGCAAAGCTTGAGCGCATGCAAGACAAAGAAAGTGCTCGCATTTATAAACTCAAACACAACGATCGCCAACGCACAGCCGGCGACAATAATACTTTTGTTCCACCCGCTGGCGGAACTGATGCGGCTGCACCCGCAGAGAGTGGCGTTAATCCCCCTCCCGCTCAATAATTATTTCGACTTGAGGTTCTTTTGAACCCAATCGATGGCGCCCGGTTTGGAGCCGAACTCAAGGTTGAGTTGGGCTTCAAAACCTTTGCGCAAAATATTTCCCAATTCTTTTCCCGGTGTCATTCCCAATTGCATGAGATCGTCGGCAGTGAGAAGTGCCGGAGGCAGTCCCTTAAATTCTTGGCGCTGGCTCATGAGATTAGAAATTTGCTGATTGATTGAAGCTTGAGGTTTGAGAATTTGCTGAACCCTAAAATAAATTTCCAAGGCAGATACTGAAATGGGGTTATTAAAAAACAAAAGAGTTTGCGCCCGCGACCAAGCCTTACATTCCCCTAAATTTTTTTGCATCTGTAGTATTTGTAAAATATTTTCTGACTGCTTATTTGAAAAACGCAATCGCGTGAGAATTTCTTGAGGCTTTTGAGTAAAATATAAAAGGGCGGCCCAAGCATTTTCAGAATTAATTTTGCCGTCTTTGCGTAATCCTTCAAGAATTAACTTAGCAAGGGTGTAAGCGTCCAAATTTTCAACCTTACTTAAAGGCAGTGCGCGCATCTCGGGAAGAACTTCGTACAAAAGACCACAAGATTCGGCAGCACTTAATCCCTTGAGCGCGTGCTGAGAGAGCAAAAGTTTTGTGAGTTCTTCACGCACGCGCTCGGGACTGACGGTCGCAATGTGCGCGTGTAATTCCCGCATGGCTTCGTATGTTTTGCTTTCGATTTCAAAATTCAATTGAGCTGCAAATCGCGCAGCTCGTAAAATTCTCAAATGATCCTCGGCAAAACGCACTTGAGGCTTACCCACGGTGCGTAGTAAACGAATTTTTAAATCGGCCATGCCTTTGACAAAATCATGGACTTCACTCGTTTGGGGATCCAAAAAAAGTGCATTCACTGTAAAATCTCGGCGCTGGGCATCTTCTTCGGGTGTGCAAAAAACCACAGACGTGGGCCTGCGCCCATCGGCGTAGGCACCGTCGTGACGAAAGGTCACCACTTCGATATCACCCAAACCCTCCGTATGTACCACTCGAATGACTCCAAAAGCTTTGCCTACAGCGACCGTTTTTTTAAAAAGACCTTCCACAGTTTCTGGCCTGGCATTGGTGGCGATATCAAAATCCTTGGGCATCACACCCAAAAGACCGTCGCGCACACAACCCCCTGCCAACCAAGCTTGGTAACCGGCGTTGGTAAGCGTGTGACAAACTTCCAAGCACTGCTTCCATTGAGGGTGTTTTTGCATTATATCCATGGGAGTTATTAGAATGAGGTTTGTACGCGATGTCTACGGAATCTCTGGAGTCTCGGGTAAAACAATGGGCTTTGGAAGGCGGATTTGACGCTGCGGGTCTTGCGCCCGCCGAAGAACCCGCCACTCTGTTATATTATGACCGACAAATTCAAAATCAATTACCCAAGGATTTAGGATATCTTGTCGAGCACCGGGATTTGAAGGCTTCGCCGCAACTGTTGTTGGCTCAGGCACAAAGCTGGATTGTTTTAATAACTGCTTATGATACACAAGAAGACCTCAGCATCGATTCCATGGATTGCCCTCCTCCCCATTACGGTTGGATTGCTCGCTACGCTCGGGGCCGCGACTATCATAAAGTGCTCCACAAAAAACTCAACGCCTTCACCGACTTGTTACGCCGTCAGTTTCCGTCGGAACAGTTTCGAAGTTTTGTAGACTCAGCTCCCGTGCTCGAAAAAGATTTGGCCGTGCGTGCGGGGTTAGGTTGGATGGGTAAAAACACCTGCGTGATCGACGAAAAACGAGGGAGTTTCTTTTTTGTTTCAGAAATTCTCACCACCCTCTCTTTACATCCCGATATGCCACCGGTGGATCGTTGTGGCACGTGCACCAAATGCATTGATGTGTGCCCCACACAGGCCTTGCAACCCTATCAGTTAAATGCGGGAAAATGTATTTCCTATTGGACCATTGAGTCTAAAAGTGAACCGCCTCCCGAATTACAAACAAAAATGGGAGCTCATTTATTTGGCTGTGATCTTTGTCAGGATGTATGTCCGTGGAATCAAAAAGCTCGTCGACAAAATGCTCTTCCTGATGCGCAAGAGTCGGGATGGGTGCCTCTTCAAGAAATCATTAAAATGCCGGATGAAGTATTGAGTGCAGAAATCGCAGGCACCCCGCTCAATCGCAGTGGTGCGGTAAAATTAAAAGCCCGCGCCCGTCAAATACTTGAGTTGTGAAACATCTTTCATCATTTGATCAAAGCCTCCTTTAGCTGACGCAACTGCAATACTTAAAAGGAGAGCTTGAGTGGGCTTAATAGCACCCAATTTGTGCCGCTCAATCACGGTAAAATTTTGATAAAGCATGAGAGTGACTTCTCGACCACCAATGTGCTTGGCTACTAAATGGTCTCGGCTCCACGATTCATGAACCCATTTGTTCTCGGGCTTATCGGTTTGCAGACAATCGTAAAAACCATAAGTCGCGTCACCTTGAGAACTTTCAAAATGCGCACTCAAAAGTGCAGCACACTCTTGGGCGAGATTAATTCCTAAAAGACCATTCTTAAGCGTGACAATGTATTGCTGGCGCTCGGAATCCAATTTAATTAAATCGCGAGTGGCAACTACGGGCGGCGGGTATTGCGCATGCACCACCGTAGAAATATAGTTTGCGACTAACGAAAATGGCGCATCAAAAAGAATCCAGGTGGAACCAATAATTAAAAATGTATTATTGTTCTCGAGTCGAGGGATTTCCGATTGATTGTAAATACGCGACTTGGTTTCGGTTAAAATCTGATGGCCCACGGAGGATTCATCGATTCTTGGAACAACGTCTTCTGAGTAGATATCTCCCTGTGCTTGAGGAAAACGAATAAGATAATCTTGTAATTTATATTCCGGCGGCACGGGTGCAGCAGTGGAATGCACGACGAAGAATTGAAGAAAAAGAACGGACAGAAAGTATTTCATTGGGCCTCTTTCTAGCATCTTCAAGAAATTAAAGTCAATGGAAAGAAGAAGAGGAAAAGCGTTCCGAAACCATCGCCATAAATTCTTCAAAAGCCTGATCCACAAGCTGAGAGTCCTCACCACGCAAGACAATCTGCGTTCCAAATTGCCGTTTTTCAAAGGGTAAAGAGAGTTGGGCGGGGTCAAGTAAAGGATAAGACCCCAATTCCACCAGGGGGTATTTATCGGTGATAGTTCTCATAAATGTGGACAGCTCCCCTTCTCCTCTATTTAAAGTAATTTCTCTTTCGTGCAATGCAATACCCGTAAACTCGTGTCTTACGTTTTCGAACATAGCTTGAACCAGTTTCGGAATACCCGCAAAAACATAGAGATTTTTAATTTTAAATCCTGGGGCTGCCGTGATGGGATTGTCAATAAGCGTGCATCCTTGAGGCAGATCGGCCATAGAAATGCGATCGTCATTTAAACGGGCGCCGTAATATTCTCGCAAAAGTTTGTCAGCCACGGGATGTCTCATTAATGAAACTCCCATGGCCTGAGCCACGGCCCCCCGAGTTTTATCATCGGGTGTGCTCCCAATACCTCCGCAAACAAAAAAGTAGTCTGAATTTTGATGATGATTTTGAATTGTGGAAACAATTTCTCCCATATCGTCTGAAATGGTGAAACATCGGATAACGCGCACTCCTCTTGATCCTAAAGATTTGGCCAAGAATTGTGTATTGGTATCAAGGGTGCGACCCGATAAAATTTCATTGCCAATGATAAGCACTTGAGCGGTTTTCATACTTTGAATATAAAAGGTGTATGTTCAAAAACACAAGCCAAGACAAAGCATCGCACGCCATTGTGAAGGCCATTCCCATTGGGCCTGAAAAAAATTTTTGTTATTTCATCATGTGTGTTCAAACCAAACAGTGTGTGCTCATTGACCCTGCTTTTGAGGTGCCTCGCCTGTTAAAATTTGTGGACGATCAAGAGGCCACCCTGGTGGGTGCGTTGGTGACCCATGGTCATTGGGACCATGCAGGAGGGATTCCTGAATTGATCGGGCTTAGGCCTACGCCCGTTTATGGAGGTACTCACGAGGTCTCTCGTCTGCAAAAAAATAATATTGTGTTGGATCATCCTTTAAACAATGAACAAGTTTTTAAAGTGGGCAATTTGTCGATTCAGGCTTTGCACACACCAGGACACACTGAGGGTGGTTGTTGCTACTTGCTTTTAGATGAGAACAGAGGCCTAGAACGGGCTAAGCTTTTTTCTGGCGACACACTGTTTGTACGCCAATGCGGTCGCACGGATTTGCCCGGTGGAAGTGACGAAAAACTTTTCGAGAGTCTGCAAAGGCTCAAGGAATTGCCCGATTCTGTTTTGGTCATGCCCGGTCATGATTACGGCCCCACACCTAATTCCCCTTTGGGTGTGGAAAAGCGTAAAAATCCGACGATGCTCGCGGCTTCGCTGGCGGAGTTTCGGGCGTTGCCTTGATGGGTGTTTGTCTTTGTTGCTTGGTTTTTTGGACTGAGGGTGCTTTTTGGTTGAGTGCTTTGCGGGTTTCGTGCTTGCCTCAGCAGAGTGGTATGGCGCGGGGCTTGACCGTCCTTGGCGGCCTTTCTGACGGCCATCGTGGCCGTCAGAGTGAAATAATTTGAAGAGTTTTTTTGTTTTTTTTAAATCAAAAAAAATCGCTCTCTCAACTTGGTCGACCGATCACGATGATCGGTCGAAACAGGAGCTCGAGGGCAGAGCCCTCGAATCCCAGGATGGAGAATCAAATTAAAAAAATGTTTCTCTATCCACCTCCGCCGGCGGAGTTGGAGTTTTTAAATTCAAAAAAATAATTTCACTTAAATTAAAAAAAGTATTGACATCAGTTTTTGCCGAATTTTGTTTTTATCAAATCCTCGTCGGCAATCTTCTTTAACACTGCGTAAAGCACGCTATTCTTAAGCGTAATTGATTTTGGTTATTAAATTCACGGGTATCATTTCTATCTGAACAACTCAGCGTATATCCCAACCTTGCTCGAAATTTTCCACCAAAAATTCTTGTGCTATATTGCCTTAACTTTTTTTGTGAAAGGATGTGTTTTATGAATTCAAAATTAAGCCAGCTTTCTGATCAAGTGCTTGTTGATAGACTTAAAGGTCTTATTCAAAATGAAAGAAAAGTTTTAACAGCCATACTTGAGCATCTTTTAGAAGTGGAAGTTAGAAAATTATTTTTAGACTATGGGTACTCATCTATCTATGAATTTGCTGCAAAGCATCTTGGTTATTCTGAGCCTGCAGCTCATAGAAGAATTTCAGCCATGCGTTTAATTAAAGTACTCCCAGAAGTTAAAGAAAAACTTGAGGGTGGGGCTTTAAGTCTAACAGTTGTGGCCCAAGCTCAAAGCTTTTTTGTTCAAGAAAAAAAGCAAAGCGAGAGAGTTTATTCTGCTCAAGAAAAAAGAGAAGTTTTGGAGCTTTTAGAGGGTAAATCTAAAAAAGAAACTGAAAAAGAGCTCATTAAGCTTAGTCCTCACGCCGCACGGCCTAAAGAGAGAATACGTAGATTAAGTGAAACTGAATCAGAGGTTACATTCATAGCTTCTGATGCACTTCTAGAAAAAGTGAATCGATTTAAAGAGCTCACTTCACATAAAAACTCTCAAGCTTGCTTTTCAGAGCTTTTTGATCAAATGGCTGAGATTGTGCTTAATAAAATAGATCCACTTAGAAAAAAGACTCTGAATAAGAAAAGTATGAATACGCAAGAGGAGAACACTCAAAATCCCCGTTTGGCAACCCCAACTCCGCCGGCGGAGACGGAATCATCTTCCAACAATCCTCGCTATGTCCCCTCCAAGATCAAGAATTTCCTTTGGCACAGAGATCAGGGGAAGTGTTCATTTATCGATTCAGCATCCCAGCGGAAATGTGGCTCCCAATATTTTGTTCAACTCGATCACATAACACCCGTCGCCTTTGGAGGTAAAAGTACTATCCAAAATTTGAGACTCTTGTGCGCCGGACAAAATCAAAACCAATGGAGAAAATCGCGCACATTCCCTGCATTTCAAGCCATCCATGATTGACATGAGGTTTCGTAGCCAACCTATTGGTTTAAAAGCGCTTTTACTGTGTACAACCCTGACACTTGGATTGCTTTTTTCGTCACTGGGCCTGGCGGTTTTGCCCGGAAGCCTGGAGTCCCTGATGGCGCTCGAAAAAAACGTCAATCGCACTGTTAATCCGGCGAGGCTTTTTCCTTTAAAAAACACCCAACAAGTTGAGTATACACCCGAAGCAGGACAGCAGTTTGCGGTGGCATCCTTTTGGTTAGATGCGGAAATGGTGACCACGTTTCAGGCACAATCTGAGCTACCTGCCTTTTTTTTCCGACAGCACGCTGGCAAAAAACAAGTTCTCTTTTTAGTGCATCCGGAATCGACTGAGTTTTACAAAGAATTTGTAAGAGGAGCCGAATCCGGTCCATCTTTTAAGGCATTGGCTACTTCTTCCTCTCGCACACTTTTAGTGCATCCCGAAAATGATCCCAATAATTTATTTTTTGCTAAGTTAAGTCTAGAAAGATCCATTGGCGGTGTGATGCGAACCATTCATCGGGGAGAAATATCCAGCAGTATCGGGACCACTCAGATCTTGCAAAGTTCTAAAGATTATTTGCCGTCATCTTTTGGATATTTCCCAGAAGTATTAGGAGTTCAGCCTCAGGGAATGATTCGAGGTGGATTCATTATTCGTGAAATTCCCAAAGAGATTATCGAAGGCAAAGTGACGTTAATGCCTATGTTCTCCCTTTCCATTGTTCAGCCGGGAGAAAAAATTTCTCCTCTGCAGCAAATGATTCAGAAAACCGGTGAAAAACCTCAAGAGTTCATCCGCAATCGCATCATTAAGCCGTTTGTCACGCAGTGGTTGGAGTTGGCGGTGCAACACGGGATTGTGACCCCCTCCCACGGTCAAAATTTTTTGATGGAAGTGGCCCATGGTCTTCCCACGGGAAGATTTTACTTTCGCGATTTTGGTGGATTTAAAATTGATCTCGCTTATCGAGCGGCTAAAAAACTCCCCATGCCTGAGCAGCTTCCAGTATTTGGAGTTGTTTCCCGAGAGTACCATCAAGGACACCTCGACGAGGCCATCCATGACGGCCTTTACAACTATTTTGAAGGCGGCGTTCTTTATTCTATGGCCGCCGACTTGGCAAAACTTGCGCCAGGGATTTATGCTCATAGGCTCTCTCGTCTTTTGCGAAAGGAGCTTGCAGAACAAGCTCAAAAATATGGAATCAAATTTTCAGTCAGCGATGTGAAGTACAAAAGTTTGCCAAAAGAAATTGCTCGCGCAAGAAAAAAAGTTTTAGTGAATCCTCATTGTTCTCGATCCTTAGAGGAATTGACCTTATGAGAGCGACTCTTTTAGTTCTCTCACTTCTTTTTTCTACTTGGGCCCATGCGCAAATTAATCCAGCTCGTAAGGTTGAGGAGTTGCGAAACGCACACCCTGAGTGGGCCGTTCGTGTGAAAACGGCTCGCGTGGTGTTGGCCGATTATGTTCTTATTCGAAAAGATTTTCCTCCAACCCGAAAAATGTCCGAAGAACAAATTGATCAATGGATTTTAGACAACGCTGCTTATGTTTCAAAAGTTCAAGCGGCGCAAACTCGCGCCAATTCAGAAATACAAATAGCCCACAACGCCAGTGGCAAACCTATTGAACGCACTGTCTATAGACCAGAAAGATATGGAAGAGCTTTCGTTCTTCGTTTGAAAGGAGGTTATCTCCTGGACGGAAAAGGTATGGGCTCCGATTATTATCCTAATTTGGGCGCCTATAAAACTGGGCTCGCCAGCTTAGGCGAAGTCATTCGAGAGTTTCTCTTTCAGAAAAAAATCCAGCAAGTTCTTGATCACAGTGGGAGTGGTTATAACACAGTGGGAAGTTATGCTGTTATCGATTGGGGTTTCGACGTAATTGGTGATGATGGCAAGCCCATGCGCGCCGGTGCTATTTTGAGAGAAGCCCACCGAAGGCCTGAGACGATTTCGGGCAATCATTTTATGAGTATGCTCGATTCTAAGATTGTCGAATGGACTCTACGGCACTACGGGATCACTTCTACTGGTGATGACAATTTTCATAAATTTAAAGAAGGAGACGGTGTTAACATTCAATCCAGTGAAAACCTTGAGCTCATCGACTTTGGCGCCTACCTTGTAAAAAGAATTTTTCAGAGAAAAGCTTTTCACTATGCCCCGATATACGCCGACGTCCCTTTGCTTGATCCCGAGTCAGGAGATTTTCCACAGCCCGATTCTCGCATGGCTTTGCCTTATGAAATGTGGGGGTCCAGCGAGTCCGGTCGCGAAAATCCTAAATATGACAATCCCTATATTTGGGGCCACCGAGTAGCGAGCGAATTGAAGTCAGGCAAAATCTCGCGAGAAGGAGTTCAAAAACATTATCGAGATCTTATGGACGCTGGGGCGCTGCCCCAGGAATTGGCCGGCACATTTAAAGAAGTTCGATCAAAGAAATTCCGACTCAAAATGTTGACAGAAATAATAAAGGCGCAAGCAAGTAAATCTATAACACTTAACTCCGACACTTTCACAGAATGGTGCAATCTGGGTGGGCCTCAAGCCGACCCTTCCCTCATTCCACTGTTTTTAGAAGACTTTGCTGGTGCACCTCGATATCTCACTTACAATCAAGTCCTCGCATTGAATCAACTTCTTTCCTTTAAACAATATTCCCACACTGTCGCACTGGTCCTTTTTTCTCAGCGAGTTGATTCTACAGTTTTACTCGAACTTTTTCACAGCGGCGACCCAAGTCAGATACAAATTATCAGTGGATTTATGGACCATTTGGAGAACGTTCACCAAGTGTTTAAATTTCTAGACACAGAAGGTGTTCAAAAAAGTAGTTTATGGCGTGAATGGGCTCTCAAAGCAGTTCAAACTTCTGATGCAGCTTTTCAAATTTGCTATCGCATTCAAAAAAGTGGTGAATACCCTGAACTTTTTAAAGCTTATTTGTCGACGCGTCCTGATTACCTGTCGGTGGGAAAGGTTCTCGAACAACCCCACTGGGCCAACCATCCCGAATTTGTCAATTTAGGAATCGATTACATTTTTAAAAACGCACCTAAGAATGACAGAGCCAGTATCAAAGAGACCGTCGATAATATTTTGCAAGCTTCCCATTGGAAGAATCATTCGAATCGCTCTCAATGGATTATACAAAAAGCTTCTTGCGCGATTTCGCTGGCAGGTTTGAGCAATAAATAAATTAGCGCACAGCCACTGGGTATACTTTTTCCGACGACACTTCCGAAATAAATCCGCCAGCACCTGCGCGGCACAAATAACCGGCAGGTCGCCCATTGATAAAGTAAACGCCCAACTCCACAGGTTTTCCATTCCACAGAGGCACTTCCACACGGCGCTGTAAAATCCAAGGCCTGCCTGATTTGGTTTCGGCCAATGCCCGCTCAAGACAAGATCGCCAAGCGTCTTCTTTGAGTTCGTGGCCAGAAAAAACTCCACGCCCTGAATAACTCAAGGCTCCTTTAACAACCCAACCTTCTTTTTCATCGCCCACTTGTTTTATATTTTTGTCGGAAATTAAAACTGTCTCAGGACAAAGCGAAGGCTTTAAAAACGCTGGCCACACTTTACTCATGCCCACATCCGACGACCACCCGCCCACTACCGTGATTTTGCCATCGGCCCAATCACTCAAAAAAGACCGCGCATCCCCAGGTTTTGCACGCAATTCCCAACTCAAAGCTCGACGGTACATCAACGCTCCGTCTTTCCAACCGCGAAATTGCGGATTCACACGTGCGCAGCGAATGGGACCTGCCAAATTCACAGTCACTCCACCGGAGCTTGTGACACCCACGGGCGAAGTGGATCTGTTCCAGCGCTCAACCAAATCTTCTTGTTCCCACTTGGTATTCACTTCATGAAAATCCACCAGGCAAATTTCTTGAGCGCTGGGTCTGTGCAGTCGTAAACCGTCAAGCAGTCTTTGAGAAAGCCACAGGTTTGGATTTTCGTCGGGCTTCAACGCCACTTTTTCACCCAACCACTCAGCAATGTTCCAGCCGCTAGTTCCATCGGTATTGAGTTCTAAGACGTGCAAATCTTTTCCATCAAATAAACAATCGAAGCGCGCGAAAGGAATATGCAAACCCAAAGGCGAAGGAGCACCATTCAAATCCTTTGGTAAACCGAGCAAGGCTAAGGTCGAGGGATCTTTCAAAGCTTTGCTTGTGAACTCTTCGATTTTTTTTAATAAATTTTCGAGCTGGTTCTCGATGAATTGCGCATCTTTGCGTGATAAAATAAAAGTCTCTTCACCGTACTCGACGGGTTTGCCCGCATACAAAGGTTGCATGAGTTCTGTTCGAATCGCCAAAGTTAAGAGCCTCGCCTACTCCATTTATGATGGTCTCTTTTATAGTATTATGGTGGGTGCCGGCGAAACTTATTTTTCGGCATTTATTCTCTTCTTAGGTGCCAATAACTTCCAGTTGGCCGTTTTCTCAGCTCTTCCCACTTTTATGGGAGGCCTGGGGCAGCTCAGAACCGTGAGCTGGCTCAAACGCTGTCAATCTCGACAAAAAATGGTGTTGCGAGGGGTGATCGTTCAATCCTTGAGCATCGTTCCCATGGGGTTGACTTATTTTCTTCCCAACTTACGCATTGAGGCTTTTATTATTTTGGCTTGTCTCTACACGGCTTCCAATGCGGTTATTGCACCAGTGTGGAACAGCTGGATGGGTGATTTAGTCGACGTCAAAAGACGCGGGTATTATTTTGGCATTCGCAACCGTGTGATCACTCTTGGCACTTACGTTTCGATGACCCTGGCTGGATTAGCACTCAAATTTTTTGAATCCCACGGCTGGCTCTTTTGGGGATTTTTTCTTATTTTCTTTGTGGCCTCTATTTCAAGAGTTTTGAGTTTTTTATTTCTCAAGAGAAAATTTGAACCGGCAGGTGTGATTATCCCTGCCAATCGCGAAACTTTTCCCACTTTTTTAAAAAATATCTGGAAGCGTCCGTCGGGGCCACTGATGGCTTACTTGGGGGCAGTGAATTTTTCTGTGTTCTTGAGCGCTGGGTATTTTACCGCTTACATGCTTAAGACTTTACACTGGGACTATACCACATACACCTTGGTAGTTGGCGGCATGACATTTATGAAATTTGTGAGTTCTGCTTTTTGGGGACGCATGGTTGATCAATTGGGCTCAAAGAGTGTGCTCATTTGGACCGGTGTGTTTATCAGTTTTGTGCCTTTGCCTTGGGTGTTCACGCACTCTGCTCCACTGATTTTTTTGGCTCAATGCTATGCGGGATTGGTGTGGGGTGGATGGGAATTGGCTTCTTTTACTCTCATGATTGATTCCATTCCCACAGAACGGCGTGCTCAAGATGTGGGTTATTTTAATATTATCAACGGTGCTTTTGCTCTTGTGGGTGCCGCCATTGGCTCTCAAATTGTGGATCACTTGCCTTCGTTCAATCACCCTTTTGCTCTTATTTTTTGCGCCAGTGCTTTTTCGCGACTTTTAGTACTGTTTATTTTTGCAGAAAAAATTGTGCAAACGCGCTTGTATAAATCAGTACGTGCCACGCAGATTGTTTTGAATGCGGCAGTTTTTAAAATGGCCTTTGGCGGGCTTCAGTCAAGACCTATGACTTTTACTTCTCTTCGGACTCAAAAAACTTCTTCACCTGAGCATGACGAAAATCGAAAAATTTCTTAAGCTCGCGGCGTACGTACAAATCATCCAGCAATTTACCAAAAAGTCCGAACGGCAAATCGTATTCAATCAAATCCGTCACTAAGGTACCCGACGCATGATCTTCAAATTTATGAGTATGAATCCACAAACTAAAGGGCCCGTCGATTTGTCGATCAATGTAATAATGGTCTTTTTCAAAATCTTCGATGATTCCACTCCAAAGTAATGACACCCCATAGCGTGTTCCTCTCACTTCGAATTCCACACCTTTTTCGAACTTGGGCACAGGGCCCGTGGTTTCGGCTTTAATGGAATGAGGGAGAGCATTCAAAAGATTTTCTATATGGCTATAGTGATCAAAAACTTCCGCACGTTTTGCGGGAATAATTGTGGAATGTTCGTAGTGGGCCATTATGCAGTCCTTTTTGTTTTTGTCGTCTTCTTCTCTGGTACTACACTAGCCACAAAAAGGAGTAAAGCACCGGCTATTTCTCGGGGCACAAGAGTTTCGCCCAATAAAAGGGCGCCAAATAAAAGTGCAAAGGGGGCTTCTAAGCTAAAAATGATGGCCGCCTGCACGGCGTCTACTCTTTTTTGACAAATAATTTGCATCATAAAAGCAAAGCAGGTGGCAAAAAGTGTACAAATGGTTACAAGCCATAAAATACGCGGTGGCCAATTCCAAAATGCCAGCGAGTGAGAAGTGCTCCCTAATGTGCAGAGCAAAGCCACGAAAACGAATTGCCAAAAGCCCAAAGCCACCAAATTGTTTTCTCTTTTTGCAATCAACCCCGTCAGCACAATGTGAAGAGCCGCAGCAAAAGCCCCTGCCAATGTGAGCAAATCCCCCGATTGAATTTGGTTTAAACTCAAATCGCTGGGAAAAGACATAAAAGCCAAGCCCACGCAGGCCACACCCACTAAAATAAGTTGCAAACTCGTGGGTGGTTTTCGAAACAACAAAAATCCTAATAAAGGAGTCAGCGGCACATAAAAACTGGTGATGAATCCACACCGACTGGCAGAAATTGTTTGAAGGCCCAAAGTTTGAAACCATAAAGTCAAAAAAAGGAGAATGCCTAAAACCGCTGCGCCCAATAAACGAGAAAGCGAAAGAGCCACCGCTTTTTTTCTAAAAAGAAGGGCCAAAATAATGGCCGCTCCCCAAAACCGCACACCAAAAAACGGAGTGATACCTACAATGAGACTGGCCTCTTTTACTAAAGCAAAAGACAAACCCCAAGCAAGGGTTGCCCCAAAGAGACCTAACAAGTATTTGTTCATTCTAGAAACTTAAGGCGTTTCCTCGAGGACATCAAGGGAATGACGAAGCTTGGTCAATTGATTGTTCAAGAAGATGACGCGTGTTCGAGCTTCTTTGAGCTGCTCCGGGTTTTTGAAAGTCAGATAATAAATTTCTTGGGCCCCCACAAATCCACTGCTGGCCCCCATGAATTTACCAAATTTAGCTAAAGATGTGGCTGTAGCCGGTTGCTTAAAGAAAAGAGATTTCAGCCCTTGAGGGTCTCCTTTTATGAGCGCGAGCACACTTAAAGTACCCACCACCGCAGTCAAAGGAATCATCACGTAGAGTGTGCTCTTTCGAGTTCTTTGAACCGTTGCTAAAGCCTTTTGAGCGATATTCAATTCTTGAGAAACTTGATCCACTTGATGTTTTAAAAGCTGAACATCGCTGGAAGAATCTTGGGCAAAACCAGGAACAACAGCCACCAAATTGGCTATAAAAACAGAGGCGAAAAAGGTGCGCAAAAAAGGCGTCTTCACAGCCTTTTGGAAGTACAAAGCCTATGCCTAAAAACATACAAATACCGTGCATTTAAGACCATTATTTCAAGAGATTGTTGTTGAACTTCTGGAGAGCTGCTGTAAAAAGAACAAATGCAAACTTACCTCGGTTTGGTCCGACAAAATATCCAAAAGCTTTTGGAATCTCCTTCCGTGCACCAAACCCTCGAGCTTTTGCCGTCGCAAACACGAAAAGCCTTTACCGATTACATCCAACGTCCAGGGCGCATGCTGCGTGCTCAATTCTTTTTTCTGGCTTCGCAGTCCATGGAGCAAAACCCCCATTTACAAAACCACAGTGAAATCGGTGCAGCACTGGAACTGTTTCAATCTTTTTTGCTCATTCACGACGACATCATCGACAACGCACAAACCCGTCGAGGGCAACCGGCTTTGCATCAAATTGTGGGTACGAGCAATGCTCTGATCTTGGGTGACATGCTTTATACTTTGAGTCTCATGGCTTTGCATCGACTGGAAGTGCCGGCTGACCAACTTTTAAATATCCAAAAACTCTTTTTAAATGTGGCCCTTCAAACCGGTGTGGGGCAAATGCTTGATCAAAATGAAACGTCTAAGACATTTCAAGATACGCGGCAAATGTATTTACTCAAAACAGGGGCCTATAGTCTGAAACTACCATTGCAGCTGGCCGCACATTTAAATAAACGAGAAGACATTTTAGTTGAGTTAGAAAAGCTGGGAAGCGACTTGGGCTTTGCCTATCAATTGCTAGACGATTTAGAAAATATTTATCCGCGAACGGATTTAGAAAATCCTAAAGACTTAAATATTGATTACTCGAGTAAAAAAAATAATCTCTTAAAAGTTTGTCTCGAAGATGTCTTAAAAAAATCTTGGGATTTTACCCAGCCTGTGGAAGTTTATTATAAAAATCTGCGCAGCTCCGGAGTTTGGAGCGAACTTTTACAACAAGTACATGGCCATCTCTCGTCGGCAAAGACTTTGTCTAAACAAACCCTCGGTGAGCAGGCTCCTTTTACCCAATCCATCGATCGTTTTTGGACACCTCGCTTGGAGCGTTTGCAATGAATCTCACGCAGAGTTTTGAGAGCGCTCGAACCTTAGCAAAAAAAAATGCCAAGTCGTTTTACTTTTCGTCATTTGCTTTACCCCCGGTCAAACGCCAAGGAGCCTATGCCATTTACGCGTTTTGCCGTCAGGCCGATGATGCCGTCGACCAGGGATTTAACACAAATGCAGAGCTAGAAATTTTTCGGCATTTCTTAGACGCTATTTATCTAAAAGTACCTCTGGCTGCTCAGCCTCCGTGGTTTTTAGCCTTTCAAAAAACAGCAGAAGATTATCAAATTCCTCGAGAATTTTTTGACGATCTTTTAACGGGCCTCACTTTGGATTTAGATTTTAAACAGCCCCAATCCATAGAAGATCTTTTGGACTATTGCTATTATGTGGCCGGCTGCGTGGGCCTGATGATGACTTCAATTTTTGGTCTCAGCGCCCCTCGTCTGCAAGAAGCCCAAGCTCTGGGGCAAGCCATGCAGCTTACCAACATTATTCGAGATATACGTGAAGATGCCCGCTTGGAGCGAGTTTATATTCCCGTCGAAATTTTAGAGCGCAATCGGGTGAGCACCCAAGACGTGCTGTCTTTGGCGTCCCCTTGGGCAACTCTTTCTCAAGCACAAAAGGTGTGGCCAGCCTTGAAGGAATTGGCCACATTGGCCAAAATTTCCTACGCTCAAGCTCAACTGGGAATCCCTTTTCTGACCCCTGATGGGAGTCAGTTCTGTGTGCAGCTCATGGCTGCGACTTATGAACAAATTCTAGATTTAGTCATGGCACGAGGGCCTGCCGGCGTTTTTGAAAGAACGAGCACCACTTTGCTGCAAAAAATCAGTCAAATTCCTTTTGCCCTTGCTAACGCCAGTCGTCAAAATCTTTTTTGAGTTGCATGCCCCCTTGAGTCGAGAAATCATCAAGAATGATGAAATCTGTGCGCGATCTCACCCGAGATTTATTCAATTGCCCCACCGCTCCCTTTCGCGAAATCTGGGTGTTGAATCATATCAAAAGCGAACTAGAACGTTTGAAGGTTCCCTATTTTTGCGACCGCTTTGGAAACGTCGTGGCCGGTGTTTCATCGCAAAAACTTTTGAAGGCTCGTCCTCGCTTGGCACTCATGGCTCACACCGATCATCCGGGCTTTCATTTGATAAAAAAAATGGGGACCTTATGGAAAGCGCGCTGGCATGGTGGTGGACCTGGTCACTCCATGCGTGGAGCTTTGGTGGCCATTCACCACCCGTCTTATCCGGGGGCCTATCTGCGAGGTGTGATCAAACGCTCCCAAGGTTTAGGATCCGACAAAAGAGGGTGTGATTGGATTTGGATTCAGCCGCAAAAACCTCATACGTTGGCTCAGCAAAAAATCTTTGAAAATTTAGGACCAGATTGTTTTGGGGCCTTTGATTTTCCAGGATTTAAACAACGAGGAAACCGTATTTTTACTCGCGCTGCCGACGATCTGGCTGGCTGTGCGACCATTTTGTCGACTTTCGAATCTTTGCCTAAAAAGGAACGAGGGCATTTAGTCGGCATTTTCACCCGAGCCGAAGAAGTGGGATTCCGCGGAGCTTTGGCTCTTTTGTATCACAATGTGATTCCTCCCAATGTGCTGACCATTTCTCTGGAGGCCAGTCGCACTTTACCGGGTGCGCGTTTAGGAAAAGGTCCCGTCATTCGATTGGGAGACCGCCGCACACTTTTTGACTCCGAAATTATCTCTTTGATCGACGACGCCAGCCGGAGATTAAAAAAACAAGATCGCCATTTTTCAACTCAACGACGAATTATGGATGGCGGTACGTGCGAAGCCACTCCCTTTAATCTATATGGTCGTCGCTGTGCAGGCTTGGCTGTACCTTTGGGAAATTATCATAACCAGGGTGTGGGAAAACCAGGACCTGAATACATCGATTTAAGAGATCTGCAAGCCAACGTCGCGTTATGCAGCGAAGTGGTTAAAGTTTTTGCTAAAAATTCAGCACCGTTTAAAAATTTTGATCGTGATTTGCGTCGAGGTTTTAAATCCCATCTTCCGCTTTTTAAAAACCCAGTGTTCACTGCCCGCCGAGGTGCGTTTTGAAAAGCGAAGACCCCCGTCTTCTTGACTTTATACAAAAGGGATCTATTCAAGAAAAGACTTCAGCGAGAGTGGGTCTCATCGGTTATGCCGACGACGAAGGCATTGAACTCAATGGAGGTCGCCCCGGTGCTGCTTTGGGGCCTGAAGCTTTTCGAAAAGCTTTTTTTAAAATGACTCCGTCTTTAGATACTTCCACTCCCTCGAGTCCGTTGATTTTAGATTGCGGAGACATACAAAAACAAAAGGGCAATTTAGCACAAAAACATGAGCAGGCTTTTCAAAATCAAAAACAGGCTTTAGAAAAGGGACTGTACCCTTTAAGTGTGGGCGGAGGCCATGACTATGGTTTTAGCGACTTTGATGCATTTTGCGAATTCAATTTAAGTCAAAATCGTACCCCGGTGGTGATCAATTTTGATGCTCACCTTGATGTGCGGCCGAACACCAAAGGCAATCACAGCGGCACCCCTTTTTTTAGACTTCTGGAAAAATACAAAAATAAAATTCAATTTTTTGAATTTGGTCTTCAAGATTGGTGCAATTCAAAAAATCATTTTGAATGGGCTCAAGCCCAAGGTGCAAAACTATTTACTCTCGATCACTGCACGCAATCTGGATTGAGTTTGTCGTCTTTTGTACTTAAACAACTTCAAAATTATTTAGACCAAAAACATTCTTTAGCTCTCAGCATGGATATGGATTGCCTGTCGTCGTCTTACGCACCAGGGGCGAGCCAAGTTTTTCCGGTGGGCTTTGAAGTTCCAGAATTTGTACGAATGTGGCGTGCACTTTGCGCCCTTTCTCAAACAAAGCAAGTGGGCATTTACGAGCTTTCTCCGCCCTTTGACCACGATTCTCAGTCGGCAAAAATGGCGGCTATTTTGGCTCATGTTTTTACTTTTGAGGTTTTTAAAAGGAATGTTTGATTTAAAACTAAAAGTACGAGAATTGATCAAGGTATTACCCTATGCTCTGGCCGGAGTTTTAGCTCCTCTTCTTTTCACAACCATGAATAATCCCCACGAAGCGGGGCGCATCACAGGAGCTTTTTTTATTTTGTCTGGGTTGTACGGGATTTTTTTGTGCCGGCGCTGGGACACCCCACGCCCTCTTGTATTTGTTTTTTATGGGATTTTAATCTTTGAAATTTTATTTTGGGGTTGGCGTTTTTTTGCCACAGAACCACTGAGAGATTTTGAATGGGGTTTTATCACCGGCACTACGCTTCACGGTGTGGCCTCATGTTTGTATTTATTGGGTGGGGTTTTACTCATTTTTGCGGCCAGTCGTACTCAAAGAACTCGAGTCTGAATTTTTTTGGACTCTTCAACCATATTGTCTCTCACTGTATTTAAAAGTTTATCCACATCATTGATGGTGAGTCCTTGAGTCGGAAAGGGCCCGATGACATGCACTTGAATTACACCCGGGCGAGAAATCCTTTTTCGTTCGTCAAAAAGAGCGTGGGTAGGTGAAGCCACCACCGCAACAATAGGCACTTGGGCTGCAATGGCCATGTGAAAAGCGCCTTTTTTAAAAGGTCCCATCTCTGAACCATGGCTGCGTGTGCCTTCGGGAAACATATAGATCGATTTTTTCCTCGTCAAAATAGCCTGTTTTGCATCCTCGATTCCTTGACGGGCACGATCGGGATTTTTGCGATCCAAAAGAATTTGTCCGGTGTACTTAAAAAGTAAACCCCACAGTGGAATCCAAAGAATTTCTTTTTTGCCAATCACTACGCAATTGCGTGGATAGAAACTTCCGTGCACAACCACGTCAAAATTGGATTGATGGTTGCCGACGATAATGCACGGCGCATTAGCAAAGATTTTCTCTTCCCCCTGCACATCCATTTGCATGCCAAATATTTTGAGTACAACCCGGGTCATGTTGCTGGCATACCAATGGCCCGCCCACTCTTGGCCCCCAGGCCAGAGTAAAAAAAGAAGGGCTACTACAGTGAGTAAGAAAAACCATGACAATGCCAAAAAAAGACGCAGATAAAACAACAAAACCCCTACTCATGATTTGGGTTGCATAACTTATTTGAGATGACATAATGCTTTTTATCATGAGTCAAGCGAGCTCTCATAAACGCGCTCTTATTATTATATTTGCCGTCGTTTTTTTTGATCTATTAGCCTTTGGAATCGTCATTCCCATTCTCCCCTATTATGCACGGCAATTTAATGCCACAGGCACCCAATTGGGTTGGCTCATGACATCTTTTTCGCTCATGCAATTTTTGTTTTCACCTTTTTGGGGACAACTTTCTGATCGCATTGGCCGACGCCCGGTTTTAGTGGTGTCTGTGATTGGGTCTGCCATTTCTATGGTGATTTTGGGATTTGCTACGTCTTTATGGTGGCTTTTTGCTGCCCGTCTTTTTGCAGGCGTTTCGGCAGCCAATATTTCTACAGCCACAGCTTATATTTCAGACATCACCACCGAAGAAAAACGTGCGGGTGCCATGGGTATGATCGGTGCTGCTTTTGGTTTAGGTTTTATTTTTGGCCCTGCCATTGGTGGATACTTTTCGGCATGGGGTTATAATGTTCCTATGTTCATTGCAGCAGGACTTGCTGTTTTGAATGCTCTTTTTATTTTGTGGAGACTGCCCGAGCCCCAACTCACCGAAGAAGAACGCCACTCCCATCGTCGAGAAGTGAGTTGGCGCGCTTTAAAACAAACCATGGCTCGTCCCAATTTGGGACGCATTGTGTTTCAATTTTTCTTAGTCACCGTGGCTTTTGTGCATCTGGAAGTTGTGTTTGCCTTTTTTGTGAAAGACACTTTTAATTATAGCGCGCGCCAAGCGGGATTTTTACTGGCCCTCGTCGGCATTATCATGGTGATCATTCAAGGGGGACTTATTGGTAAACTCTCCCGTCACTTTGGAGAATTGCGTTTGGTTATTGTAGGTCCTCTTTTGATTTCGTTAGGCTTGATCTTAGTGCCGACTACCGCTGCCATTGGCCTTTGGCCTTTTGTGATTTGCTTAGCTGTGGTTGCCGTCGGCAATGCCATCAATAATCCCACTCTCATGAGTTTGGTTTCTAAAACCGCTGAGCGCCACGAGTCCGGTGCAGCCATGGGTGTGTACCAATCGGCGGGAAGCATGGCACGCATCTTAGGTCCTTTGAGTGCAGGTTGGCTTTATGATCACATTGGTCGGGGCTCGCCCTTTCAGGTAGCCGGTGTACTCATGGCCTTAGCTTTTTTATTATCATTTAACATTCGCGTTCAAAAACCCGCACCCGCTCTTTCGTGAAACGTTTTTTAATAGCTGTCATTCTCATCGGAAGTGTCGCCCGCTTTGTGGGGTTAGAAACCAGCCCTCCAGCTTTTTACGTCGATGAAGCGGCCGTTGCCATTAACATGATTTGTCTTTCACAAACAGGACACGGAGAATTTGGTGATCGCCTTCCACTTTTTTTTGTAGAATTTGATAAAAATTCCGGCGGATTTTTTACTCCCATTTACATGTACTTTGGAGCCCTTTGGGTTAAAATTTTTGGCGTCTCAATTTATGCCTTTCGAGCCTTGTCGGCATTTTTTTCTGTGCTCACGTTGCTTGGACTTTTTTTTCTAACGAGGGAATTAGTTGGTTCAGAAGCAGCCCTTTGGGCGACTCTGGTAGGGACCCTTTCACCTTGGAGTTTTCAATTTGCACGGATCGCATGGGATGCGGCAGCTATGCCCTGCTTTTTGGTGTGGGGACTTTATTTTTTCTTTAAGTCCCAAAAATTAAGCGATGCCTTTTGGGCTGCTGTTTTTTTGACATTTGCCTGCTACACCTATGCCCCTGCTCGAGCCGCGGTTCCACTTTTGGTATTAGTCAGTATTTTTCTGAAACAAAAAATTCAAATTAAAAAACAAACATTCCCTTTTAAATTTTTGGCTATTTTTGCAGTGACAGCGTTGATAGTAGGTGCTCCCCTGCTCACAAAAATATTATCTGGCGAGTTACAAGGACGTTTTAATTTTTTGAGTGTTTTTTCACCCGATTATATTTATCAGCAATTTGGCGATCGCCATAGGTACTGGGGCTTTATTTTGTTTTTTAAAAACGTCCTCGCCCACCTCACCCCTCGTTATTTATTTTTTCAGGGCGACGGGAATCTTCGTCATTCCACTCAACTGCTCGGTGAATGGGGTTGGCTTGAGATCTCAAGTTTTTTTGCACTGATTTTCCTTATGTTACGGTTTCCAAAGAAATTATCTCCTTCTTTTTGGCGGATTGTGGCTTTTGGTTTTTTAGGATTTTTAATTGGGATCATTCCAGCGGCTTTGACTTGGGAGGGTGTGCCTCACGCCCTCAGATCTTCTGCTGGCTGGCCTTTTGTGGCGCTCTGGTCAGGAATTATTTGGTGGCAAGTCAGTCAAATGTGGCCTGTGACAAAAAAAGTGGCCGTTGGAATCATTATTTTTTATAGCGGTTATTTTGGATACGCCTATTTTATTGAATACCCTCGTCTAGCACCCGCTTGGTTTGATGAGCATGTTCAAACAGCTGCCTTGCAAGGTCAAAAAACGGGCGATTGGAGTGAATTTAAAAAACTGATTCCCGATTACTTTCGCACAGGTTTGAGATATCACCTGGTTCGCTACCATGGTGACACTTGTCAAAGCAGTGGCGAGCAAATTGATCGCTGGAGAACGGAGCTAGAAAATGAGAAAAAGTAATACTTCAGAAACTTTTTATTCCACACTCAAAGTCCCGCAATTAAAGCAGCTCTTGATCGTGACTCGCGGATCGAAACTGGTGGCCGTGTATTTTTGCAGCCCTGACTTTGCCACAGCAAAAAAAAGACTGCTTGAAAATTATCCTGCCGCAAAAAAACAGGCTTCTCCTCCGCAAAAAATTGCCAACGAGCTTTTGAGTTACTTTACAAAAAAGAATCCTTCGTTCTTTGGTCTTTCTCTTTTGCTTGAAGGCACCACGTTTCAAAAGCAAGTTTGGGAAATGACCGCAAAAATTCCCTTTGGAAAAGTTCTCACCTACCGCGAACTGGCCTCCAAAATAAAAAAACCAGGAGCGGCCCGCGCCGTCGGCAACGCCTTGGGAAAAAATCCCATTCCCATTATCATTCCCTGCCACCGTGTGGTCGCCGCCCAAGGAAAAATCGGCGGCTTCAGCGGCGGCCCCGGTATCAAAGAAAAACTCCTCATCCACGAAGGCGTAATCCTCCTCTAAGCCCGAGCCACTCTCTTGATTCAATCAAAAAGATCGTAAAACCTGCGCGTGGGGAGCGGCCTCCGGCCTTGCGGAAAGCCTCCGCTCTGCGATCAAAACATGCCACCGGCATGTTTTGCCGCAGGCGCCCCAAAGCCGGCGCATCCTGCGCCCCCGAATCCCCACGCTCCGGCTTTACAATCTTTTGATTGAATCAACATGACCCTGATTTATTTTTGCTTTTGTCGTCGATCTTAGAGAATGGGAAAGCTTTAGAGCGAGGGAGTGTAAAGCCGAAGGACGGGAGTCGGGGGGCCATGGATGGCCCAGCTTTGGGGACCCGCAAGCCATGGATGGCGCTCCCGCTCCGTAGGTTTTACGCTCCCTCGCTCGATTGTTTGCCACGGATCTTTTTGATTGAATCAAGAGGGTTCAGGTTTTGGGCGAGGGTTAGGGACCGCAGGTCCAATCGGCGGTGTTGGTGATCTGATCATCGTTGGCGTCATCGCAGAGGGGAACTCCCCCACAAAAGGCGAAAGCTCGGGAAATGGCCACGCGATAGAAAATTTCAAAGCGATTCATGGCCACCATTTCAGGCTTCACTAAGGACATATTCTGCGCCGTGCGAGTGACAGGACCGCGATGCTGTCCATTGCAGCAACTCCCACACTGACCGGGGGGTGGTAAATTTGCTGGGCAACCCACTTGCCCCCACCAAATGACATTCAAGCCCCCGGATGCGTAACAACATCCCCCTCTTTCGATACAGCTCGAAGTTCCACAGGAGGTACCGTCAGCCAAACATGCGGGACTGGCCGGAGGTGTCACTGGGGGGCCAGGACTGGGCGGGGGCGATACGGGGCTGCTGCCTGGAGAAGCTGATGCAGAAGGTGCTGCAGACGGAGAAGCGGATGCCGACGATCCAGGACTGGGAATTGGTGGTGGACTAGCTCCCACACCACAAGGAATTGTTAAGTTCGGGCACGTGTTGTTGGTCGTGGGACCCGCAGGCCCCGCATTGGGACCGTGACATGTCCCTTGTGTGCATCCAGCGGAAATCCAATTTCCATTGGGAGGCCCCGGTGGAAAAGAGCATGGGTCACCCACATTCGCACCCGTTGGTTGGCAAGGGCCTCCAGCGGAACAACGCAGTTGTCCTCCAAAACAGTTATGACTGCCGGGGCATCCGTTGTCGTCAAAGCAATTGACTCGAGTCACACATTTTCCTCGATCGCCGGGCTGGTCGACGGCGCAAATGTAGCCGGGTCCGCAGGCTACCTGACCACAATTGTCGTTGGGATCGGCGTGACCAAAAATAGAATAGGTCGTTGCCACATCGGAACTCCCTCTTCCACACCCATCATAAGCTCTGGTGCAAAATCCTGGTCCCGGTTTACAGGGAATTTCGGTGATGTGATTAAAAACTGTAGGAGTGCAAGAATTCGCGCGCACACCTGCGGCAAAAAAAGTCGCGTTGGTGTTTTCGCAAATATATTGATAGGGCACGGCCACATTTGCTTTTGCCGTCGATAAAACAAAGTTCGGAGGTTGATGATCAAAATTTCCCGGTGTATGCCCCGCACTCAGCGGAATATTGTCCATGATCCACTGGATATTGTTGGAGACTGCTGTTCCTAGCCCACATTGATCACAGGCCGTGGCCTGAGCATTGTAAGGCCCACCTGTAGCCAAGGGATTGGGATTGGGAAAAGTATCTGTGCAGGTACCCGGCGCACTTGTGGATCCCGCTACATTCCAACTTCCCCCATTAGTACTCACAATAATATCAGTGGGCGCCCCCACTGGAGAGACGACCCGCCAGTTATCCGATCCATCCTGACATTGAAACATACCGGGGATGGTCACAAGATTTGATCCCGAGCCAAATGGAAGAGCATGTCCCAATCCCACCGTTCCACTGGCGATATTTCCAATGAGAGGTGTGGGTGCGGCAATGCGAATGGCCGACGGTCTTGTGTTATCAATACCGAATTGAACAGTTCCAACGATGCTCTCGTTTTGCGCGGAATCAAAGGCTTTCACTGAGAAAGTGTAAAAGCCATCCACCAAAAAACCCAAGGTGATGCGCACACCAGTGCTTCCGTCGGCAGGTTGCGTGTGGTAGCGATTCACAAAACCCACCACATTGGGATTTCCGACGTTGAGTGAAAAGGCAGTGCACGGAACCCAATTGGTGGTTGCGTTCGATACAGCACCCGCCACTGTTCTCGACGTGTAATCCAATTTGCACGCGAAGACCACGCCACTCTCTCGCACGGCAACGGATGCAATCATTGTCTGACTGTTACAAGACACATTGCCATTCACAAAAACATTGTTGGAATTGTGCAGACAGAGTCCACCATTACAAAGGGGACCTGCACTCCCTCCCACATCTAAAGGCGGAGAAATTGGTGTGGGCGGCGCACTGTCACCTTCAGGTTTGAGGAGCACACTGGCCACACATTGTTTGTTTTGAACGGGATCAGCGTTGGGAACAATCACTGTTCCCGTGATCTCCATTCCCAAATGCGCACTGGCATTTCCACCGTTTTGTCGCCCCAGAGGAAAAATTTTTAAAGTGTTGGTGCCCGCTCCTAAACAGTCGACGGTATGGGGATTTGCGGAAAGATCGGCCCGTTTGATATTCAAAAATATTCGCTCATTGTTTGCGAGAGGTGCACCCGGTGGATAAAATGGAGAGCCCGCAAAAATTTGCAATCCGTTGCCTGTGGTACTGCAAACATTGCGATTGGAATTAAACAATGCCAATGCCCAGTTGGTACCGTTGTTAATCAATTGCCACGCATTGGTCATACCCCACGTGATGGGAGGAGCACCTTGAATCATAGGAAACATAAATCGTTCCATGTGATTGTTGGGATAATTGAATTGCGCTGGCAAAGGAACAGGGTTGGCTGCGGTAGCATGCCAGTTGTCCACTGTGACTTTATTGTCGGCATTTTTAAAAGTAGCTACTAAATCGGCCACTCGATTACGACAAGCAGAAGCCCCTTCAATGCGGATGGAATTTCCCTTGAGGTTCACCATGTAGCTTGCCGTGACAACAGCAATGATAGCTACGATGGCACCGGCGATCATGCCTTCGATCAGACTAAATCCATGGGCACCAAGAGGGGTGGGTCGGCGCAACTATTTGCCCTCGATCAATCTTTGAATGGCCGCATCGATAGGGATTTTTGGCTTTGCCTTTTCGCCGCCTTTAAAACCGCTGGCCTCGATGTCGGCAGGCGTGTCGTTGGCGTGGCCACTTTCTAATGAACGAACGAAGTGGGCCAAAGCAAACCGATCTTCCAAGGGCAATCCAGGAAATCCTGCCATAGCACTACCCTTTACACCGGTGGTGATTGTTTTTACGACCTGAGTGAGTTTATCGCCCTGTTTAAATTTTTCACCGTTGGTGAAATTGCGAGGATGGGGATTGAGTGCTGATGCCGCAGGGCCATCTCCTGCTCCGTGCTCTCCGTGACAAGTGGCGCAGTTGGTTTTAAAAAGTTCTTTACCGTGAGCAATGGCTTCGGGTGATGCCTTCAATGCTTTTTCCAGATCCAAAGGTGCAGCGGCGTTGGCAGTGGTGTCGGGTTTAATGGGTGTGGCTGGAATGCGGTAAAATAAATCAGACCAAGTGAGAAAAACAAAAATTCCCAAAAAGATGAATGAGCAAGAAATGGTAAAAATATTTTCTCGCGTGTCGTATTTAAGTCCCATGAAGATGGCCATCACAAGAAAGGCCTTCACCGTCGCAATGGCCATGGCCAGTGGTGTGTTCCAATGGCCCAAGTGCACTTGGGCTGCGGCCACTGTGATCACCGTTAATATTAACAGGGCCGTAATCACCTTAAAATAATTGGCGATGGGGACGAGATGATGGCCTTTGTGTTCGCTGTTGTTACTCATTTTTGCTCCTAGCTGATTAGATACAGCAACGGAAAAAGATAAATCCAAATCAAGTCAATCAAATGCCAAAAAAGCCCAACCAATTCCACAGGGGTGAAATACTTATCGCTGAATTCTCCCCTACGGGTTCGAATCAATACCCAAGTGATAGCACCCATACCCATGAGCACGTGAATCCCGTGCAAACCCGTCATCATAAAATAAACAGAAAAGAAAAGCGGCGCTTTGGGATGTTTGAATTCTTCGCTGGTGTAGTATTTGCCGGGCAAAAGTCCGTCGTGAAACTTATGAGAATACTCGATGTATTTGACTCCCATAAATGTAGCGCCACAAATGAGTGTGATGATTAAGCACACCACTGCTAAATCTTTTTTGTTCCGCTGAACATACGCAATGGCCAAAGCCATGGTCAAACTGCTGATCAAAAGCACGATTGTGTTGAGTGCACCCATTTTCCAATCAAGGGCATGGTGCACTTCTAAAAAGAGATCAGGATAGAGATTTCGAAAAATAATGTAACCCACAAAAAGTCCACCGAACATCAAAACTTCGGTGACTAAAAAAAGCCACATGCCGAATTTGCTGGATTCAAATTCGTGCTCGGCCGAATGAAAGTGATGGGCAAATGCGGGTTCACCTGCGGGGCTGGCATGGCCATGCTGTGACATTAGGCGCCTCCTGCTGAAACATGCTTAGATTTGTATTCGTAGGGCCACTCAGTGACCACGGGTTCTTCGTGAAAATTATGAGTAATGGGTGGAGACGCTGCGTGTGTCCATTCGAGAGTGAGTGCACCCCAAGGATTTTGTGGAGCTTTGCGCCCGCGCAACATACAGATAACAAAATTGCCAAACATCACAATCACACCCAAAGCGATGAACCAAGATCCAATGGTCGAGATGCGATTAAGAGATTCGTACTGAGGTGCATAGTCCCAGTAACGACGGGGCATGCCATTGGTTCCCAATACAAACTGGGGCAAGAAAGTCATGTTGAATCCAATGAAAGTCAGCGCCCAGTTAATGCGTCCTGCGGTTTCGTTATAAAGTTTGCCGACGACCTTGGGGAACCAGTAATGCAATCCTGCAAAAAGTCCCATGACCGTGCCACCCATCATCACATAGTGAAAATGTGCGACCACAAAATAAGTGTCAGTCAAATGCACATCCACCGACAACGCACCCAAGAACACGCCTGTGAGTCCACCGATGGAGAACATGAACAAAAATGAAAAACAATACAGCAAAGGAGTTTTGAGCTGAATGCTTCCTTTGTACAAAGTGGCTGTCCAGTTAAACACTTTGATGGCTGTTGGGATGGCAACCAACATGGTGAGCAGCGAAAATAAAAAGTTTGCCCAATCCGATTGACCCGACACAAACATGTGGTGTCCCCACACAATAAAACTAATCAGTGCAATGGCCAATGTGGAATAGGCAATGGCTTTGTAACCAAAAATTGGTTTATGCACCATGGGTGGAATGATTTCAGAAATAATACCCATGCCTGGCAAAATCATAATGTAAACCGCCGGATGGGAATAAAACCAAAAGAAATGCTGGAACAACACGGGATCCCCACCCAAAGTCGGATCAAAAAATCCGATACCTAAGGTGCGCTCCATGATGAGCAAAAGAAGAGTGATGGCAAGAACCGGTGTGGCCAACACTTGAATGATACTGGTGGCGTAAATGGCCCACACAAAAAGGGGCAAGCGAAAAAACGTCATGCCCGGTGCGCGCAGCTTATGAGTTGTGGCAATAAAATTAAGTCCTGTGAGAATACTCGAGAATCCCATGATGAAGGCCCCACCGACCATGGCAATGACCCCTGATCCCGTGCGAATACTGTAAGGTGTGTAGAAGGTCCACCCGGTGTCGGCACCGTTGCCTGTGAGCAGTCCATAAACAGCCACTCCCGCACCGGCGATAAAAATATAATAGCTCAGTAAATTCAGACGAGGAAATGCCACGTCCTTGGCACCAATCATGAGTGGCAATAAAAAGTTGCCTAAGGCACCGGGAATGGTGGGAATGATGAACATGAATACCATGATCGCACCATGAAAAGTGAACGAGCGATTGTAAGCATTGGCTCCCATGATGGTTTGCCCTGGAGCAAATAATTCCAAACGCACGAGCAGAGCAAAAAATCCACCCACCAAGAAGAATGTGAGAGTTGTAAAAATATAAAGGAGAGCAATTCGCTTGTGGTCTAGCGTGAAAAGCCATGACCCCAAGGTTTTTCCGTCGTGGATATAATCCACGTCGTGCTGTGAATGGGCTTCCTCGGCATGATTCGCCATGTTCGTGTCTCCTATTTCAAACTTTTAATGTAAGCGATGAGTGCATTAACTTCGTCGTCTTTTAAAAGGCCTCTAAATGTGGGCATCACTCCCTGAAAACCCGCCACCATTTTTGCTTGAGGGTCCATCATCGACTCACGCAAATAATTCTCATCTACTTTTGCAGTTTTTCCTTCGTTCAAAGTCACTTCTTTTCCAAAAATACCTTTTAAAGTGGGCCCCACTTTGGCTTGCACTCCACCGTCTGTGGAATGACAAGAGTAACAATTTTTTCGTTGAAAAAGTTTTTCGCCCGTTTGAGCCAAGGGCGTGTTGGGCGTGACTCTTTCACCGCTCGCCGTGCGCAAGGGCATGCCCTCGGTCCAACGCTTATAATCTTCGGGTTCCATCACTGTGACTTTTGCCAACATTTTAGAATGGGAAGTTCCACAGTACTCGGCACAAAAAACTTGAAATTCACCGACCTGTGTCGCCGTAAAAGCCACTGTCGTGAACATGCCAGGTACTACGTCTTGCTTCACTCGAAAAGCAGGAATGAAAAAACTGTGGAGCACATCTGTTGAAGTCATAATCAATTTAACTTGGGATCCTCTGGGAACGTGCAAGGCATTGATTTCGGTTTTGCCATTTTGATAGTTGGTTTCCCACATCCACTGCTTGCCGATAATATTAATTTCTAAAGCATCGGCATCGGTGGTGCGCAGTTTCACGTAATCGGTCCAGCCCCAAATAAAAATGATGGCTAGAAAAATAATGGGAATAATCGTCCACACAGCTTCCATGGTGTGGTTTTCAGAAATATAAGCAGTCACGTGACCTTGCTTTGTTCGTCGGTATTTAATGATCCAATAGACAGCTGCACCGATCACCAAACCAAAGGAAAGAATACTGGTCCACCACATGAAATTATAAAGAGAATCAATGTGCGGGGCGATGGTCGAAGCCGCTGGCAGTTCTAATTTATCGACGTGAACGTATTCAGACATGTCAGCCATGATGAGTTAATCTCCTTTTTCGGTAACCCAGCCAAAATATGGATCCCATCAAGAAAACCGTGGTCCCGCCGGCCATTCGCATGGCGTTCATAGCGTAAAGGGCATACTTTTTTGTTTTGGGATCGTAGTGATAACAAAAAAGTACCAGTTGATCGATGAGTGTCCCCACCTTTCCACTGCCCGCTTCGTTCAAAGCAAGTTTGAGATCCAAAGGTTTGTACTCAATTCCATACAAGTACCGCGACACCACACCCGTAGGAGTGAGAATCGTTGCCACCGGCACATGGGCATACTGATCGGACTCTTTATCATAGCGGTACTTAAAACCCACTTGAGTTGTGAGAGCTTTAATCGCCCCTTCTGTGCCTGTTAAAAAATGCCAACCGTCAGCGGCATGAGGTCTACCCAGTAATTTAATAAACGAATTCTTTTTTGCTTGGGCTAACACTGGCTTTTCGCGCGGATCAATACTGACTGTGATGATTTCGTATTCTTTACCTGGAGTCCAATTCATGCGTCGCATGGAATCAGTGATACCGTTGAGGAAAAATCCGCAAAGTGTGGGGCACCCGTAATAAACCAAATACAATGCCACGGGTTTTCCGCGACCTAAATAATGATTGAGCTGCACGTCTTGGCCTTGCTCATCTTTGAATGTCAAATTGGGATCCACTTGATTTCCCCGGTGCTCATCCACCCCAATACCTTGGAGTTCGCGAGGAATACTTTCTGCGGCACTGGCGTGCGAAACCACCAAGGTGGTCACACCCATCACTAAAAATAAAGTGAGCAAGTACACAATGGAATAACCAAACAAACTGTAATAGCTGCGGTTGTCGCGTTTTTTAAACATACGAATGGCAAAATAAATAAATCCCGATCCCAAAAGGGCTGCAATCAATGTGTACGCAGGACCTGCTGAGCGAGTGATGCTGGGAAACAAGCTCACAGGCACCATCAAAAATGTGTAAATCAAAATTTCGAGGCGTGTGCGTTTTTCGCCAGCCACCACCGGCAACATAGGCACCGATGCTTTGGCGTATTCGTCTTTAACGACGAGTGCCAGCGCCCAAAAATGCGGAGGCGTCCACATAAAGATAATCACAAAAAGCCAAAAGGCTAAGAGCGAAACATTATTGGTCGCCGCAGCCCAACCGATCAATGGGGCTGTGGCACCGGCCGCTCCGCCAATCACGATATTGTAAGGAGTGCGGCGCTTGAGCCACATGGTGTAAATCACGACGTAATAAAAAATCGTCGCCATTCCAATCCATGCTGCCAAATAAGTTCCAAAACGAGCGAGCAACCAAAAGGCAATTACACCTAAACCCAATCCAAACATCAAAGCTGCATTGGGCGACATTTTTCCTAAAGGAAGAGGTCGTTTTTTTGCCGTGCGCTCCATCAAGCTATCAATGTCGCGGTCGAGATATTGATTGAGCACATTGGCCGAAGCACCTGTTAAAGCAATGCCTAAAATAATAGCCCACAAACGGATGGGCTCATTCAAAAGGCTCCCCTCCATGATCATGGCGGTCACACCCGTAATCACAAATAGGAGCACGATGCGAGGCTTGGATAAATTAATATAATCAGCGACTACTTGTTTCATAACCTACAATCAGTAATGCAGCAAAAAGGGCTGCGGCTGTACCCAAATGAGCAACACTCATCCACAAAGGAATTCTTAAAAAAACACTTCCAATACCTAAGCACACTTGTAATAGAAGCAAAATACCGACGATCTTGGTCCAGTTTCGAGCCGTGTTTGAAAGTTCAGTCCGAAAAGACTTAGCCACCAAGACACTGACTTTTAAAAAAACCAGCAAAGCACCCACTCGGTGCAAAAATTGGAGCAAAACATTTCCTTGGAGCACGGGCACCCACGATCCATTGCAAGTGGGGAAATCTAAACAAGCCAGTCCCGCATAGTGCGAAGCCACCATGCCACCCAAAAGTACTTGAAAATAGACAACACCAGCAGAAATCACGGCAAAGCGCGAAAATTTTGCGGCAGCCACGGTTTTCATTTTTCCTTGAGCGAGAGTGCGTGTACGCAAAGTCATCCACAAAAGTGTGGCAAAAAATAAAAAGCCAACGGCAAGATGTGCAGTCACGATTTCGCCTTTTAATAAGCCGATGACTGTAAGGCCCCCCAAAAGCACTTGGCAAAGAAGCAATCCAATGGCGGCAAAGTTTAAATTACCAAGAATGCCGCGATAAATACGATTGCGATAGACGGCAATGGAAATGCCCAGCAATCCAAAGCTCACCATAGATGCAATCAAACGGTGAAACCATTCCACAAAAACTCTGGGATCTTCTAGAGAAGGAATCAACTGCCCATGGCAAAGAGGCCAATCGGGACAAGAAAGTCCAGCACCCATATTGCGAACGAGACTTCCTAGCATCATTAATAAAAAAACCGCTGTGGTGAGTGCGCCTAAGGATTTGTAAAGCCTTCGAGCACTTTGCTCAAAAGTTGTGTCCAAATCAAAAGATGTCAGAGACATTGTTTTTTCCATTACCACTCACCTACTTTATTGATGGAGATGCAAAGCCTCGTGCAAACGTGGATCTTTTTGAGCCACAATGGCGTTCTTGCTTAAAAAACGCATAACCACCAAAACGAATGCTCCTAAAAATCCCATAAATGCACCCAACTCAATCCACGGGAATTGCGGATTTTGGTGCAGATAAGTGGGCATCACCATCCAGTAAATATCTAATAATTGTGCGGCCAACAGCCAATAGGCCATGCGCTTTAAGTAAACGGGGTTGCGTTTTGCTTCCCGTGGAAGCAGCAATAAAAAGGGCAAAATAAATTTAAATACGAGAAGCGCATAGGAAACAGCTTTCCAACCGCCCACCGCTCGATCGGCGTAGTAAAAAGTTTCTTCAGGCAAGTTGGCGTACCAAATGAGCATGAACTGCGAAAATCCCACGTAAGCCCAAAAGATGACCATGGCAAACATGAGTTTACCCATGTCGTGGAAATGATTTTCATTCACAAATCCGCGCAAGAAGCCTTTTTCGTAAAGATAAATAATAAAAAGAGTCATCATTGAAAGTGTGGCCATAAACAGGCCCGCAAAACAGTAAACCGCAAACATCGTCGAGAAAAAGTGCGGTTGCAGAGACATGATCAAATCAAAACTCACAAACGAAAAGCTCAGTGCAAATAAAGGTAAAAAAGCTGCTGAGAGTTTAGAGTTGGATTGTGTGTGCGCCACCTGCCCGTCTTGATCTTGCTTTAAAGAATTTCCCAAGAGCGAGTAACCAAAAAATGCCCACAGGCCCATGATCACAACCAAACGAATGCCAAAAAACTGGGGATTCAAGTAACCCTTTTTTGCTGTGAGCAAAGGGTCTTGAGCCACTTTGTCGGCATGGGTCCACTCATAAATGTTATGTTGCACGAGATACAAAATGATGAGGCCAAATAAAACATAGGGAAAAAACGAAAAGAATGCTTCGCCGATACGTCGCACACTGGCACTCCAACCGGCATTGGTCACATGTTGGGTGGCCGCAAAAAAGATTCCCCCAATGGTGATGCACAAAAAATAATAGAGCGACATCAAATAGGCATGGTACGCGCGGCCGGGATCTTTTAAATATCCCACAAACAAAATCACAAAGCCCGCGATGGCAATGACGGTGAACAAGTTTTTCGCGCGATCGGCCCATTCAAATCGGCTTAAGTTCATTTTTTGTCTCCTTGTCCTTTACCCATCACTTCTCTTAAGTCTGCTTCCGTGGGATTGTTGGCCCGTTGCAGAGCACGCACATAATGAATCACCGCCCAGCGATCATTCACAGAAATTTGCGAGGCATAAGAGGGCATGACGTTTTGCCCCAGCGTGATCACGTGAAAAATTCTTCCATCACTCCACTCCTTGGCCACTTTGTCAGAATGCAGAGAAGGCGGCATGGGGAATTTGCCTTGGCCAACGATCGATCCATTGGCCTCGCCGCGTGTGCCGTGACAAACGATGCAGTAAGTATTGTAAATATGCTCGCCCCGTTTGAACACGGCCATGGTGCGAGGCAAAGGATTGGGATTTTTTGCAGCAGCCGCAGCCCCTTCAGTGGAATTGGCGTAAGGGTAAGGATGGTAATCCCGAGGGATTGTTCCTTTAACGGGCTCGCGCATGGCACTGCCGTCGGGAGAATTGGGATCGGCCTTTTGGGCCTTGTACGACGGCATTTCCATCATGTTTTGAATGAGCTCCACGTTGGGGTCTTCGTGATTTTGAGAACACCCTGCAACGAGGAGCAAACTGGTAATAATCAAAGATGTTTTTTTATTGAGTGACAACGCGCACCTCATCAGCCTTCAGGCCTCTTAAAAATGTGGCCACTTCGTCGGCATTAAATCCCGTTTCGTTACTGGGAATGTAAATCGCAAAACGATCTCGTGTGATCGACGGATCCAAAATCTTTTTAAAGGGATCGGGTTTCAAACCGTTGGTCGCAAGCATCACACCTGCAGTGGCCAGGCCCGCAAACAAAACCGTGAGTTCAAAACAAATGGGAATAAATGCCGGCAAAGAATTAAAAGGTTTGCCGCCAATATTCAAAGGCCAATCGTAAGCACTGGTTCCAATTTCCAATCCTAAGGCGGTAATCAGTCCCGCCACACCAGCAACAAAAGTCACCCACGGCATCCAAGAGCGGGGCAATCCCATGGCGTCGTCAAGCCCGTGCACAGGAAATGGCGTGAAACAATCCCAGTGTTTGTAGCTGCGAGCTTTGACTTTGCTTGCCGCTTCAAGCAACGAATGGGGGTCTTTATAGAACGCAATAATTCCAGTGGTTGCAGCCATTAGTGGTGCCCTCCCTTGATGCCGCCCGGTGGAGGCATGACACCTTTAATTTCAGAAATGGCAATGGTCGGCAAAAGTCTTGCGAAAAGTAAAAACAGAGTGAGGAAAAGTCCAAAGCTGCCGATCAAAATAGATATTTCGACGTAAGTGGGAGTGTACATGTCCCAGCTCGACGGCAAAAAGTCAAAATGCAGTGACGTAACGATAATGGTGAAGCGCTCAAACCACATGCCGATGTTCACAAAGATCGAAACCACAAACATCACAGGGATACTGCGGCGCAAGCTCTTGAACCAAAAAATCTGGGGGCTGATCACGTTACAAGAAACCATGATCCAATAAGCCCACCAATAAGGTCCAAAAGCGCGGTTCAAAAAGATGAATCGCTCAAACTTATTGGCCGAGTACCAAGCCATAAAAAATTCAGTGGCGTAGGCAAAACCCACCATCATACCCGTAGCCAAGATCACTTTGTTCATGGCCTCTAAATGATTAATGGTGATGTATTCCTCGAGTTTAAAAACTTTGCGCATCACTGTGAGCAAAGTCACCACCATGGCAAAGCCCGAAAAGATAGCTCCGGCCACAAAGTACGGTGGGAAAATCGTCGTGTGCCAACCAGGTAAGATCGAGACAGCGAAGTCAAAGGACACAATCGTGTGCACCGACAACACCAGCGGTGTGGAAAGACCTGCTAGTAATAAGTAGGCACTTTCGTAATGGCGCCAATTTCTGTTGGATCCGGTCCAACCAAAACTCAAGGCACCATAAATCATTTTGCGCAGTTTATTTTTTGCGCGATCGCGCACGGTCCCCAAATCAGGGAGCAATCCAATGTACCAAAACACCACCGAGATCGTCAGGTACGTCGAAATAGCAAATACGTCCCAAATCAAAGGCGATCTAAAATTCACCCATAAGGGTCCCCGTTGATTGGGATAAGGAAAAAGCCAGTAAGCAAGCCAAGGACGACCAGTGTGAAACACAGGAAAAAGACCTGCAGTCATCACCGCAAAAATCGTCATGGCTTCAGCAGAACGATTCACAGCCGTGCGCCACTTTTGACGGAACAAAAATAAAATGGCCGAAATCAAAGTACCAGCGTGACCAATACCAATCCAAAACACGAAGTTAGTGATGTCAAAAGCCCAACCCACAGGAATATTCAAGCCCCACACACCAATACCCTGCCATGCGGTCCAACCCAGCATGCTCACCAGTAAAAGTAAAATGGTGACGGCTCCGCCAAAAGCTCCGTACCACAAAAGTGTGGGGAAACTTTCTAGCGGGCGACAGACATCGTTGTCGACATCACTATAAGATTTATTGCCTAAAACCAGAGGGTCGCGAACCAACATGGTGGTGGCAGCAGCAGTGGCTGATGGAGGAGGCGTCATGCATGCTCCTTTTCTTCGTGATGCGAAGTCTCGTCGACATTGCGAATTTTTGTGAGGTACGAAATAGAAGGTTTCACATTCAATTCACCCAACACATGATAAGCACGCGGAGTTTTCATAAACTGACTCACAGCACTCTCGGGATCATTGATGTTTCCAAATACAATGGCTTCGGTGGGGCACCCTTGTTGACAAGCGGTTTTGAGATCCTTGTCTTTCACGGTGGTGCCTTGATCCCGAGCAATGTTTTTTGATTCTTTAATACGTTGGATGCAGAATGTGCATTTTTCCATCACACCGCGAAAGCGCACGGACACATCGGGGTTCCATGCTTTAGCAGGAATGGTGAGTCCGTCTCGATCGTAGTAGCTAAAGTTAAACCAGTTAAAGCGGCGCACTTTGTAAGGACAGTTGTTGGAACAATAACGCGTGCCCACACAACGATTGTAAATTTGCTCGTTCAATCCCTCGTCGCTGTGAGTGGTCGCAACCACCGGGCAAACAGTTTCGCAAGGTGCGTTTTCGCAATGTTGGCAGAGCATAGGTTGGTGAACCGTTTGCGGATTGTCTTTGTCTCCTGAGTAATAACGATCAATGCGTAGCCAATGCATTTCACGGCCACGTCTGACTTGGTCTTGACCGACCACGGGAATATTATTTTCAGACTGACAAGCGATCACACAGGCCGAACAACCGGTGCAAGAATTCAAGTCAATGGCCATGCCCCAGCGATAACCTTTGTACTCATGGGAAGGCCAGAGACTGGCAGCACTTTCTTTTTCTTCGTTACCGGCCGCAGGATTTTTCAAAAATTCTTGAAGGCTCGCTTCGCGAATCACTTGGCTTTCGCCAGGAGGTTTTTCGGTGCTGAATTTGTCGTGTTCGTCGTACAAAAAGTGAGTTTGAGTGCAGGCTAATTTTCGAAAGCCACCGGTTTTTTTAACATCGGCAGCCAAACTCATAAACACAGGAAGATCGTCGACCATATCCACAAATTCAAAAGCATTGGTGCCTCGACCATTCCCCACGCGACCGGCGTTCTTTCGTCCCCATCCCACAGGAATGGCCACCGTTTGATCGGCCATACCCGGTTGAATATAGGCCGGGAGCTCATGACTCACCGATTGCACTTTTACATTTAAAAGATCGCCGTTTTTAACACCCAATTGTTGGGCTGTGCGAGGGCTGATGGCCGCATAGTTTTCCCAAGTCATTTTGGTCACGGGATCGGGCAATTCCTGCATCCACGCATTATTTCCATGGCGTCCATCACCTTGTGACACTGTTTCAAATAACACCAGTTGAAAACCTTCAGCGGATTTTGCAAAGGCATGCATCACTTTGTCTAATGCGGCAGCTTTAAAACTTCGAGTGCCACCGCGGGCATGTTTGCTACTTAAATCCACAGAACCATCGCGTAAGGCTTGTTCCCAAAAACCTTGAAAGCCCAAACCTCGACCGGCATCTTTAAAAATCACATCTTTCCATTGACCTTGAACATAATCGTGGAAGTTCTCGGAAGCTTTCACTTTTGCCGACTTAGCTCCCAATCCTTTAGCCCACACAAGAAGGCTGTCTTGAAATTGTCGAGTGTCGTTGAGGGCCTGAATGGTGGGTTGGGTGATACTGAAAATTCCTTTGCGAGGTTCAGCGTCATTCCAACTTTCTAACCAGTGATTATCGGGAGCCAGGTAATCGGCAAGACTGCTGGTCTCGTCCACACGATCATTGGTCGAGATAATTATTTTTACTTTTCCAAGAGCTTCAGCAAATTTCAACGCGGCAGGTGCTGAAAATACAGGATTTGTTCCATTAATGATTAACACGTCCACTTGCCCTGCGTTCATTTCTGCAGTGAGGGCTGCCAGAGCGCGGTAAGAATCCACAGGTTTATTGTAAGCCGCACCACTTTCGACAGTGACTCCTTCATTCCCGCACAAACTATTAATGAAGCTGGCCACCACTTCGAGTCTCACGCCCATGGGCCCGGAGTTGGAAACATCGGCAGCGACCACAAGCCCTCGTCCGCGGTTAGCCCACAATGCCTCGGCAGCCGCTCGAATGGCTTGGGCTGGCACACCTGTTTTTTGAGAAACTGTTTCGGGGGAATAAATGCCCCCTTCTCCGCCCTTGGATTTTTTTTCGTCCAATGCTTGCGCAATAGCCAGGGCCACTTGCAATTGATCCACAGGTTTAACGGTGTAGCGCACGTCGGCGTTGGAACCAGTCAAACTCATGCATGATTCAAAAACAAAAAGCTTGGACATTTTTTTGTTTTGACGATTGAGTTTACGAAGTTTTGCAAACTCGCGATTGTATTCCACCTGATTCAACCAAGGACCCAAAAAGTCAGCACCCAACGACACAATCACATCGGCTTTATCAAAACGATAATGGGGAATAACGGCTGTGCCGTAAGACAAACGCTGACCTTCGGCCAAATGATCTAAACCCAAGGGTTCATACATCACATGGGTACCACTGCTAAACTGGCTCAAAAAATCTTTGATCAATGATTTTGTCGACGGGCTGTGAACGTTGCCTGTGAGCACACGCACGCGCTTGGCGCTGCGCAAAGCTTCCACGGCTTTTTTATCGAGATCTCCCCAGGTTGTTGCAACAGACTCGCCCTTTCGATTGACGATCAAAGGTTTGCCCGCGCGATCGGCGTCATATAAATCTAAAACTGAAGCTTGACCACGGGCACAGGTTCCACCTTGGCTTACTGGATGGTCGGGATTGCCTTCTACTTTAATGGGACGGCCTTCGCGGGTTTTTACTAAAACACCGTAGCCATTTTCTGTGTTGGTCGACGCATACCAGGTGGGCACACCGGGAATAATCATGTCGCTGGCGTGCACGTAGGGAATAATTTTTTGTACAGGTCGGCGAATACAAGCAGTGAGTGAGGCCATGGCAGTTCCAGCGGCCATGAGTTTCATGAATTCGCGACGTTCAAATCCGCCCTTGTCTTCGTCTTCTTGCAAAGGAGAGCTTAAAAATTCTTTTTGCGCTCCCAAAAGAGTTTCGGGATCGTTTTGAAGTTGCTCCAGACTTTGCCAGTACCGCGGTTCTTTTGATAGACCCATAGAGTTTTTCTTTGTCCTCTCTATTGATGACATGTGGTGCAATTAATAGAAGCGTTGTTTTCGGGTTGCCTGTGGCAATTCACACACCAGCCCATGGATAAGGGGGCCACTTGCGTCACTCGATCCATGGATGCCACGTCTCCGTGACAAGTTTGACATTTCACACCGTGAGCAATGTGTCTTTTATGATTGAAAAACACAAAGTCCGGCAGCATATGCACTTTAATCCATTGAATAGGCTGACCTGTTTTAAAAGCTTCGGCCACTTTTTGAATATGAGGGCTGTCGGTTTTCACAACCGAGTGACAATTCATACAAACGCTCAAAGCTGGGACTGTGGCGTGGCGAGATCTTTCCACATTGGTATGGCAGTACATACAGGGAATTTTATTAATGCCCGCGTGCAACTTATGTGAAAACGGAATGGGCTGCACAGGAGCATAACCATTGTTGTATCCCGTTGGCGTGAGCAACATCCAAATTCCACCAATGAGAGCGAGAAAGATGACAAAAGCTGTGACGACTTTGCCCGGCTTAACGGCGTTACTCATGCGGTTCCCATCTTCGATGCAATCTTTTAAAGCTGAACCACTCGAAGGATCGACGACAAAAGAGTGAGTTCATGGCAATTGCGTGTTGTCCCAATTTATTGTACTTTGCGGTACTGCTCGATTATTATTGATCAAATTATTGCTTTGCAAGCTTTAACCCACAGGAATTGTAGTGAATTTCGTAAACCGATTTCGAAAATTTTTAAACCGTGTATCGCCGACAAAAAAGATCGGAAATCCGAACTCGACCGTTACTTCCCGTCGTTATTTTCTCACACACTTGCCTTCGGTCTTGGGAACAGCCGCTGCAGCTGCTTTGCGAGAGATAAACAACGAAGAAAAAGAAGAAAATCAACTTTCAGAGAATTTAATACCTGAGGAAAAATCCGCGGCAATCACCGCCGAGCGCTACCAACGTCCAACCATCTCACGCTGATTTCTGGCTCAAGGCGTTATGCCGCATGCCTGCCCAGGCAACATAAAAAAGCTGCACACTTAAAACCATGGCCACATATTTTACACCGCCGGCACCAAAACCATAACTGTGAAGTCCAACGCCTAAGACAAAGTTGACTCCATACCAGGCCATGACCACTGCCGAAAAACAAAGCACCGCACACACATGCAAACGAAAAGCGTTAATCCACCCAGCAAATCGCCCATGCAATACAGCCAAATAACAAAGCAGCGCAATAAGCGCCCAAGTTTCCTTAGGGTCCCATCCCCAAAATCTTCCCCAAGAATAGTCAGCCCACACGCCACCTAAAATAGTGCCCGCTGTGATGAGCACCACACCCACTTGCATCACGCGATAAACCATTTGGGCTAAAATTTGTTGCTGTTTACCGGCTTGACCCGGTTTGAAAATCGAAAAGCTCAGTGCAAAATTGGCAATGCCCAAAGCCAAACCAAAAGCAGCGTAGCTCAGAGTAATTGTGAGCACATGAATGGTGAGCCAATAATTACTGCGAAGGACGGGCTCCAAAGGTTTAATGCTTTGATCCAACACCGCGGGCAAGCTATCAGCCACAATCATACCAATGGTGCCAGTAATGGCGGCACAAATGAGCAGATATTGTTTTTTGTAAATCAAACTAAAGAGCAAACCAAAAAACACAATCCCCGACGACACCCAGATGACCGATTCATACATATTACTGACTGGCGGTCTTCCCGCCACCAAGCAACGCACGACAAATCCTGCCACACCGATGAGAAATCCTGCACCGATAAACATCACCCCGGTCATGTCGACCACCCGTTTTTTTGCTAGAGTGGCGAGCAGCAAAATAATCACGCCCACGGCGTAAAAAATCCAAGCTTTACGAAAGGGATGAAAATGGTTGTACCAAATTTCTCTCGTGAGAGCACTCTCCGACGGGTATTGGTCGGGCGCCACCGCTTGGGCTTGTTTTTTAAATGCTTCGGCAGCGTTATTGAGACTTTGTCCATCGTTCTTTTTGATGGACTCCACAAATGCGAAAGAAACATTTTTAAATGATTCTTGAAGATCAGGGCTGAGATCGGGGAGCGTTTGCCAATCGGAAGAATTTTTACTCGGCACAAAGCGAAAAGCTCTGCCACTAATAACGGCTTGAAAAAGTCCCAATTGGTTGGCCACACGCGATGCATTTTGCAACTGCGGAGGATTTTTTTTACCTAGTCTTTGGTTTTCGGTGATGCGATTGAGCAAAGCCATGAGCTTTTCACTGTGGGCCAATTCAAAAGGTGTGAAGTATTTTTGATTTTCGTCTAATCCCAAATCGCGTTTCAGGTCCCGGTGATTGACTTCGATGAATTTTTGTTGAGTCCATTCGTCGGGAATCAAAAGCCAGCTCAACACCACTTCCACCGGGTTTTTATCTCGAAAATAAGTACTACCTGTGAGGAGCTGCACACTTTCTCGGGCAAAGGTATCAAAGGGTTTGATGCGCCCGCCGTCTTGAATGGCTAAGCTTTCCACTTTGGAAGTGTCAAAGCCCCAAGAAATATTTGTTAAAAATGTCAGAGAGAGCGCGACGAAAAGAGCTTTCATGCTTGTTTCTTCTTTCTGGAATAAGAGGGCTTAAAATAAAACATTGAAATCATTCCACCCACCATCATGAGTGCTCCTGCATATTTTGTGCGGCGGCCGGGATCATAGTTCACCGAAAAAATGCTGGCGTTGGGTTTTCCGTTTTCGTCTTCTTCAAAACTAGCCTGATAAAAAGTAAAATGATTATGAACGAGAGGTTCATTCATGGAAATTTCTTTTTCCGGCCCATTCTCGATTTGTACTTTTGATGTGTACGCCGACGGATTGTTAGTTCCGCCATAACGACCAATAGTGAAATCTTTGAGTGTCATGTTGAAACCCAGATCAATTTTTTTAAATCCATAGCTCAAAAAATAAACACTGCCGTCGTCAAAAGTAATTTGCTGAGGAGAATTGAGTTCCAGCCATCGTTCTTGATCCCCTATTTGAACTTCCAATGACTTCACACTGCGGTTTTTTTGCATGGGTCCTGTGGCCGTCTCCTCATCGTCTTCCAGATCTCGAAAATTTGCCGACACTTGTGCATGAGGAAAATATCGGTGCACATAGACTTGTAAACCCATCCACCCCGTGGCAATGGCTTTTTTGAGTTCCACTTTGCCTTCTTGCAGCTTACCTGTTTTTGCCGACGATATAATATATTGAAGTTGACCCTTGGCATTGGGATAAAAGTAAATTTCGTTTTGTTTTTCTTTGGGTAGTTCAGGTCTTTGCTGAGAGATATTGATTTTAGCAGGACCCAAATTCATGGAAGGATTGAGATTGGGATGAGTGCTCATCCACTCTTGAACGTTGACTTTGCCATTGGTGATTTGAAATTCCAATGCCGCAGGGGCTGCTTTGTCATCGCTGGTGAGAAATTGCAAATGCTGCTCACTTTTTGGATGGTAGCGCTTGAGAATCAGTGTTCGCTTCCCCAGAGGAATATTAATATCGAGATCTCGAGGGTATCGATAAATAAAATCCACGTCTCGCTGAGCGATGAGCTTGAATGCTTGTGTGGGGCTACTCTCATAAACCGTGATTTCGGGCTCGTCGATAAAAAGTGAGCGCGAAGATTCTCCCAATCCCAAACCAAGAGACGCATCAATGCCCCGCTTTTGCGTAGTAAATGATCCGAGGAGCATCAAAATAATTCCCGCATGAGTAATGACAAATCCCACATGCTGTTTTTTCCAGGGAAATCGATCCATGGCCGCACAAGTGAGATTGATGATGAGCATGACCATGATGAATTGCATCCAAGGACTGCGGTAAATCAAGACTTGTGCAGTTCTGGTGTCGTAAAGCGATTCATAAAAAGTGCCCACAGCAAGTAGTGATGCCAGCGAAATAAGAGTGATCACTGCAAGTTTGAGCGAAGAAAGAAAATCAAAAACTCGGATGAAGCCGCTAGTCCATTTCATGATGATGATTTGGTTTTAACTCTGTTTGTGGAACAGCCGCAACGAAGAATGTGAGGTTATGACGCAGGGTGAGTAAGGAAGGCTTGCCATTAACTAGATGACTTTTGATCTGCGCTTGCTCTCAAATTTTGCAGGTTTGCGAGCAAGCGTTGATTAGAAAGCTAGTGATTTTGTTCAAAGATCATTCGCATTGGCAAATCTGGCAATGGGTTGTCCAAGCATTTGAACTAGAACTGGTCGTAGAGACTCCAAGTGACTTGAACCGTAAATAACTAGTACTTTTTTGTAGGTATTTAACTGATCAGCGATAGTCTTCACAACGTACACATTTCTGGTTCGATCAACTACAGAGGAAATTCTTTGTGTAAGGAATATACCATTTTCATGAGGGGCCGGCTCTTCAGTATCAAAAGTATCGAGACTAAACTCTTTTTTGTTAATTTTTTTATACCAAGCTTTAAAATCATCAAAAAAGAATTGAAAATCTTTGAAACCAGCGCTTGTCTTTTGCCACGGCATAAACTTGCCATAGGCCTGCTCGACAGTTTCCTTTTTGAATCTTCCTTCTCTTTTGAAAGATGGAATTTGTCTCACGAAATAAAATCCGAGAAGGTCCTGCGGACTATATCCCGCTTTTAAGACACTTTGGGCAACCTCTGTCTCCAAAGGTTCTCCACCAGTAAATGGAATATTAACATCGGTGGCGAGACGAATTGCGTACGAATCTTCACTGACTCCTTTTTCTTTAGAATATTTGATCATATCTGGTGGACTGATTCCCTTACTCTTTTGGAAGCCCTCAAGGATGACGACTTCAAATCTCTTATTTTTAAAAAGAGATTTTATAAGTTTGAAAGTCTGGCTGTCCTCGCTCACTTCATGGTGAGCAGACAAGAAGTAGAGTTCAAAATTTTCTTTTTTATACTGTTCTACAAAAGGGGATTGCATTGGCATTTGCGAAGCCTTTCCAGCACAGTGGGATCCGAAGCTTGGAATTCACGTGACTTGAAGTCGCGGC
>JADMIO011081425.1_pt1 | contig 59105 bp, 52 predicted proteins | sample 8958161 | NCBI WGS metagenome assembly JADMIO01 (sample SAMN16585339, study PRJNA669376) | soil metagenome | isolation source: Crop rotation soil | place: USA: Cullars Rotation, Alabama | collected 2011 | reverse complement strand
GCCGCGACTTCAAGTCACGTGAATTCCAAGCTTCGGATCCCACTGTGCTGGAAAGGAAAAGGCTGTATAATACAGAAGATTGGATTTCCTTCCGGCATCTCACTAAACTGAAAAAAATACTCTACGTTTCTGCAATAAAGAACCTCATTATATGAAACAAAACCACGCAACCGTACCAGAAATACTGACACTCCCAATGATTCCATTGCGGGATGCGGTGCTATTTCCAGGGATGATGATGCCATTTCTGGTTGGCCGCGAGTATTCGCTAAAAGCTCTTTCCTCCGCAATTGAAAACGATCGCAGGTTATTTCTTGCCGCACAACGTTCAGCTCAAGTTACAAATCCGCGGCTTGAAGATATTTTTTCAATCGGCTGCGTTGGGTATGTGGTGGAGAGCATCAGGCAGGATGATGGTAATACCAAGGTTTTGGTAGAAGGGATCGAACGGGCCCGAATTTTAGAAGCTCATATGGGCGATCATTTTTCGGTCACGGTAAAAGTACTGCAACGATCAGCAGAACCGGATCCATTGTTGTCTGAGCGAAAAACTGAATTGCTATCATTATTGGAACAGTATGCGAAACGCGTTCCTGGATTTTCTGCCGGCGCAGTTCTGCCTCATCGAACGGATAATCCTGGTCGGCTCGCAGATTTAGTCATCGCATATTTGAATCTGGACATCAACCAGAAGCAAGACTTATTGGAAATAACTCATCCCGGTGAAAGGCTTACCCGTGTGCTTGCGATTTTGCAGCAGGAGATTGGCAAACTCAAAGTGGAAAAGAAATTGGATTCGCGTGTACGGAAGCAGATGGAACGTGCACAGCGCGAATACTACTTAAGTGAAAAAATGAAAGCGATTCAGCGGGAACTGGGTCGTAATGAAGAAAACATCGCGCAAGAAGAAGTTGACGAGTACCGAAAAAAGATTGAATCGCTAAAACTTGCAGAAGATGCAAAAGAAAAAGCGATGGGCGAATTACGACGTTTGCAATTAATGCCGCCAATGTCGGCTGAAGCGACAGTTTCACGCAATTATCTTGATTGGATTCTTGGAGTGCCGTGGAGTGAAACAACTCGCGAAATTCAAGATCTAAGAAAAGCGCAGAAAATTTTGGACGAAGATCATTTCGGTTTGGAAAAAATTAAGGAACGTATTATTGAGTATCTTGCAACGCGAAAACTTTCCAAGAAAAAGAATGCCGGAACGATCTTATGTTTCGCCGGCCCTCCCGGTGTTGGAAAAACTTCATTAGGTGCGTCCATTGCGCGAGCAACCGGGCGAAAATTTGTGCGGTTGTCTTTAGGTGGTGTGCGAGATGAAGCGGAAATCCGCGGTCATCGTCGTACATATATCGGCGCATTCCCCGGGCAAATCATTCAAATGATGAAACGTGCCGGAACAATCAATCCCGTATTTCTCCTGGATGAAGTCGATAAGATGAGCATGGATTTCCGCGGAGATCCATCCGCTGCGTTGTTAGAAGTTTTGGATCCGGATCATAACAAAACGTTTTTGGATCATTATCTTGATACGCACTATGATCTTTCGCATGTAATGTTCATCATGACTGCAAATGTTCCGCATAACATTCCGCCGGCGCTGAATGATCGCATGGAAATTTTGCAACTTCCTGGCTACACGGAAGAAGAAAAAGTGCAGATTGCTACTCGCTATTTAATTCCAAGGCAATTGGAATCACACGGACTCGCTGGATACAAAATTAATGTTCCAGAGCAAGTGATCCGCCATATCATCCATCATTACACCAGGGAAGCCGGTGTGCGTAATCTGGAACGTGAGCTCGCATCGATCCTTCGCAAGATTGCGCGCAAAATCGCGACCAAAGATCCACATGAACGGACTCTAACTATTGATGCCGCCAGAAAGTTTCTAGGAGTTGAACACTTCACCGATATGGATCGCGAAAAGACGGATGAAATTGGAATGGCAACCGGTCTAGCATGGACTGAACGCGGTGGTGAATTGCTGTTTACAGAAGCAACATTGATGAACGGCAAAGGCCGCCTAATGCTGACTGGAAAACTTGGTAAAGTCATGCAAGAATCGGCGCGCGCTGCCTTGAGTTACATCCGTTCCTGTACACAACAATTAGGATTATCAACGGATTTTTATCAACATCTTGATTTTCATGTTCATATTCCCGAAGGTGCAATTCCAAAGGATGGACCTTCAGCCGGAATTACAATGGCCACGGCATTGATTTCTGCGCTTACCCGAAATCCTGTGAAACGCGATGTAGCGATGACCGGTGAAATCACATTGCGGGGAAAAGTATTACCGATCGGTGGTGTTAAAGAAAAAATTCTTGCTGCTCATCGTGCCGGTGTTTCGACAATTATTTTGCCGCGGAAAAATGAAAAAGATTTATCGGAAATTCCGGCAAATGTTAGAAAAGATCTTACTGTAAAACTTGTCGACTCAATGGATGAAGTTCTTCCGATTGCTTTAATAAAACCATTAGAAAGAAAACGGAAAAAGAGTCGTCCTGGTATGACTCCTGTTTCCAGAAAGAAAACAAAGAAAGAAGTTATCTTACCGCAGTAGTGGAATTGTGGGCTCCGAATTCATTGGCAGTTTTACTGCTACAACAAAACTGCCGGAGTTGAGAGGTATATGGATTGCATTTCTTGGCAGATCAAATGTCGGGAAATCATCATTGATCAATTTGATGACGCAATCCACAATTGCGCGAGTTAGTAAAACACCAGGGCGGACACAAGCATTGAATCTGTTCAGGGTGGAGGATAAGTGGATATTCGGGGACTTTCCAGGATTTGGTTATGCAAAGGTGTCCAAACAAATGCTCCACGATTGGGAACGCTTGATCCGGAAGTTTTTGACTCCCGAATATTTTCAGCTTGCAGTTCATATTGTGGATTCACGACATCCCGAAATGGAACTGGATATGCAGCTCAATGCATGGCTTAACCAACAAGGGTTACCAAACGTGGTCGTATTAAGTAAGTCTGACAAATTAAATAGGAAAGAAAGGCTGGATGCTGATCGGAAAGCGCGTCAAGCATTTTCAGATCAACCTCCACTCTTTGTCTCCACACAGACAAAGGAAGGCAAACAAGAGTTGAGAAAAATATTAGAAAGTCTGTGAACTCTGTTAGAAGCGCCCGCTTCTTACTGGAGTTCAAATACGGAGAAAGTCTATGAATATAGCTGAATTGAAGGAGATGAACATCTCTTCTCTTAGTTCAATAGCGAAAGAATTAAACGTCAGCGGGGCTAGCAGCATGCGCAAGCAGGAGCTGATTTTTGAGATTTTAAAAGCCCAGACTGAAAAAGATGGTTTAATCTTCGCTGAAGGTGTACTGGAAATTCTACCGGAAGGTTTTGGATTTTTGCGTGCACCGGATTACAACTACTTACCTGGTCCGGATGATATTTATGTTTCACCATCGCAAATTCGAAAATTCAATTTGCGAACAGGCGATACGATTTCCGGACAAATCCGTCCACCAAAAGATGGTGAACGATATTTTGCGTTGATCAAAGTTGAAGCAGTCAACTTTGAACATCCAACCGAAGCACGCAACAAAATTCTTTTTGACAACCTGACCCCGCTTTATCCAAATGAGCGGATTCAGTTGGAAAACGAAAAAGAAAATCTTTCCGCTCGCGTGATGGATTTGCTGACTCCAATCGGCAAAGGTCAACGCGGTTTAATTGTTGCAGCTCCGCGTACTGGAAAAACGATGCTGCTTCAAGCGATTGCAAAAAGCATTACCTCCAATCATCCTGAAGTCGTGTTGATTGTTCTGCTGATCGATGAACGTCCTGAAGAAGTCACCGACTTTCAGCGTAGCGTTGATGCGGAAATCATCAGTTCCACATTTGATGAACCGCCAACCCGCCACGTTCAAGTTGCAGATATGGTGATCGAAAAGGCGAAACGTTTGGTTGAACATAAACGCGATGTGGTCATTGTTCTGGACAGCTTAACGCGTCTTTCACGCGCTAATAATGCAATCATTCCATCCAGCGGAAAAGTTCTGTCAGGTGGTATTGATGCAAATGCATTGCAAAGACCAAAACGATTTTTCGGATCCGCACGCAACATCGAAGAAGGCGGAAGTTTAACAATTATCGCAACGTGCCTGGTGGATACCGGCAGCCGTATGGATGACGTTATTTATGAAGAATTCAAAGGTACCGGTAACCTGGAAATCCATCTTGATCGCAAATTGAGTGACAAGCGTATCTTCCCATCAATCGATATCAATCGTTCCGGAACGCGTAAAGAGGAATTATTGCTTTCGGCGGAAGAACTCAATCGTGTATGGATACTACGTAAAGTATTATCACCGTTGTCCTCCGTGGAAGCGATGGAATTGTTAATCGATCGTATGGGAAAAACTAAGAGTAATAAGGAGTTCCTCTCTTCAATGTCGGCAGCTGTGTAACCTGTGAGCCCGGCTCGACGATAATTTTGACTTTTTTCGTCAGAAGTTTATACTTGTATGCCGCTCAGGTAGCATAATTGGAGGGTGGGCATCTCTGCTCGCCGTCAGGAGTAAAACATGAAAAAGGGAATACATCCAAATTACAACGAAACGCGCGTGGTTTGTGCATGTGGAAATTCGTTTTTAACGAGATCCACAAAGAAAGAAATCCGCGTGGAAATTTGTTCGATGTGCCATCCATTTTTTACGGGAAAACAGAAGTTGGTGGATACGGCCGGACGTCTCGAACGCTTTCAACGACGTTATAAAAAAGGTAAGACAGCAGACGCTGCAAGTTAAGTCCTGCCAACCGATTCCTGCCTAGATTGAACCATGATTGAAAAATTGCAAGAACTGGAGACGAAGTATGAAGAACTGAACCATCTTCTTACCGATCCTGAGATTTCCACTGATTACCAAAAGTATCAGAAGCACGCAAAGGCGAAATCGGAAATTGAAGATATCGTTCAGAACTTCAGACAATACAAATCCATCTTGCATCATATTTCTGAAACGAAAGCGCTATTGAATGAAGAAGATTCAGCAGACATGGTTGCCATGGCGAAGGAAGAATTGGAAGGATTAGAAAAGCAGAAAGAACAGTACGAACGCGATCTTCAAATGATGTTAATTCCTAAAGATCCACTGGATGAAAAAAACGTTATTCTGGAATTACGAGCAGGCACCGGGGGAGAGGAATCAGCATTATTTGCTGCAGAATTATTCCGGATGTATAGCAAATACGCTGAAAAACAACGATGGAAGATCGGTATCATCGATAGCAATCCAACAGGATTAGGTGGTTTCAAAGAAATTATTGCATCGATTGAAGGGCAGGGAGTATATAGCTGGATGAAACATGAATCCGGTGTTCATCGTGTTCAACGTGTTCCGGTTACTGAAGCCAGCGGACGCATTCATACATCTGCAGTAACCGTAGCAGTAATGCCGGAAGCAGAAGATGTGGAAGTTGAAATCAAGGAATCGGAATTAAAGATCGATACATTTTGCGCAAGTGGTCCAGGTGGACAACATGTAAATACAACGCATTCGGCTGTGCGGATTACACATCTACCGACAGGCATTGTCATTAGCTGCCAGGATGAACGTTCACAGCACAAAAATCGTGCGAAAGCGTTGAAGGTATTACGATCGCGTTTGTATCAAATGGCTCAAGAAGAACAAGCAAATTCCATCGCATCAACGCGCAAAAATATGGTGGGCAGCGGAGATCGCAGCGAAAAAATCCGCACTTATAATTTCCCCCAAAATCGGCTTACCGATCATCGAATCAACCTGACGTTGTATCAATTGGATCGCATCATGGATGGTGATATGGATGAGATCCTTACTAGCTTGAATAACCACTATCAAGCCGAAGCCCTCAAAAAACTCGCCACCGCGTAAGCTTTTTAACGCCGAGTTCGCCGAGTTAGAGCCAATTCTTAACTGCAATATTTCCTCTAAATGACGACCAGGAGTTCCCGCAATGAAATACGCAAGAAGTATACGAACCCTTTTGTCCACCTTAGCTTTGACAGCAATAATGTCCCTGTCTCATCCAACCTTCGCGTCCGAACCTGTTGCAGATGAAGAGAAGGTCATTGAAGTCATTCGCGTGATGTATGTCGCGTTGACCAATGATGATCTGGCGCAATTTCGTAATATTGCATCACCAGAGTTCTACGCTTTCGATGTGGGCAAGCGGTTCACTGGCGAGGAGTTGATGGAGCTTGTTAAGAATTCGCACGCGGCCGGCAAGATCTATGTATGGCAAGTTACTGAGCCCCAAGTTCACATCGATGGAAGAACCGCATGGATTACATATGTCAATCGCGGATCCCTCCAAGATGCCACTGGCAAAAAAGATCTAGCCTGGCTAGAGTCGGCCGTACTTCGTAAGGAAAATGGTGTTTGGCGTATCCAATTCTTTCACAGCACAAGGGTGCCATCGGAGTGATATGATTTGGTGCCGAACAAGCTATTGCAGCGGACGCTCACCGCGTGCTTCGCTTGCTCGCGGATTCGCGCGGGTGAGTTCAAGCGTTAGCTGCCGCAAAGAAAATGTCTAAGCTCCTATTTGTCTCGGTTTTGCTTGTATCAGGTTGCGTGATAGTTAACGGACGTATTCGGCCCCAATGGGATTCGGGCTGGTCAAAGATAACTTGTATCGAATCGGCTAATGTACCACCACAAATTCAATTCAAAATCTATGATGATCACGGCCGAACGTTGCCAGGTACAAGGATATTGGTTATCGACTCTGAGCAATCTCAGCATGAACTTTTTGCACGCAATGAGGGTGCTACTGCCTTCAAATCTGATGGCGGTAAATTTGAAGCCACAATTGAATTAGAGGGTTTTAAATCAAGAAAGCTTAGAATCGATCAGCCAACTTCCAAAAGTTGTACAGTTGAGGTTTATCTAGTTCTAAAGTCGTCTGAGCCTCTTGTTTTGATATTTAATGAAAATGAAAATCTAGTATATAGAATTCAAAATCATTAGGTGGCCCAACGGATATATAGTTAATAATAGGGACAATGTGAAAACGGAGGATTTTACATGAGAGGTATATGGGTAGTCTTCATTCTTCTGAGTTCATTCGTTTTAAATTCAACAGCCGAAAGTCAGCAGCCACGAGTTATCGAATTGATCCTGGATGCATCAGGAAGTATGAATGCAAAACTTCCTGATGGACAAACAAGAATTGATGCTGCAAAAAAAGCGGTAGAATCGTTGGTTTCTACTCTTCCAGCGCAAGATCAATTGGCCTTTCGCGTTTATGGACATCAATCATCTCGCGAAAAACATGACTGCAACGATATTCAATTGATGGTTCCATTCGGTCCGCTTTCTTCAAACAAAACTTCTATCATCACAAAAAAGAATGGCGTTGTAGCTCAAGGTTATACACCAATCACCAAAGTGATTACGCTTGCGGCTTCGGATTTCGCCCCGAATTTAACTGGCGAACGTCTTATCATTCTGGTTAGCGATGGAAAAGAAACTTGCGAAGGCGATCCTTGCATGGCTGCACGCGCACTGCACGCAGCAAATGTAAATCTTGTAATCCATACAATCGGTTTTGCAGTGGATACCGCTACTAGATACCAACTGAAATGCATCGCAAGTGCTACCGGTGGTTCTTATTTTGACGCAGATGATGCAGGCGGATTGTCGAAAGTTTTAGGAGAAGCGGCGGTAAAAGCAATGCAGAAGGTTGAAATCCCAAAGAAAGGCGGAGGCTATCTAGAAATTAAAAGAGCAAATATGAATGGTCATAAAGTACTGGATGCAGAAACCGGAAAAGAAGTTGCCGAAATCAGTCCGGTAGGATTCAGTAAAGCCAACTTACCGGCCGGAATTTATAATGTGCAGTTTGGAACGATGTTGTGGAAAAGTGTTGAGGTTCGGGCCGGACAAACGACAGTGTTAGAGCCTGGTTTAATAACCATGGAAAATCCTTCTATGAATGGACATCAAATTGTGGATTCAGAAACCGGAGAAGTTCAAGGTGAATTTAGTGGTGTTAGTAAAAGAATTTCTTTGATGCCTGGAATTTATGATGTCGGTTTTGGACCATTGTTCTGGCGCGGATTTAAAGTCAATTCTGGGGAAACTGTAGTTGTAAATCCTGGTGTCCTTCGAGTAAAAAATGCAACGATGTCAGGATGGCCTGTTTCTACAGCGCAAGGAGTGAAGGCCGGCGAAATTAGTTCGATGGGTAGCACAATCCCTTTACCTCCTGGAGATTATGTTCTTGAAATGGATAATAAAAAAATGCCTTTCTCGCTACAGGAAGGACAGGAAGTTGTTATCGAAGCACCAACAGAATAAGAGAACCAAACTCAGCCCCGCTAAAATTTGATGGCAGCGAACCTACGCATTCCAACTGAAGTAGATCAAGAACAATGCATCGTGTACCAACCAAGGAAGAAATAAGGAAAGCGTCAAATAAAACGATTCAGGATGTAATTGCTCCAAATCTAAAAATCCTTTTTTGCGGAATTAATCCTGGACTCTATTCCGCTGCAACCGGTCACAATTTCGCACGACCTGGAAATCGATTCTGGCCCACACTGTTTAAATCCGGGTTCACGGATCAACTTTTTTCGCCATATGAAGAAAGAAAACTTTTAGAAAATGGTTATGGCATCACAAACATTGTGAAGCGCGCAACCGTATCTGCTGATGAATTGAGCAAAGAGGAATTGATTCAAGGTGCGAAAGAGCTTAAAAGAAAAGTTAAGAAGTATAGTCCGGCATATCTTGCAGTTGTTGGATTAACCGCTTACCGAACTGCATTCATCTCACCAAAGGCGAAAATTGGGTTACAAGAAGAAAAGATTGATAAAACTCTGATTTGGGTATTGCCAAATCCAAGCGGATTGAATGCGCATCATCAGCTTCCAGATTTGATTAAATATTTTACTGAATTGCGATTGCATAGTTCCGTATATAATCCACATTGTTTATGAAAAAAGGAAAAACAGATCCATTGTTGCGTCCTTCTGCAATTATTGTCGCGCTCGCACTAGCCGCGCTAATTTTGTCCGGATATCTAGCATGGAGTACCTGGCAGCAATCAAAGTTGCTGGGCTGCGGTGGTGAGACAGCAAACTGCGAAGAAGTTACCGAAACTCATTGGGGTAAATGGTTTGGAATTCCAGTGAGCGCCGGCGGAATCCTTGTTTATGGCGCAATCTTTTTCATCTCTCTTTCCATACGAAAAAATGCTTCAGTCAATCAATGGCTTGCATTGATTTTCTTCTCCGCATTGGCTTCAGCATCTGCTCTCTGGTTTATTGGTCTGCAGATTTTCGAAATAAAAAGCTATTGCTACTACTGTATGGCGGTGCATGCCTGCGGATTAACAATCGCAGCATTGGTTCTTGGCAAAGCTCCGTACAAGCGACTCAACTCACGCAATGTTATAACAGCTGTTATTGCAGGAGTGGCAGCGGTGGCTGTAATTGTTGCAGGCCAACTTTACGCAGGCAAAAATTCCAGTGATCAACCATCATCGGTTACAAATCCAGTTGAGAACAAATCTCAAGTTTCAGGACCACAAGACATTCCTGCACATAAGGAAGTAATTCTTGCCAAAGGAAAATTGTGGTTTTCGTTAAGCGATTTTCCATTTATCGGTAGAGGAGATGCCAGTAATTTTGTGGCGCACTTTTTTGATTTTACCTGTCCGGCTTGCAGGCAGTTTCATTCAACGTTGCGTGGCGCTCATCAAAATCACATAAATCAAACTACGCTGGTTATGATTCCTGTTCCGCTCGATGCGGTCTGTAATCCTGCAGTGAAAGAGACAGCATACGTTCATGAAAACGCCTGTGAATATGCGAAGATCGGATTAGCACTTTGGAGAGTTTCACCGCAATCCTACGAGAGCTATGATCAATTCATATTCCAAGATCAGCTCCCACCTTCCGTAGATTCCGCACGAGGTCTGGCAGAACATCTTGCCGGCAAAGATGCAATGGAACGTACACTGGCCGATCCGGAGGTAATGACGATTTTGCATCACGGACTTGAAATGTTTTATTCACCTGCCTTCCAGCAAAAAGCGATTCCCGCATTGGTGACGAAAAACGAAGTATTCAACGGATTCACTCCGCCAGATCTTTTAACTCGAATTCTAACTGAACGTTAATCTATTCTAGCGGTTTCAACTCACCAAGCATTGTTGGAATCAGCTCAGTTATTGTTGGATGGATATGCATCGCTCTTTGAACCACAGTGTATGGCGCTTTCGCATACATCACATCAAGAAGAGAATGAATGATTTCATCTCCTTCTGATCCTAGAATTGCAGCACCTAAAATAAGTTTTGTTTCCGCATCAACCAACACTTTCATGAATCCATCCGTTTCATCTTTAATACGTGCGCGTGTGACTCGAGTCATCGGGCGTTTTCCAATCAACGCTTTTTTACCCGACTTTCGAACTTCAGCTTCTGTCATGCCGGCGCGTCCTAACGGTGGATCAATATATAAGTTGTAAGCAGTAATTCGATCACTCACTTTGCGTGTGTCATGATCTAACAAGTTCGCGGCTACAATTTCATAATCGTTATACGATGTATGTGTAAAAGCTCCCTTTCCATTGCAATCTCCCAGTGCCCAGACTCCAGGAATGTTTGTACGCAGTTGATCATCAACCACAATGTATCCTTTTTTATCTTTTTCGATCCCCGCTTTCTCCAATCCAAGATCATCGGTATTGGGTATGCGTCCTACTGCAAGAAGTAAATGTGAGCCCAGCACTTTTTTATCACCGGTTTCACAATCTAAACGAACTTCTACACCCTGATCTGTTGCTTCAGCCTTCAAGCATTTAGCATTTAATCGGATTTCGATTCCTTCTTTTTCCATGATTTGTTTGATCGCTTCCGATGTTTCTTCATCTTCACGGCCGATCAAACGAGGCCCAATTTCAACGATTGTTACTTTACTTCCGAAACGACGATACATTTGCCCAAATTCCAGGCCGATATAACTTCCTCCCGCAATCACCAGATGCTCCGGCAGAAAATCAACGTCCATCATGCTGGAATTGTTTAGCGCTTTTCCATTTAAGTTGAGATCGGTTGGCATATTGGCGCGCGCGCCAACGTTGATGAAAATATTTTCAGCTTCCAGCAGTTCATCACCAACACGAACAGTATGTGCACTTTCAAAACGTCCGTGAGCATGAAATACGGTGCTGTTCGCCAATCCTTCCATCCATTTTTGTACGCCTTCATTGGATTGTTTTACGATTTCATCTTTACGGGCTTTTACTTTTTTCATGTCTACGCCAATAGGAGACTCAATCGTCACTCCAAAATCCGCTGCGCGCCGTGCAACGTGAGCAACGTGGGCACTTGCAATTAATGCTTTTGAAGGGATACATCCGTTGTTGACGCATGTTCCGCCAAAACGTTTGCGTTCCAAAACTGCAACTTTCATTCCTGCGGATGATAATTTTGCAGCCATTGAAGGGCCTGATTGTCCCGTACCGATGATAATCGCATCGAACCGCCTGGTCATAACTGCCTCCTTGTTCTGGTTAGAATGTTATCCCAAAATCTTCCGAGGACTTAGATGCAATTTGGTCATAATTTATTTTTTCGGCGCTAGAGCGTTGCTTGCAGAAATGAGACAATGTTCGTACGGTGAGTTAGTACTGGCGTTAATTAAAAACAAAAATAAGTTTCATATAATGGCCAATCAGAATAAGAATAATTCCGATTCGATTTTAGAGAACATCAAAGATCTGTTACCTCAGCTTGAAGAGTTCTACAAGGATTTGCATGCTCACCCTGAATTATCAATGCAGGAGAAGCGAACATCTGCAAAAGCTGCGGATTGGATGCACGAGAACGGCGTTGAGGTAACCACAGGAATTGGGAAGACAGGTGTTGTTGGTTTGCTTCGAAACGGCGAAGGATCAACGGTTATGCTGCGTGCAGATATGGATGCGCTTCCTGTTCAGGAAAAAACTGGCTTACCTTACGCAAGCCAGGCAACGGCGTTAGACAGCAGTAGTATCTCTGTGCCAGTGATGCACGCCTGTGGACATGATATGCATGTCACATGGCTTGCCGGAGCTACAGCGTGGTTTGCAAGAAATCTCAATGATTGGCGCGGGACATTGATGGCGGTCTTTCAGCCGGCAGAAGAAATAGGCAAGGGTGCTCGCGCAATGATTGAAGATGGACTTTCAACAAAATTCCCTAAGCCCGACATCATTCTGGGACAGCATGTCATGGTTGGGTCAGCTGGAGACATTGGATGGCGCGAAGGTGTGGTTACATCAGCAGCTGATAGTTTTCAGATTCGGCTGTTTGGGCGCGGCGCACATGGCTCGATGCCGCAAGCCAGCATTGATCCGGTAGTGATGGCTGCTTCTATCGTGCTTCGTCTTCAAACAATTGTTTCGCGGGAAATTGCCGCGACTGAAGCCGCGGTAGTAACAGTCGGCGCACTTCAGGCAGGTACAAAGGAAAACATCATTCCTGATGAAGCCATAATCAAACTCAACGTTCGTACTTTTGATGCGGGAGTTCGGCAACGTGTGCTTGCCGCAATCGAGCGAATTGTCAATGCCGAAGCGGCCGCATCCGGTGCACCGAAGATGCCTGAAATTACTCCGCTTGATCGTTATGCTCTTGTAACGAATGAACCGGACGCCACGAAAAAAGTCGTTCAAGCTTTCCTCAGCCACTTCGATGAAGAACGTGTGCGAGAGGTTCAACCTACATCGGCGAGTGAAGATTTTGGTTCGTTCGGTGAGGCATGGCACGCTCCATCGGTGTTCTGGTTTATCGGTGGGACTGAACAACAAACATATGCGAATGCGAAAGCAGCGGGACGGCTCGGTGAGCTGCCGAGCAATCATAATCCTCGCTTTGCTCCGGTAATTCATCCGACTTTGGAAACTGGCATAGAAGCAATGATTGTCGCTGCGCTCAGCTGGCTCTCTATATGAATTTTCAAGTGTATGCGGCTGGAACTCTTCGCGCGCTTGACTTGCTGGGTGTGTTTGTCTTCGCTTTAAGCGGTTCGATTGCTGGAGCAAAAAAGCACCTCGATGTGTTTGGCGTGCTGGTGCTCGCCTTTGCATCAGCGACCGCAGGTGGCATCCTGCGGGACTTACTAATTGGTGCTATTCCACCAGCGGCTTTCAGAGATTCCTTTTATTTGGCGACATCACTTTTGGCTGGACTCATAACATTCTTTTGTTTTCCACGAACTGGACGCGAGAGACGACAAAAGATGAACAATCTCGTTCTGCTTTTTGATGCGGGTGGATTGGCGCTCTTTGCGGTTACTGGTACACAAAAGGCGCTTGGTTACCGGCTTGATCCGGTGATGTCTGCGCTGGTGGGGATGCTGACTGGAATTGGTGGCGGAATGCTTCGGGATTTGCTCATCAATGAAATTCCAGCCGTATTAAGCAGCCAACTTTACGCCGTTGCCGCGCTCGCCGGCGCATCTGTTGTCGTCATCGGTCATCTCTTAAATTTTCCGCCAACTACGATGGCAATCCTTGGGATTATTTGCTGCTTCGTGCTGCGTGTCGTTTCCATCCATCGTGGATGGAATCTTCCGATAGCTCTAACACCAGAGCAACGTTCAGAAAACGATAGTGAAATTCAGCAAAAGTAATTTGATATTGCAGAAACCTTCCTCTGCATTTCTTTGTGTCAGCGAACTATCCGCTTTTTCCTTATGAGAGGAAATCTCCGGAAGCTTCTGGCTGATACAACACATCTTTTACTTCTAGCCTTCTAACTCCTCCAGGAACCGGCCATTCGATAGTGTCGCCAACACGATACCCGATCATTGCAGTGCCGATGGGTGCAAGTATTGAAATACGGCCCAGTTCAACATTGGCATGTGCCGGATAGACCAGTGTATAAAATAAATCTTCATTTGAATTCAGGTCTCTCAAATGAACTTTTGAGTTCATGGTAATTACATCTTTAGGTATGTCCTTTTGCTCGCAGATTTCTGCCCGATTCAATTCATCTTCTAAATGTTCCAGTTCTTTTCTCGCTGGGGGATTCTTTTCGATAGCATCCATAATGAATGTTTTTAAGCGCTTCATGTCATTGTCAGTAATATATATTGTTGCCATAACATCCTCCTGTTTCATATATATTGACGCCTTCAAAATATTTAAACAACATTGCTTTGGTAGGGATCGGTCAACATTGTTTCAAGTCACAGATAACCCTGAGATGCGCGGCAAATATGGCAAACCGGTTTAGTGTTAAGTATTTTTTTACTTCCATTTATGATCTAATTCCCGCTCATAGTTATTCTCCTAATTGCCAATGGAAATTACTCGATTACTGAAACATGAATGGCCATTAGCGGTTACTTCGATGACCACCCTCTTGTTTTTGGTATTTGGCAAAAATTGGTTTGTTGATCTTTCGAATCCGATCTGGTTTGTTTTCATTCTTGCATGGTTGTTTGGAACAATTCTGCTTTCAGCATTCGCAGTCGTACGTCACGCCGATGCAATTGCGTTTCGTTTAGGTGAACCACTAGGTACTCTGGTGCTCACACTCTCCATGAGTGGAATGGAGATGATGATGATTGCGGCGGTGATGTACAGCACTCAAGGTGCGTCTTCACTGGGACGCGATACGATGTTTGCGATCTTGATGATTGTTTTGAATGGTCTGGTGGGCACTTGTTTATTGCTTGGCGGACTTCGATATCACGAGCAAACTTACAATCTTTATGGAGCAAATGCATTTCTCGCTGTTATTTTGCCGCTGTCGGTTCTAGGGTTGATTCTACCTAGTTTTACTATTTCTACTCCGGGGCCGACCTACTCGGTGCTTCAATCAAGTTTTCTAGTCATCATGTCTATAGGTCTTTATGGTGTTTTCCTTGGAATTCAAACTACGCGGCATCGTGATTATTTTGTTTTCGAAGTCAATGCAAACGAAACGAAGAATGATAATGAAGATTCAGATCACGCAGCGGGTATTCGATCTACAAAATATCATGCGGTTCTGCTATTAACCTACGTTTTTCCAATTGTTCTTTTAGCAAAACAGATCGCTGTTCCAATTAATTATGGAATTAATGTATTGGGAGCGCCGGCTGCACTTGGCGGTTTACTGGTTGCAATTTTAATCCTGTCACCAGAGTGTATGGCTGCAGCACGGGCAGCACTCGGAAATAAGCTTCAACGTTCGATAAATCTTTCTTTGGGTACGGCACTTTCCAGCATCAGTCTCACAATTCCAGCAGTTTTGATCATCGGGTTCATTGGCAATAAAACGATTATCCTGGGACTTGCTCCTGCGGACATAGTTTTACTTTTGTTAACATTATCAGTTGGCATGATCACCTTTGCATTAGAGCGCACAAATGTTCTTTTTGGCGCTGTTCATCTTCTTCTGTTTCTTGCTTATTTAATGCTGATCTTTGAGAAATAGCTAATCGGCTTTATAGCGCAGCACATCCAGCGATTGGCTCATCCATGGATGTAATTCTACTCGTAGTCTGCCAGCTTTAACCGCTGGATCTTGATTAACTAATGCCTGCGCATCCTCCAATGATTTCACGTTGAGTACAACGATGCCTCTTAGATCGCCATCATCACCCATCGGTCCCGCAATCAATAACACGCCTTGTTTGTACAATGACTGGAGATGCTGCAAGTGGGCCGCCTGTATTTTTGTTGACTCATCAGGTGACTGAGTTCGCACCGGGCCTTTATAAAGTAAGCCTAAATAATATGTGACCAATTGAGGCTGTTGTTCTTCGGTGAATCCTAAAGTTAAGCCGCAAAAAAACATTAAGATAAACATCCATGTTTTCATTTTTGTCCCTCACCTAATATTCAACGTTTACAAAAATTCCTTTGTACAATGATGCTATGCCTACAATTATTTCTCATCCTGCAGTTTTAATGGCCTTTTTTCCCGCTTTCCGGAAGTTTGAATTCACGCCAACAACCTGGATTGCCGCCGCAATTTGCTCGATTACCCCGGACTTCGATGTCATTGGATTTCAATTTGGAATCAGATATGGTGATCTCTTAGGACATCGTGGCCTGACACACTCGATCTTTTTTGCACTTGCACTGAGTGCGGTTGTAACTTTTGGAATTCAGCACACACAAAAATTTGCAACGTTCATATTTTTATTTTTGTGTACTCTATCACACGGCATTCTCGATGCATTTACAAATGGGGGGCTTGGCATTGCATTTTTTTCACCTTTCAGCAACACACGTTATTTTTTTCCGTGGCGCCCGCTAGAAGTTTCACCGATCGGAGTTTCTGATTTCTTATCAGGACCAGCTTTCAGCGTACTTGCGTCAGAGTTAAAATTCATCTGGATACCTTGTGGTTTAATGTTTCTGTTTGGAAGAGGTTTGAAATGGCGGAATACAAAACAGTAGTCAGTTGGAATCGGAATGGCGCAGCGTTTACCGATAATCGTTACAGCCGTGCACATGTATGGCATTTTGATGGCGGAATTGATGTTCCTGCCTCTGCATCTCCGCATGTTGTGCGAAAACCGATGTCAATTGAAAAAGCAGTAGATCCTGAAGAAGCCTTTGTAGTTTCCTTATCAAGTTGTCATTTGTTGTGGTTCTTATCAATTGCTGCAGAAAAGGGATTTGTTGTGGAGAGTTATCGCGATGAAGCTGTAGGATTGATGGAGAAAAACACAGAAGGGAAGATCGCAATCACTCGTGTCACTCTTTATCCGGTGGTGAATTTTGTTGGTGAACGTTTACCGAACAAAAATGAAATTGATGCAATGCATCATCAAGCACACGAAGAATGTTTTATTGCAAATTCCGTCAAAACAGATGTTCGGTGTGAACCAAGAAGTGGCACCACTGAAATGTAAAAATCGTTCAAAATGATAGGTCCACTTTGGGAGGATTTTATGAATAAATTTTTCATGTTCCTGATTGTTTTGGTTTCCGCAACTTTTGTTTTTGGCGACGCAAAGAGTGAAATCATTCCATTGTTAAAGGAGCAAGATGCGGCATGGTCCAGAGGGGATCTTGATGGATTTATGAAATATTACGATCCCAGTAGTGAACTTGTATTCATGGGTTCAACAGGTCCTGTTCGAAGTGCTCAGGTGTTGAAAGATTACTACGATAAGAAATACAAAAAAGGGAACGGGGATTTTGGCAAACTCACGTTTTCGGATCTTGAAGTTGAAGAATTAGCGCCTGGTATTGCGCGGGCCTGGGGTAAATGGTTGGTGGAACAAAAAGATCAAAAACTATCGGGATGGTTCTCGTTAATTTGGAAAAAGACACCGGCGGGATGGCGCATAATTCATGATCACTCAAGTTAGATCTCTATAAGGACTTGCGTTAAACTAATTGCGGCTTAAATTACACATTAATTCGTAACGTTCAGCTTATGCTAACCAAAAGAATCTCTATGGGGTAAAGTGTTATGAACTATGTGAGTAAATTGCGCGAGGCCTATACATCCTGGGACAAAAGTAAGGGAACGGACCATGAGAAGTGGCTGGACTTAATGTCGGATCATGTTGTATTTCGATCTCTTGCCGGTGGTGCGCAGGGTATGGAGTTCACAAAAGAATGTCACTCCAAAGAGGATGTGCGTGGATATTTTGCCGGCCTTTATAAAGATTGGGAAATGATTCATTACACACCTGAACAATTTATTGCTGAAGGGGAAAACATTGCAGTAAGGGGCACATGCGCTTTCAAGAATCGCCAAACAAAGAAAATTATTCAAACACCAAAAGCGGACTTTTTCCGTTTTGAAAACGATAAAATCGTAGAGTTTTTTGAATTTTACGATACCGCAAAAACGATCGCCGGTACCATCTCAAGCAGTTAATTCATCTCCCAAATACGTCCGAAATATTGAAACGGATGTCTTATCAACAAGATCGTTCGTATAGATTAGAACGATCGATTGGGAGGTCATTTCATGAGAGTTTGGTTGTGTCTCTTAGCTATTGGTCTACTGGCAGGTTGTCATCATCAACCGCCAACGATTGATGCGGACAAAACGGTGGTCCATCCTATCATTCCTGATGACAATAGTTCAGTTAATAATAACGACAACAAGAATGGCGGTTCTCAACTTCAGCAAGGAACACTGAATCAAAATTTAAGTCAATTGCATCCAGTGTTTTTCGATTATGACAAATCGGATATCCGCTCAGATCAGATACAAATATTGCAAACGGATGCTCAGGTTTTAAGACAGATCAGTAACAAAGTTCAGATCCAGGGTCATTGTGATGAACGTGGAACCGAAGAATACAATCTGGCGTTAGGTGATCGTAGAGCACGGATGGTAAGAGAGTATCTCACTTCGCTAGGAATCGAGGCTGGAAAGCTGGACACAATTTCTTACGGTGAATCCAGGCCCTTTGCCACCGAACATAATGAAGATGCCTGGAGCGAAAATCGCCGCGCCCATTTTGCTGAAGAACAATAGGAAGATGCCGATGCCAGATGCCGAGGAGTGACACGCTAGGATATACTCCTTGGATATGTCTGCTGGTGAATTTTTCCGTAGTCTTGGAGCTTTCCTTGGCATTCCATTTGTGCCAGAAAGGCAAAGAAGTGCCGCATTAAAGCGATATCCAATCAACCTTGATGCGGCATTTCTAATTTCCACTTCACTTCAATTGTTTCTATTCCTTTATTTCACTCTTCACGGCTTCCTTGATTATCAGGAACGCATGTTTGATCAGCTTTTTCCCAAGGCAATGAATACCGGTGATGACAGGGTCACAGTTGGTTTTTTCATGCAAAGCGGATTGCTGAGTTTTCTTTCTTACTTGCTTACGATTCGAGGTTTTTTTCTGACACTTGGTTTTGTTGATGCAGCAGTCAGATTGATTTGTTATGCAATATTAAAAGAACCGTTGGCCAGCGTTTTTTGTTTTGTTCCAATTGAATTGTACGGTCTGATCAAGAAACTTTGGAATCGTTTCTTAGAGCGGATGCATTTCGGTCCAGAAGCTCCGGATGAAATTCAAAATGATGATTCAAATCAAATCGTGATTTTAACTGCCAGACAAAAAGATTGGCATCCTGCAATTACTGTTAGATTTAAAGGACTTGATTATCATCCTGAATTGCCGGTTCGTGTACAGCGCGGAAATTATTTTCGGTATTCGTATCGTTTAGTACGGCAACACGAACATGAAATCATTCGGCGGCTTGTGGTGTATCAATGATGGTTAAGGAATAAGCTGAATGGAAACCGACAGGGAGCCGCGTATCCGCTAACGCGGAAAAAAGGCACGTTTGGCCAGTCCAACGCCTCAGGTTTTCAGGCTCTGTCCCCTAATGTTTGGAAAGTCGTCAATCCATTCAGCTTAATATAACGCTATTGCTTTTTAATTAGGTCGTCAAGTTCCGTTGAAGGAAATAAGAATGAATCGAAATGAATTTGAAATTCTTCTGAAATCGTTGGCTGAGGCATGGTCCCGCAAAGATTACAGCACTGCTGCCAATTTTTTTGCAGAAGATATTCGATATGGTGATCCGCTTCGTTATTCCTTTTCAAATCGGTTGCAGCTCCAGGAATTTTTCGAAGCGGATGAAGGATATGAACAAAAAACAGTTTGGCATACGATCATCTTCGATGAAGCCATTCAGACTGGCGCAGCTGAATATACATATGAAGGAACGTATCGCTACCATGGGGTGGTTTTAATTCGCTTGAAAGATAACAAGATCTGGCGCTGGCGAGAATATCAACATATCGATGATCGCGATTGGCAGACGTTTGTATCGAGCACAATGTTCGATTAATAGTCACGGAAACACCGAATACACGGAATAATATTCATAAAAAATCCTTTTCGTGTTTTCCGTGACTTCCGTGATTCCGTGACCAAATCACCGTTTGCCTTGAGCAATTTGAATTGCTTCCGGAAGTTTTCGCAATCGAAGCATGGCAAGCGTTCCTAGAAATGGTCCGGGTGCGAGCAGCATGAACGCATAACGCCATCCGATCAATGAAACCACAACCGAAATAATCTTGATGCTAATTACAGTGAGCAAAAACCCGACGCAAGTTTGAAGCGTTAAAGCAGTTCCGATGTAACGTGAATCTCCGAGTTCTGTAACGCAGGTTGAAAATTGCGCGGAGTCTGCAACAACGCTTGCTCCCCAAATCAACGTAATTACAATCAGCCATAAAGGCTTTGCAAACAAAAGTCCTACTGCGACACAACATGTTCCGCTGATGATCATTGCTGCAGAAGCGATTAAGGTTCTTCCATAACGATCAGCAAGAATTCCAGCAGTGACACATCCGATTGCTCCTGCGCCGATCGTGAGAAATGAAACTGTTTCCGCAGAACTGTGACTGATTCCTTGCGCCGAAAAACTGGCGCGGATCATCGCCGGAGACCAGGTCCACATCGCATAGAGTTCCCACATGTGTCCCAGGTAACCAAAGTTTGCAAGTCGAACCCCACGGTTTCCGAACACTTTACGCGCCTGGGATAAATCGAATTTTGCGGAAGGTTGCTGATAAGGACCGTCTGATAACAAAAAGAAAACTACGAATGCCCCTAAAATCGAAAGTGCTGAAACGATCAATAAATTCTGCCGCCAGTTTTCCATTTGAAATGCATTTACTAAATACGGAAAAGCTTTCCCTAATGTAAGTGCGCCGATTAAAACACCGATTGCCATCCCGCGTCCTGTGCGAAACCAGCTCGCCATCACTTTCATCGCTGGCGGATATACTCCGCCTAAAAACATTCCGGTGAAAAATCGTAAAACGATCGCCGACGCAGGATCATTGGAAAATAAAGCAAAGAAGGCATTACTCAGCGCTGCGAATAGCGCACAAATTGCCATGAAGCGGCGTGAGTTGATGATGTCAGGTAGATTGAAGATTGCACTGATGAGAGTCCCGATTACAAATCCGATTTGAACCGCAAGTGTAAGCCAGGCTGCTGTCGAATCTGAAATATGCCAATCCTTGATCAGCACCGGCGCAACCGCCGATGCGCTGAACCAAAGACTCATGGAAAACAATGTGCCTGCTGACAAAAAGGCCATTGCTTTCCATCTTCCATCCATAATGAGCACGGGTGAATATCACCGCGCTCATATTCTATACTCTAAACGTGCTTTCCAGCTTCAGATTTACCGGCAACTTCATCTTTAAAATACAAATTGCGAGTTTCTTGATGTGCTTCCGGATTTACTGCAAATAATAAATCGGCCAGCTCAGCAGCGTGCTCTTCTTCTTTTGCCAGAATTTCTTCCAACATTCTTTTCGTAGTAGTATCTTTTTCGCCAAAGAACTTAATTATTTCTCGATATGAATCAATTGCAATCCGTTCGGCAATTAAATCTTCTTTCAACATCCCGATCAGCGAATCACCTTCCTTGTATTCACTGTGACTCACCTGGGAAATGATTGCGGGATTCATTTCCGGTTTTCCGCCTAATTGAGTAATGCGTTCAGCAATACTATCGGCATGTTGTTGTTCTTCTTTCGCATGTTCCAAGAATTCCTCTGCCACTGCCGCGGAATGAAGTCCGGTGGCCATATGATAATGAAAACGATATCTCAGAACACAAACAATTTCCGTTGCCAGGGCCTCATTTAATACATTAATGGCTTGTTCACGATCCAGTGCATAGGTTTCGGTGACGGGTCCATTTTCAATTGCTTGACGTGCGCGATTGCGAATTTCTTCAATATTTTTGACAAAGCTCATTTTTTCCACCTCGGGATTAACATAATGCATTTAGGTATGGGATTGAGTCGTCGTTCTTAGAGATTTTCTGTCACATTATTGATGACAAGATATACTTTCAGTACCGAGTACCGAGTAGTGAGTGCTGAGTACCGAGTGCTGAGTGCTGAGTGAGTTGAGATGAATATCCGGAAGGCTTTAACATTTGGAGCAGCCATGCTTCATGATTATGGAATTCATGATTCGCACTGGAATGCTGAACGTCTTCTTCAATTCGCATTGAGTTTGGAGCGCGCGCAGCTATTCGCCGAATTATCAACTGAATTAGCACCGGAGCAAGAACATTTGTATCGGTCATTATTATCGCGCAGGGCAGTGCATTATCCATTGGCTTATCTCGAGGGCGTTCAGGAATTTTGTGGCCGTGAATTTGGTGTGAACGAAACAGTTTTGATTCCGCGCCCGGAAACTGAAGAAATTATCCGTGCTGTACAAAACTTGACGTTATCGAGGCCAGTTATCTTAGATGTTGGCGCAGGCTCCGGCGCTATTGCAGTAACTCTTTCTTACGAGATTAAGGGAGCAAGAATTATTGCCCTGGAGAAATCAATTTTTGCAATGCCACTACTGAAACAAAATTCACAAGGAAGGATTGATATGATTCGCGGCGATCTTTATCATTTGCCATTTCGAAATTCAGTTTTCGATGTTGTGGTTTCCAATCCACCCTATGTAGAACTTTCTGAATATGAACAACTGCCTCGCGAAACACGATGGGAACCTAGAGAGGCTTTAATTACGTCTAATCTGGAACAAACTTATGAAACATTGTTGTTATCAGCAGAGCGTATTCTAAAAAGCGCTGGGTTTTTGATATTTGAAATCGGCTATGGACAATCCGAGCGGATTAAAGCGTTAGTTCGAAGAGTTCAAAGCTTCAACCTGATAGAAATTCGTGCTGATCACCAAGAAATTCCTCGAACGTTCGTCTTACAAAAAATTGCGTAATATATAGGTATATTAATGAATCGTAAATCTTTTGCCCGGAAAGTAGTCCCGTGGGCTGCAACGGGATTTGCGGGAGCATTTGCCGCCGCAAATTTTGTGGTTGGTTATTACATTAGCCACGAAATGATGCGACCGAAGCGCAAATTCAATCGCACTTCGTTCAATAATTTTGTTCCCGAAGTCAGTTACACTCTGGAAGCTTGTTCTTTTCAGAGTTACGATGAATGCCCGCTTTCTGCGATCATCCTTCGTCCCGAAAAGAAGAACGACAAAATCATTTTGATTTGTCATGGCATCAGACACGATAAGCGAAGCGGCATCCGTTTTGTGCAGTATCTTTTGAAAGAAGGTTACACCCTGATGCTGCTCGACTTTCGAAATCATGGCGAAAGTGGCGGTTGCATTACAACATATGGTTATCATGAAAAAGAAGATTTGAGAGCTGCAGTTCATCACTTGCGAAAACAAGGGATGACCGGTCCATTGGGTGTGTTAGGGGCCTCAATGGGTGCGGCAGTCGCTCTTCAGGCGGCGGCAGGTTTTGATGATATTCAAGCATTAGTTCTTGATAGCCCCTTTGCATCTTTGGAACAAATTGCCATTGAACAAACGATCGGTATCACCAGGCTTCCGCGATTTGCAATCTATCTTCCGATGCAACTTGCTTGTTTGTGGTCAAAATATGTTGAAGATTTTCCGGTGGAAGAAGTCTCGCCCCTTTTAAGTGTGCAATCCTTAAAGTGTCCAATCTTTTTGATTCATGGTGATGCCGATAGCAAAATTGGAGTTCATCATTCCCGCGAAATTTTTGATGCGGCTCCTGAGCCAAAGGAACTTTGGATTTGTGAAGGTGCTGGACATCTCGGAACCTACCTGAAAAATCCGCAAGAGTATCAGCGACGCGTTTTGGAATTCTTTCACAAACATCTCGCGTAACTACATTTCAATCATGAAAAACGTGACACAAATTTAGTGCACTTTGTGTCCGTTTAAACACACTTCCAGATTGGGGTGAGCATATATTCGTGGCATGAACGTTGCGTGAGGGGCCTACAGGAGTCAATCTTATGTCTACCACTGTTTTATTTCCTACAACTGCATGGTTAAATGATAAAACTGAAATCATGGACAAAATTAGCATTCAGGGTGGAAAGTCTTTGCATGGTGAGGTTCGTATTAGCGGTGCAAAAAACAGCGCATTACCTTGCATCGCTGCATCGCTTCTGACTCCTGGTGAACTAATCCTGGAAAATATTCCCAGACGCACTCGCGATATCAATTCGATCATTAAGATGTTGGAACATCTTGGACTGACTTCGGAATGGAATAATGGACGGCTTTCGTTGTGCGCAGAAAATGTGGAGTCACTGGAAGCAGCATACGATACCGTCAAAACAATGCGCGCTTCGGTTCTGGTGTTAGGTCCACTCGTTGCGCGATTTGGTGAAGCGATTGTTTCTCTGCCAGGCGGATGTGCGATTGGGGCTCGTCCGATCGATATGCATTTACGCGGACTGGAAGCTCTTGGAGCAACGATCCGCCTTGAGCACGGTTACGTACATGCTATGGCTTCTAAATTGAAAGGCGCGAAATATCGATTTCCGGGAGTGAGCGTAACCGGAACCGAGAATTTGGTAATGGCTGCGGTTCTGGCAGAAGGAGAAACAATTTTAGAAAATTGTGCAATTGAACCTGAAGTTGGCGATTTAATTGAGCTTCTACAAAAAATGGGAGCAGAAATTAGCGGACGCGATACATCAACGTTAACAATTCAAGGCGTTCCAGAGCTCCGTGGTGCCCGTCATACTATTATTCCGGATCGAATTGAAACCGGCACGTTTTTAATTGCAGCGGCAATCACCGGCGGATCTGTGACAACCGTGAATTGTAATCCGGAACATCTTACCGCGCTGCTGCAAAAGCTGAAACAGAATGGCTGCGAAATTATGATTGGACCGGGTGAGATTTCGTTACGCAGTCCGGAGAAATTAATACCATGCGATGTTGAAACGCATCCTTATCCGCAATTTCCAACGGATCTGCAAGCACAATACATGGCATTAATGACACAAGCTTCGGGCGCCTGCAAAATTGCCGAAAATATTTTCGAAAATCGATTTATGCATGTTGGGGAGTTGCTTCGGATGGGCGCAAGAATCAATGTGCATGGTCATACCGCAGAAATATTAGGGCCTGCTTCCTTATCAGGCGCAAATGTGATGGCCACCGATCTGCGTGCAAGTGCTTGCTTGATTCTGGCCGGTCTTGTTGCCGAAGGCACAACCGTTATTCAACGCGTCTATCACATCGATCGTGGTTATGAACGGATCGAAGAAAAGCTAAGCGGACTTGGCGCTACTATCGAAAGACTGAGCTAGAGGTTTCCAGCTCCGGCCTGTAGTTCGCTGCTAATGAATGAAAATAGTAGCTGCTCTTGTAGTTGCCGCCCCGATTCTAGGAATCTCGTTCGTACTTACAGTCGGTGAAGTGATCGCAATTCTCGATCCCCGCGGCACAAAACTTTCGGATGACGCAGATCCGTTCGGTCCAACAATTCCTGTTTGGCAACATTGCATCAACATTGCAATTATTTTTGTTCTTTATTGGTTGGCTTATAAAATAATTATATCAATACTCAAAGAGCAGAAAGGGAAATCGCTCACATCAACTGATGGCGATTTATTTTACAACGTAAAGATTAAGCCGATTGGGGGCGACGATCGAAAGGCTCGGCTATCGGCGGCGGAGAAGGCGGCGTTACAAATCGCACGGCAGTCTTTCTACCCAGCAACAACGTCAGCACCACCAAACAAGCTGCGCCGATTGTAATCACATCTAACTTTTCGCCTAGCAAGATTGCGGACCCGGACATGGTAAGGAACGGCTGGATCAGTTGAACCTGACCGACGCGTGCTACGCCGCCGATTGCCAGCGCGTGATACCAGATAAAAAATCCAAACAGCTGGCTGATCAAGCTTACATACAGGAAACAAAGCCACACTGAAGTTGATGCGGAGAATCCATGCTTCAAAATAGTCATTACAAACATCGGGCCGCTCACTGGCAACGAAATGAGTAACGCCCAACAAATGACTTGCCATCCACCAAGTTCGCGTGCCAATCTTCCGCCTTCGGCATAACCAACTGCGCCAGCTAATAATGCAATCAACAAAAGCAAATCCGCGGTTTGCAGTTTTCCTGCGCCTTGAATCACTGCAAAACCAACCACGATTGCACTTCCTAATGTCGCAGTAATCCAAAATCCAAATGATGGACGATCTCCGGCCCGCAATGCACCGGCGGCTGCTGTCGCTAAGGGAAGAATTCCAATCAACACCGCGCCATGTGATGCATGAACGGATTTCATTGCCCATGCTGATAAAAATGGAAATCCTAAAACCACTCCGGATGCAACAATCACCAGACTTTTTAACTGCGCTAAACTTGGCCGGCGTTGGTGTGTGAGAAACAAAATGAATGCAGCCACCACTCCGGCTACAACCGATCTACCAAAACCGATGATGGAAGGATGAACTTCTCGTACCGCCATCCGTGTTGCGGGTAAAGTGACACTGAATGCTGCAATGGCGATGAATCCAAGCACCATCCCTTTTGATTCTTTGTTCTGCATCATAAGTGTTAAAGCTAATCAAATCAGCCAAACAATAACAGATTCAGACAACTTAAATTGTGTGCAGTACAGTTTTGGATTCACATCGAAGCACAAAATGCACAGCGGGTTTGCAAATCTTTTTATGCGTTCTGACCGTTGTGTCTTTGTGGGGAATTCATGAGATGGTAAACTCTCAGCGAGGTTGCTATGGAAGACTGTATTTTTTGTAAAGTGGCAGATGGTTCAATACCCTCGAAGAAAGTAGCTGAAAATGATCAGGTTGTAGCATTCGAAGATATTTCACCGCAAGCTCCAACTCACATTTTAATCGTGCCTCGCAAACATATTTCCACTTTAAATGATGTAACTCCATCCGATCAGGACTTATTAGGCGCAATGGTGATGACAGCGATTCAAATTGCAAAAGATCGCCAACTGAGTAGTTCAGGTTACAGATTAGTATGGAATACGAATCGCGGCGCCGGACAATCCGTTTTTCATATTCACTTGCATTTGATTGGCGGCAGAGCAATGGCATGGCCACCTGGTTAGTATGAAGGATCGATATGCCTTCCGAAAAACGAAATTGTATCAGCAAGCGATCGATTACCTGGATGAGTTGTATCGTTTATCCGAAAATCTAAACTCGAAAACGCCGGAAAGTTTAAAATCACAAATTCTTCAAGGCGCAACTCATATTGTTGTAAATGTTGCCAGCAAATCTTCAGGCAAAACAACCATTGAACAATCGTTTTTAGTGGATGGATGTTTAATGTCGTTGTTTGAAACAATTGCCAGTCTGGACATCGTTGAGCGTCAGAAGCTGGTAAAACAAAATGATTTAATAAAAGCTCAGCAGAAAGCCGATGTGTTGCTCAGTACGCTCGAAACGATGAAAACAAAATTGAACCGGCACTAACTGGCGATGATTTTGGTTGCTGCAGGATTGATTTACAAAAATGGTTCTTTGCTGATTACTCAACGCCCGGAAGGGAAGCATGGAGCGCTGAAGTGGGAATTTCCTGGCGGTAAAGTTGAAGATGATGAAGATCCCCGCAGGTGTTTGGAACGGGAAATTCAGGAAGAACTGGGCATCGAAATTAAAGCTGAAGACATAATTGAAACCATCCATCATCGTTATCCCGATCGTTCTGTACTTTTACTTTTTTATCGATGCCAGTGGATCGCTGGTGAGCCACAAGCGATCGAATGCAATGCGATTGCCTGGAGTGATCCCGCCCGACTAACAGAGTATGATTTTTTGGAAGCTGATCTCGATTTCATCCGCCGTTTAGCACAAAAATCTTTGTAACAATGCGTTGGCGAATTTTAATTCTTATCATCGTTCTGGTTGTGTTGGCCGATCTTGCGTGGCAGCTTTTTTTCAAGCATCCTACCGCAAAAAATTACAACGTTATTTTAATTTCAATCGATACATGCCGCGCTGATTTCCTCGGCGCTTACGGTAACTCCGCGATCTCAACTCCAAACCTTGATTCATTGGCAAAACAAGGAGTTTTATTTGACCATTTTTACAGTTCAATCAATACAACGCTTCCTTCACATTCAAGTATGCTTACCGGTTTATATCCGCGACATCATGGTGTAGCGCGAAATGCAATGCGGCTTGGAGATCAAAATCAAACACTTGCTGAATATTTGAAATCACAAGGTTATTCCACGGCAGCATTTATCGGGTCATTCGCGTTGGCTTCGGTTTTTGGACTGAATCAAGGATTTGATGTTTACGAAGAATCATTCATGGGTGATCCATCAAAATATATCGGCCGGAGCCTAGTGATCAGTATGAAAGATGGAAAGACGCTCGAGGCGCTGGAGCCGGATACCCGTACTGGTGATATTACGCGTCGGGCTGAAGATGTGAAAGCAGCATTTGAAAAGTGGCTGTCAAAAAATAAGGAACATAAATTCTTTGCCTTCATCCATTTTTATGATCCGCATTTCCCATATTTGCCTCCGGAAAAATGGTATCGAAAACATCTCTCTGCAATTCCGGAACGAACACCATTAACGGAACAAGATCGTATTAATTTTTATCCGAATTTTAAAACTCTGGTGGGTTCTATTGAAAACTTCCGGCCGGCGCAAATTGAAACCGTGGAATTTTCACCGGTGGTTGATGCCCTGGTCCATCTTTATTCTTCCGAAATTGAGTACGTAGATTCAGTGATTGGAGATTTAATGAAAGATCTGGATCGAGCCGATTTGCGCGATCATACAATCCTGATTGTGACTTCAGATCATGGTGAAAATCTGGTTGAACATTCGAAATTCAATTCATTTTTCAGACATGGATTACTTACATATCAGACAGAAACAAGAGTTCCATTCTTGATCTCTTCACCAGGATTACTTGATGCTGGCTCGCGAATTTCGGAACCGGCGAGCCAGCTGGATATTTTCCCAACGCTGGTGGAGCTTCTTGGTTTGAAAACTTCATTGCGATTTGATGGCAAAAGCCTTTATCCGGTTTTATTCGGCAAAGAAAGTCAGGAGAATCCAAGATTGATTTTTGCGGAAGCATCTCAGCCGCGGATCAGACAAGAAAATTCTGAGAATTCATTTTGGCCAAACAATGATAATTCGGCGTCGGTTTGGTATGGAGAATGGAAATATATTAACGTGCCGTGGAAAAAATTTGAGGGGATCTTCCGCGTTTCGCAGGATGACCTGGAAGAACATAACTTGATTGAAGTGGTGAATCAAAAAAATCCGGAGTTGCTCCGTAAACTCAAATCCGAACTTTCCGGCTGGCAAAAAAACGCTACAAACATTGATAACGGGTTTACGTTGAGTAAGGAAGATCGCGAGAAGCTGGAAAGTTTAGGATATGTGCAGTAGGGAGCGAAGACTTTAGTTTGTTAATTTATGTAGCCTAGCGCTTTCATCGCTTCATCCGGATCATTATCGTTTGCTTTCCGTTGCGGACCGCTATTGTATCCATATTTATGCAAGCCGGTTCTGAATTCAGTCCCAAGTTTTTCCAACTCCGCTGCACGCTCTTTTCGTTCAGCGTAAAGATTTTTTAATTCCAATGGATCATGACTCAAATCATAAAACTCATGCTTACCATCGGAAGACCAGATGAGCTTTTCATTCATGGTGCGGATTCCCCATTGAGTTTCAGGGTATTTTTGCCAATCGACAGTAAGTAATTGAAAGTTATCCGGACGTTTTGCAATTTCTAAATACACGAAATCGCGCAACGATTTTCCTTTAAAGGCTGGCAAAACTGACCTCCCTTGATAAGAAGGAGGAATTGGCAAATTCAGATATTCAAGAATGGTGGGTGCAAGATCCAAATTCACTACGAGTTGATTCAATCTTTTGCGTGATGGAATTTTGGGCCCCACAAAAATCAATGGCACATGCACGGCTTCATCATTAATTCGTTGACTGTGCCCTTGCCAGCCGTGTTCCCCTAAATTTTCACCATGATCCGCGGTAAAAATAAACAACGTATTTTTTAATAGCCCTGTCTTTTCAAAATGTTTCACCAATTTTCCAAACATCCGATCCACAAAAGTAACTTCCCCATCATAAGAGGCTTTCCACTTGCTCTCTTCCGTATCGCCTGGTGGGTACATGCGGTAATACGGAGCCGGTGCTTCATAAGGATAATGGGGATCGTAATAATGAATCATCAAAAAAAATGGACGTTTTGTTTTTCGTTGAGCTAGCCATTTGAAGACGATTTGATTTACTTCTTTTGCATTCCGCTGCCACCGGATGCGAGCATCGAGGTTTGGAGCGTTTGCATTTTCTTTGCTCCCAAGATGATCTTCATAAAAATCGAATCCCTGGCTGAATCCAAAAATTGTATCGAGGTTTGATGCGCCGACAACTGCGGCAGTGTCCCAACCTTTCGCCTTCAACAATTCCGTGAATGTAGTTGCGGTATGTGATAACGCAACACCATGCCGCTGAATTCCATGCGAGTAAGGAAACAACGATGTGAAAAGACTTGAAAACGATGGCTGAGTTGTGGGCAGCGGACAAAATGCGTGCTCAAAAACAGAGCCGTTCAATGCGAAATTATCAATTGCTGGAGTGGTATGGCGTGAATAGCCGTAGGTTGAGACGTGATCGGCACGCAAAGCATCAACAACGATTAAGACAATATTTTTGGAATAATCGGGCTGACGCTTTTTCCAGATGTAGTAACGCCATCCGAAAATGGAAGCAGAAAGAATTACAACAACAGTAAGAATCAGAAAAAGTCTTCGTTTCACTTCAACAAATACTACTCAGCACTCAGCACTCAGCACTTGGCACTCAGCACTTATTACTAGCTCCCAGAATTCCGTTTTCGTAACTCTTTAGCTCGCGCGACCACATTATCAACAGTAAAGCCGAAGTGTTTCATAACATCATCCACCGGCGCAGAAGCTCCGAAGGTTGTCATGCCAATCATGTCGCCGTACTGACCGGTATATCTTTCCCAGCCTAGCGTTGATGCTGCTTCAATTGCCAAACGATTTTTAACTGCTGATGGCAAAACCGATTCGCGATATTCCGTTGATTGTTCATCAAAAAGTTCCCAGCATGGTAGGCTTACAACTCTGGTAGCAATTCCCTCAGCTGAAAGTTTTTCCCAGGCCTCAAGCGTGATCGCAATTTCGGATCCAGTTGCAATCAAGATGAGTTCAGGCGGCCCTTGTTGTGCATCGGCTAGTACATAACCACCTTTTCGCACACCATCGGCACTCGCAAATTTCTTGCGATCAATCACCGGCAACTTTTGGCGCGTAAGTATGAGACCGACCGGACCCTTCTTCAATGAGATTGCAAGTTCCCATGCAACCGCTGTTTCGGTTGCGTCTGCGGGACGAATTATATTAATTCCCGGCATTGCGCGCAGGGCTGCAAGATGTTCAATTGGCTGATGGGTCGGACCATCTTCACCCAGTCCAATACTATCGTGGGTCCAAACATAAATTGTGTTTGCCTTCATTAACGCAGCAATGCGAACAGCTGGTTTCATGTAATCGGAAAAGACAAAGAATGTTGCGCCAACTGGAATCAGCATTTTGCTAACAGCAATTCCATTTTCAATCGCGCCCATCGCATGTTCACGAATTCCAAAATGAATATTTCTACCAGTTGGAGTGTCATGCAGGCTGCCGCTGTTTTTGAATTCGATGAAGGTTGATTCCACAAGGTCTGCAGAACCTCCAATCATATTTGGAAGCACTTCAGCCAATGCAGCAAAAACTTTTGCCGAAGCTTGCCGGGTGGCCATCGGTTTTTCATTACTCAAATCAGGAATCGCTTTTTGCCAATTTTCAGGAAGTTCACCTTTTAACCATTTTTGAAACGTATCCGCAAGTTCAGGATATTCTTTGCGATATGCTTCAAATCTGCGGTTCCAATCTTCTTCATTACGTCTGCCTTTTTCAACATTCTGTCTGAAATGACGAAGTACTTCATCCGGAATATAGAATGTTGGTTCAAGCGGCCATTTAAGATTTTCCTTTGTACGCTTTACTTCATCCGCTCCGAGTGGAGCGCCATGGGCTGATGCTTTATCTTGTTTGCCCGGCGAACCGTATCCGATGTGAGTTCGAGCAATAATCAATGAAGGTTTTTCGGATTGTGATTGGGCTTCTTCAATTGCATGTCTGAATGCATCGCGATCATTGCCTTCTATGTGTTGAACATTCCAGTGATATGCTACAAATCTTTCTCCGACGTTATCGGAAAATGTTTTGCTGGTATCGCCATCAATCGTGATGTGATTATCACCATAGATATAAATCAGCTTGTTTAATTTCATATTTCCGGCGATTGAAGCTGCTTCGTGCGAAATTCCTTCCATCATGTCGCCATCACTGCAATATGCATAGATGTAATGATCAATAATGGAATGACCTGGCCGATTGAAATAGCCTGATAAATAACGCTCCGCGACTGCCATTCCAACACCAGTACCAAAACCTTGTCCTAACGGACCGGTTGTAGTTTCAATTCCTGGAGTGTGTCCATATTCAGGGTGTCCCGCTGTTTTTGATCCGATTTGCCGGAAACGTTGAAGTTGTTCCATCGGCAGATCATATCCGGTGAGATGAAGCATCGCATATTGGAGCATTGAAGCGTGACCTGCGGACAAAACAAAACGATCGCGATTCGGCCAATCCGGATTCGCAGGATTGTAATTCATGATGTTCATCCACAATTCATATGCCATTGCTGCTGCTTCCATTGGAGTTCCGGGATGGCCGGACTTCGCTTTTTCAACAGCATCAACTGCTAGAAAGCGAATTGCGTTTATGCTTAATTCTTCAAGTTCAGGGCTTGTTTTTTGTGGTGCGGTCAAGCGGATAGTTTCTTGCTCCATCGGACACCTCCGTCAACAGTCGAAGATTTTAGATTTCAGATGTATGATTTTAGATTTTCGTTTAGCCTTATAAAGTAAATATAACTTTGATTACAATTAATTCCTACGCGCTGATTTAATCGTACTTACAAGAATTGCTGTGATTTCATCTGCTTCTTTCATCAGTTGTTGTAATCGTTCTGTTTTAACTATTTTAGTGTCAATAAGTAGTTCCATCCAATAAAGGCTTTCATCAACCTCTTCAAGGGTAATACCAAGCTTTGATATGAAGTCTGCTTTTGATCTTCCACGGCAGGCAGCTCGATAGTTCGCGCCTACTGATGTTCCGGATCGAAATACTTGCTGTCCAATTATTTGTGCCTCTCGAGAAGAGGGAAGAGAACGATAAAGCTTTACCACTCGCGTAGCAAATGACTTTGTCCTCTGAATCATATCATCTTTGTTCATTTCACCCCTCCTGAGGATCGAAAAATCCTAAATCTAAAATCTTAAATCTTAAATTACAGCACTATCGATTCATGTAAATATCGTTCGAATCTGGTAGCGATTTTTTTGAGGGCGTGTTTTTCCATCGCAAGCTCAAGACCTTCGCGGCCTAATGCTTCCGCATAATCTCGATCCAGAGCGATGCTTTCCAATTTATCGGCAAGATCTGATGCATCATTCGGGTTCACCAAAAAACCATTGCCACCATCCACAATTATTTCGTTGATTCTATAAACGCGGGTTCCTACGACTGCCTTTTTGAAAGCCATTCCTTCCAGGATTGCTAATGGAAAAGTTTCTTCCGTCGAACAAGAAACACAAACATCAGAAATCCAGAGATAAGGATAACGTTCAGCGGGGGATTCTTCTTCTTTCACCAGGTGGAAATGATCAGCAAACGGACTATTCTGAATCTTTTCTTGAATCTCTTGCAGGTATGTACCTGCCCGAGCGCCAACAATAAAAAATTGCAATTCAATTTGCGGATGCCGTTTTAATAATTCGATTGCCGCATCCACAAAAACTTTTTGCCCTTTACTTTCAATTGTGGGACCAACAATAGTGATCACGCTTGCGCTTCGTTTGATTCCGTAATCTGCACGCAAATCAATCGGACTGTGCGATTGTTTGAATAACTTAATTTCTGCGAGATCAACTGCAGCCGGCAATACCCGCAGCCTGCTGCGTTTTTCGTTCCTCTTTGATTCAGAAGGCAGAAGAGCTGTAGCCGGTAATTCTTCAGGTACAGTTGAAATTTGTTCAGGCAATTGCCAGACAGCGGGCAAATTTAATTCACGAAAAATATCTGGAAGTTGTTGTGAGCTGATAAATCCAACATTAAAATTCTGCTCTTGATGCAAAGACTTTATTTTCTCATTTAAGTCTGAACCATTTTTTATAATTGTGACCTTCCCCAATTTTTCATACTGGCGTCTCAACGTTCCGTCTGTCAACGAAATGATCGCAAGTTCATGTTTGCTTTGCTGACGCAAGTAGCGCGCTAAATGAAGCAGGAACGAAGGGGCATCTTCAAGAGCAAGTGAATCTAAAATCCACAATATCTTTAACGGCACTGGAGGTTCAGCAGCAATCCGGGATTCTGTATCAATTGTGATTTCATTTCCTTTCGCAACGAGACTTTCACTCATCAAAACGTTATTCACGGGCTGCGGTGGTATTTCGTTTTTTAAACCTCTTTCGCGTGCGTGATATAAAATTCCGGGGACTTGAATTACGTAACGGCTATGATTTGATGCTTCATCCAATAACAATCCTTCTTCCATCAATGAAACAACGCGCTCATGTCCTTTCAGCTTTTCAACGATCCGTGCGCTCATTAACACTGGATGCTGGTAATAACCAAGTGGATAAGATGCGCCAACCGCCCATACCGGTTTAAACTGCGGAGCGAATCGAAGACCGTTGTTATCAATCAGATCGGAATCGCCAAATACAAAATCGATTTCAACCTGATCCTGCAGATAGGCAGCCATGTAATAAAGCGCATAAGGTTCGATTACATCTTCTGCGCCCATCAGGAACAGCCATTCACTGTCCGCTTTTTTCATGATGCGGGCAATTGCTTCTGTATCCCGTTCTACTCCTTTTTGGAAAGAAACTTTAACTCGGGAATCTTTTTCAATTTCTTCGATCAACTTGCGAACTTCTTGATCTTCCGAACCGCGATCCACAACATACAATCGGTGAAATGGATAGACCTGATTGAAGATCGATGAAAAACTTTCCCGTAGAAATTCTGCGCGTGGATTCGTGCTTTGCATTAAGATCCCGATCGTAGGCTGTGATTTGAATTTCGGTATTTGACTGCGGCTCCAATCTTCATTCTTAGAATTCCAGCGATGATTCTTGATCCACTCTGCATATGGACCTGGATCCCGTGCTTCTTCTTTTCTAACCGGTAAAAACGTTTTACCGGTTAGGATCTTTTGGCCTTCAGTTGGGGATTTAAAAATACGCGATATAAATGACATAGCCGTAAATTTTAACCACAGAGTCGCGGAGTCCGCAATCCTCAATTCTCAATCCGCTATAATATGGGGATGCCGTGGCATTTCACGTTTACGGATAATGATTCCCGGACGATTACAGATCCAACTGCATTGACAGTACAGTCGCGGGGCGAATTGAGCCCGTTGCAAATTTTTGTCCGCGAAGTTTTGCAGAATGCCCTCGATAACCGCGCCGGCGGCAATCCGGTCCGCGTGACTTTCCGGATGAAAGTGTTACGCGGAACTGATCGTGAATTATTTTTGAATTCACTTCAATTCGACCAAATCGTCCCTCACATCCAGGCCGTCCGCCAATATGCGCATGAAAATCGTCGCGATTCGGATTTGCCCGATCCTGCACAATGGCTTAGTGGTGGCGCACCGTTGCGGCTTCTTTGCGTGGAAGATTATGGAACACGGGGGTTAATCGGTCCCGAACATAGTTTGGAAGTGCATCGATTTCCAAAACCGCATTGTTTTTTAGGACTTTGCAGAAATATCGGTGATAGTCAAAAAGCATCCGATGCAATGGGCGGAATTTACGGTTTAGGTAAAACAGTTTTGTGGAAACATTCGCAATTCCGGTTGGTTTTATTTCATTCGCGATTGCAAATTCCCTACACCTTAGAAAATGATCCAAGCTTGCAGCATTCAGTCAGATTTTTCGGACACATCCGTTTACCTGGCCATCATATTGGACGGCAGTCGTATCGGGGCTCAGGATTTTGGGGGACTCGTAAAGGAGATTTAACGTGGTCTTATCTGGATTCAGCTGCCGATGATTGGGCTTCGTTGTTTCATATTCCGCATCGTAGCGAAAGACAATCGGGCACATCAATTATGATTGTAGATTTTGAAAATCCCGATACCGAAGATTCGATTTTGAATCCGGAAGAAACTTTGGAAAAAATTCGTGAAGCGGCAGAGGATTACTATTGGCCCGCACTGACTGATGGCAGTCTTCAAGTTACAACAAAATATGAAACTGAAGATTCCACCGAAATTGGGACTCGCGACGTACTTGATGTTCCATATCTATCACCATTTATTAAAGCGTACATCGCAGCGAGGTTAGAAAAGCCGAAGAGCGGTTTACATTTGAAGCCGGTTGAAGTGAATGTTCCAAAAGGTCCAATGGGAGAAGAGAAGTGTAAAGCTTCCATTGCGGTTTGTGTTTCATTGCGCGATGAAGAAAACGATGTCACAAAATTTGTGAATCGCACCGCATTAATTCGCGGTGCAGGGATGGTGGTTGGTTATCAGCGGATCGGGCGATCGGGAATCAGCGCTTCCGAATTTTATGCTGTGGTGCTTGGTGGAAAAAGTTGTCCGGATTATCTTGCTCCAGGATCGGTACAACAAGAACGATGCGAACAGTTGTTAGCATATTCCGAACCGGTAACTCACGATGTATGGACTTTGAATTCAGACAAACTGAAACATTGGTATGGAGCACGCGCCGAAATCGGCAGGATCCTGAGCGGAATCAAACAAGCAATTAGCAGTGCAACTGAAGAAGAGATTCGTCCTGAAGGCAAAGCATCATCTTTATTAGCTTCTATGTTTCCATTATCGGAAGGACCAGAACATGAAGCAGCAAGAGATACCAGTTTGACGTTCTTGCTTCCTCCGCAATTGAAAACAGAAAACGGAAATCGTAAATACGAATTTCAAATCCGGGTCACAATTCCGGCACGCAAAGATTTTCTTGGCGGTCCATATTCATTCTGGAAAGTGGAATGCAAATATGGATTCTTAGGTGAAGAAGTTGGACATCGTTTGCTTGAAAAAGCACCGGTGCAATTTACGCACATCCGCATGAATGGCTCCGGTTGGCAGCCGTTGTCAGAGTTGCGCCAGATCTATGAAGCCGAAGTTGAAGAACAAGAATTGATCTGCGATTTGCGTGGCGAGACCTCTTCGCTTGAAACATTTTTATCGGAAGTGTCGAAACAGGAGCTGCAAGTGAAGGTTTCCAAACGATGAGCACACCTGAATCAATGAGCTGGCTCAAAGATGCTGTGGAGCGCCGCGCTGTATGGCCTTATGAACTTTCCTCCGATGCAGTGAAAGCCCAGTTCAGCGGATTCTTATTGCGAAAAGGGAAGCGGATCGGTGAACCATTTCAATATCAAAATTGGAAATTATCGAAAAAAAAGATTACCGATGCTCAACCACGCTGGGATCTCACACTCTCCGGTCCTGATTGGGATCAGATCGAATTGCAACTAGGATTATCGATAGAAAATCCGCAGCAGTTTTTTTCAGCTCCCTCTATTTATGCTGCCGAAATTTTATGCAAAGGAACACGATGGCGAAGTGCAGTCTCAAAACTTTACAGCACCGGAACCGTTTTTCTTTCAATGAAGATTTTGCGCAAAGATGTGGTTGGTTACGCGATTGTAACTCCGACAGTTTTGTTATCTGAAAATACACGCGCCGGAAAGGGTCCATTAATGAAAGGTTCGCGGCTCGCGGTTGGATTTCCATTGCACATTCAAATTGATGCGCCGCAGGAAAGTCCTGGTGCAGGAATTGAAATCTTATGGCACAGATTTCAAGATGAAATTGCTGACTCCATGTATCAACTGATCATTGAACCTCCTCATCCCATTTTGCGTTTGAACAACCGGCATCCATCTTTGAAATTAATTTTTGAAAGCCGCACAAAAATCGGATCAGCTGCCAGAATTCGCAATGCGTTATTTGCAATGATCGCTTCCGATGTCTGGCTGCAATTGGCGGAATATGCCAGTGCTATTGAAAAAATGGACCTGGATGATCCTGATGATCCAACAGTGGTGTTATCAAGAAAAATCATCCGAACACTTTCCCGGATGATCAAACGCCCGGCCGATGAAATTGTGGCTGCATTTGATGATCATGCTTCACGATCATTGCTTACACTGCGAATTCAGCATCATTTGAAAACGTTGTCACATCAAAATGCGTTGTTGCAGGCATTCGTTTCACAAGACCAGATGTCAGAGATTTACGAATGAGATTGCCGTTACTGGATCACGGAATTATTTATACGCATGAACAATTTTTGCAGCGCAATCCAGCACAAACTACAGTTCCGGATAAAGTTTTATATTCCGGTGAAGGGAGTGAACCGCCTTACGATAAGATCGAAGCATTTTTGGAATTAGTGATGCTGGATCCGTCAATGACAAAATCATCAGCCGATGGAAAATTAGGAGCAACATTGCATCAGCTGCTTCCAATTACGCGGCGTTCGGCGTCGGATATGAGATTCTGGCATTATCTTTCGATCGTGCGATTTCCGGAATATGTGAGCTGGCGTTATTTCGATGAAAAGATAGGGAAGACCAACCGGCATCGATTTTTGGGATCACTGGATGAAAATGCATTTGCACGGTTGTGGTGGTGGGGTGAGTTGACAGTCAGCCGTTTTGCAACCGATCCATATGAAATTACTTTGAAAGCGGCAGACAGCCTGGAATTTTTCAGCGGCATACTGCGCAATCTTTTCGGCGGAAATCATTTGTTGGTTCAAGCCCTTTATCGCAAATTGTTCGCCGTTGGTGAACCTCCGCACGAAAAAAGTGTGCGAGAAATCATTGTTAAATTAAATGGCTTGCTTGTCACCGTTGCCATTGATGCGCTGTCGGAATCCGATATGGATGTTTTAATCGATCGCATCGTTCAATCAGCTTAGTATTTTCGTGATTAAAGAGTACTGGTCAAATCGCAAAGTATTAATTACTGGCGCGTCTTCAGGTTTAGGCGCAGCTCTAGTCCGGGCTTTAGCAAAATACCAGGTTCACTTTGGATTGTTCAGCAGGCGCATTGAACCGATGGAGCAACTTCAATCCGAACTTCAAAACTCCGGAAGCAAGTTTTTTATTCGATCGTGCGATGTTCAAAATCGGAAACAAGTCGAAGAATATGTGGATACATTTGTTGCGGAAGCGGGTGGTTTGGATGTGGCATGGGTTAATAGCGGAATAGCCGGTGATACATCATTTAGCCAATGGAATTGGAAAGTCGTGGAAGACATAATTAATACGAATCTTATGGGTGCTATGTACACAACGATGGCTTGTTTGCGTCACATGACAACGCAAAAAGCGGGTGCAATTGTGGCGATCAGTTCAGCGGCTGCAATGCGTGCATTGCCAGGCAGAGGAATTTACAGCATGACCAAAATTGGATTGGAAGCATTCATCGAAAGTGTTGCAACTGATTTACCTGAAATTCAGTTCACTACAATTTATCCTGGCTTTGTAGATACTCCGATCAATCAAAACAATCCTCGCAGATTTTGGTTGATGCAGCCGGACAAAGCAGCGCAGTTAATGATTCGTGCAGTAGCCCGACGCAAGAAGGTTTACATTTATCCCTTCCGCATGAAACTTTTGTTTCACCTCGTACGCAGCCTACCCGCGTCTCTTTATCGTTCCGTTGCCCGCCGTCTGATTAACATTAGCCGACCGTAGGTTTTGATATATAATTCTATTAGTATTTCAATTCAACAATTTCATGCAATGAAGGGGAAGACGGTTCTACTCATTCTGACTTTATTTCTATCCACGGTTGCGCATTCTGAATCCATAAGGCCCAATAAAATCCTGTCGTTTGACGATCGCCTCTTTTATCAACAAAAAATTGAACGGATCTATTGGCAAGAGAGAATCTGGCGAGACAAAAATACTTCGAAACCACCCTTCGAAGAACTGATGCCGCCTGAAGTCATTCGAACAAAAGTCGAGAATTATTTGCGCAAGGCAAATGCGCTGGACTTTTATTGGCATAAGCCAATTCAAGAAAGCCAAATTCAAGCGGAAATGGATCGAATGATCCGTAACACGAAAAACCCGAAAATGCTGCAAAGGATTTTCGATGCTCTAAATAATGATCCGAATTTGATCGCACAATGTCTGGCGTTCCCTTTATTAGCAAATCGTTTAATTAAAAATAGGTACTCCTCTGATGCTGTGTTTCACGCATATGAAAAATTGAAAGCATCTCAAGATGCTTTGCTGATTACAAATGTTGAAGCAATGCGTTCAACATCTGGAAATTATTACGAATTCAGTTTTTCGATTAATGACGATGAATTCAAAGAAATCAATTCCCGATATTCGAAAATGAAGTTAAGAGTAGTCAGCAAGTTACAAGAAGATTCAGAACGATTTTATGTGATTGCTGTTTTGGAACGCACTGAAGAAGCGTTAAGACTTGCAGTAGTTGAATGGAAGAAGAAATCATTTGACTCCTGGTGGAGAATTGCCAGCAAAGACATACCAATTGCTGAACCTAATTTTGATCCATCTGCATTTGCATCGCAAAACACGGTCAATCAATCAGATTGTGTTGATCAAACATGGACAGCTATACCTGCAGCTCCGCAACCTCGCGATAGTCACATCGCTTTTTGGACCGGCAGCGAAATGCTTATTTGGGGCGGTGGAACTGACGGTTTCGGCTATTTAAACAATGGTGGCAGGTATGATCCAGCCACGGATACTTGGTCGCCGATATCAACCATCGGTGCTCCGGGACCAAATGGTGCCGCAGTTTGGACTGGTAGTGAAATGATCCTATGGGATGGTATATCAGGCGGTCGCTACAATCCTTCAACTGATACGTGGTTGGCGATTTCAACTATCGGTGCACCTCAAACCGGCGGTGCGGTTTGGACTGGTACTGAAATGCTCGTTTGGAACGGTTCTTCCGGCGGTCGTTATAATCCAACCAATGATTCGTGGTCACCGATTACCATGATTGGCGCACCCCCGGCCGTACAGTATGGCGCTACTGCAGTTTGGAGCGGCAGTGAAATGATCGTTTGGGGTGGAACAACTTCATCTGGTAATCATGTTAATACGGGTGGTCGCTACAATCCTTCAAACGATACGTGGGCAGGAACTTCAATAGTCAGTGCTCCAGCACCTCGGTGTTGCCATACAGCAGTATGGTCAGGAAGTGAAATGATTATTTATGGTGGTGATTGGGAAACAACCGGAGGTAGATACAATCCAGTCACCGATTCGTGGGTCTCTACAAGTACGATTGGAGCGCCATCTGTCAGAGAAAATCATACTGCCGTCTGGGCTGGAAATGCGATGATGATTTGGGGTGGTAGCAGCTTTAATGACACTTCGATCGGAGGGCTCTATTTCCCTTCCACTGATACATGGCTATCTACAACTATCATTAACAGACCAGATGAGCGGGACCATAACTCTATCATTTGGACCGGAACGGAGGTGATAGTTTGGGGAGGGCAATATTACGGCAAGCCTTTTGATACCGGTGGACGTTATGATCCTGTCACTAATTCCTGGGTATTGATTGGAAACGGATCGATTACTCCGCGCTATCTCCACACTGCAGTTTGGACAGGCACAGAGATGATCATCTGGGGTGGTAATGATGGTTTTAGTTTTTATGATTTGAATTCTGGCGGAATCTACGATCCAGCATTAGACAGCTGGACTTCTACGAATGAAGCCGATGCACCTTCTGTTAGAAAGGAGCACACAGCTGTTTGGTCAGGCAGCGAAATGATCGTTTGGGGTGGCAGTAGTTCACAATCTGGAGGTTATTATAAAACTGGCGGACGTTACAATCCTTCAACCGATTCCTGGCTACCCACTGATGTCTCTCAAGCTCCGAGTGCAAGAGACGAGCACTCCGCCATTTGGACAGGCAGTCAAATGGTTATTTGGGGTGGCACGTATGGGGCAGATCCAGTTGGCGGTGTCTATCAGCCTGATTTCTGGACTCCTACGAGTATTGTCGGAGCACCGGAAGCAAGATGGCTGCACTCTGCAAACTGGACCGGATCAGAAATGATTGTTTGGGGCGGTAACATTGTAAATACCGGTGCAACAAACACCGGAGGAAAATACAATCCGCTAACTGATTCATGGCTTCTGATGAACAATGCAGATGCACCATCCGCTCGGTATCGTCATTCGGCTATTTGGTCTGGTGAGGAATTAATTGTTTGGGGTGGAGACGCGAATCCTGGAATTTTAGGAGATGGCAAACGATATCAACCCTCAACCGACAGTTGGTCTGATATTTCCAATGTAAATTCTCCGGGTCCGCGGCGACAACATACAGCAGTTCGCGCCGGGGGTCAAATGATTATTTGGGGAGGCGAATCTAGCTACCACAATTTCCTAAATGATGGTGGTATTTATTCTATTAATGATGATTCCTGGAGTTCTATATCCACATTGAACGCACCCAATCCTCGCGCTGGTCATACAGCAGTTTGGACAGGCACTCAGATGATTATTTGGGGTGGCGTTCCTTTTGATGCAAGTGGCGGACTTTTTTGTTTGACAGCTCCTACAGCTTTTGATGATACCTACGATGTTGATGAGAATTCTACGCTGAATATTCCAGCTCCTGGAGTTCTTTCGAACGATGTCGATCCTCAGGAAGATGTACTAACTGCCGAACGTGTTTCAGGACCAGCTCATGGTGATTTAACTTTGAATTCCGATGGATCTTTTGTATACACCCCCAATGTTGATTTTGAAGGAGTGGATAACTTTGTATATCGATGCAAAAATGCAACATACCCTAGCAATGATGCAGCAGTTACCATCTATGTGGGTAATCAACCTCCGGTATCGAATCCTGATACAGCAAATACTGTCGAAGATACTCCAGTCACGGTTGAAGTATTGTTAAACGATTCCGATCCAGATGGCGATCCGATACACGTTGTTAGCGTAACTGCTCCGCAAAATGGAACTGCTGTAATAAACACGGACGATACGATTACGTACACTCCAAATCCAACTTTTTCAGGCACCGATTCCTTTGATTACACAATTGATGATGACCAGGGTGCGACCGATTCGGCATCAGTAACTATTACAGTTGCTGAAATCAATCAACCTCCGGTAGCGAATCCTGATAGTGCAAGTACTTCCGAAAGTACTCCAGTCACAATTGATGTGTTATCAAACGATTCTGATCCTGACGGTGATCCGATTCATGTTGTGAATGTCACCACTCCGCAAAATGGGACTGCTGTAATAAACCCGGATGATACGATCACGTACACGCCAAACTCGACGTTTACGGGCACTGATTCATTTGATTACACAATTGATGATGGTCACGGTGGCACCGCGTCTGCATCAGTCACGATTACAGTCGCTGACATTTGTTTATTTTGTGATGACTTTGAAGACGGCGTTCTTGCGAGTGATTGGACATATCTCAAAGGTTCATGGAATGAATCGAATGGCAGCCTGATCGCAGATCCATTAGGAAAAAAATCACTTGCAATCGCAACTCCGGCATTCAGTGGATGCAGTACTTGCACGATCGAAACATCGATGGAATCCGATGGCGGTCTTTTTGGTAAAGTCTGGTTACTTAGCTGGTATATCGATAAAGGCAATAGAATTGAACTATTGATGAAAGAAGATCAGGATAAATGGATTCTGAAGCAACGTGTGGGTGGCGCTGTTGTTGCGAAAGCAAAAAGCATTTCAACGATTGATCCAAATGTATTTTACGACGTTAGTCTGCGTTTTGATGGCGCTTCAATCATATTAGAAGTAAATGGTACAGAATTGATTAGCATTTCTGCTGTTGGCACACCTTCGGGCACGATCGGTTTTCAAAGCAAAAAAGCAGTAAGCCGATTTGGCTACATAAATATAAATTAAGCTTTCTTGCTCTGAATATACCGATCGACTTGTTGTTCCAAAATTTGCAGCGGCATGGCGCCATTTTTCAAAACAACATCGTGAAAGTCTTTGATGTTGAAGCGACTGCCTAATTCTGTTTTCGCTTTTTCGCGCAATTCTAAAATTTTTAATTGACCAACTTTGTATGCGCAAGCTTGTCCTGGACTTACAATGTAACGTTCCACTTCCGATGTAATTTCCAGTTCGCCGATTCCGGTATTGTCTTTCATGTATTGAATTGCTTGCTCGCGAGTCCAATGTTTGTAATGAATGCCAGTGTCACAAACAAGTCGCGTTGCGCGTAAAAGCTCATCTTGCAATCTACCTAAATCACTGTATGGATCTTTTTCGAAACCTTCTTCCCATGCTAATCTTTCGGCATACAAAGCCCAACCCTCTATGTATGCGGTAAAGGGGAGTACTTTGCGGAATGTAGGAACGCCTTTTAATTCTTGTTGGATCGCAATTTGAAAATGGTGACCGGGGATTGCTTCATGATAAGCGAGTGTTCGCATGCTCCACTTCGGAACCTCTTTCAAATCGCGCAAGTTTGCAAAGAAAACACCCGGACGTGCTCCATCCATGGAAGGCGGTTCATAATAAGCTCCGGAAGATCCTGCTTCCTTGAACGTGGGAACACGTTCCACCTTAACGCCCAGTTTCGGCCTGATATCAAAAACTTTTGTGATTCCGTGATCCACTTCATCGATTATTTTTTGATAATCTCCGATGCATTGTTGGCGCCCTTGATCCGTTGGCGGATATTGAAAACGGGGATCGGTTCGCAACTCATTCATTCTTTGTGAAATTGTTTCACCAGTTAATCCAACGCTGTCCAAGATCGATCTCATTTCGGAATGAATTCTATCCACTTCTTTCAACCCTAAATCATGAACTTGTTCCGGAGTCATATTTGTTGTGGTGTTGGATTTCAACATGTAGCGGTAGTAAGCGTCCCCGTCCGGAAGTTTCCATACTCCATCATCAGTTGTAGCTTTTGGTTCCAGTTGCTCAAAGTATGCAATCAATTTTTTATATGCGGGATAAACCGTATTTGTAATTTGCTGCTCAACATCTCCATAGAGTTTTGATTTATCAGAATCACTAACATCGGAAAGCTTCTTCAATTTTTCATCAAACGATACATACAAAATATTTTCTTTCGGCTTTTGATTTGTAAAATTGCGCATCTCTGTTAGGACTTTTTCAATGACAAATTTCGGCGGAATAATATTCTTTTGTTCGCGGATTCGAAGTCCTTCTAATTCTTGATCAAACCTGGTTCCGAATTGCGAAAGCCTTGTAACGTAATTCTCGGCGTCTTTTTTGTTTCCGATGTAATGGATCGAAGCCATGAAGGATGGAAGCTGACTTTGTACACCGCCAAGCTGATTTAGCGGGTAGTTGTGATACATGAACTTCATGCCTTCAACTTGATCTTGCAGGAACCATTCAAGGATGTCGTAAGAAAGCTGCTGACTTTCGTTCAATGAAGATCGATCATATTTACGAAGTGAATCCAGATCGTTTTTGACTAAATCATTCATTTCGTGCGCAAACGCATCCGAACCGTCGTTTAATTTTGCGTTATGGAAATTGATTCCCATAGGTTCCAGCAGCCGCAAAGTACTTAACAGTTCTGGATTTTTTAACGCGAATTGTACGAAGATTTTTTCGTAGAAGAGATTGATATTGAATGGACGAAACCAAATTAGATTTCCGAGCCAAAATGCGCCCGCAATTACGATTAGTAGCAGTGTATATTTGACGATCTTCATTTCTGTCTCCCGCCTAGAGATATAGTGGTTAGGGTTGCAGAGCTAACTAACTAAGACGTTTGAGGATGGAATTTGTTCGCCTGACTGGTTCAATTTAAACAACCCAGGAGAACTTTGACTTGTCTTTGGCTTCCTGAACCGGGGTCTCATAATCCTGCGAGCCAAAATAATTCTTGATGCGATCGGTAATTCCTAAAACCTGTTCATGAGGTTTCCAAACAAAAACTTCACCCTTGGTATCATTGCGAATTTTGCCTGAAGAAACTGCATGCGAAGCTTCGGCTAAATTCAAATTGTTTAAAAATTCTTGAAGTGCGCGGAATCGTCCTTCAACAAAAGGTGAGAAAAAGTGAAATGCGGCTGAATACAAAACAGCATTGTGATAATACTCTGGAATATTGATGACTGCTTCTTTGCCCGTTTGTCGCGCAAGATCCAGAATTGCTTGCATAGCGGGACGCATAATTCCAAGACCTGGATATTTTTGCCCCGGAAGTTTCGGACGTTCATTCGAAAATTGCGCTTTTGGATTTTGAAATACAAGCCAATCAATTACCAGCGTATCCATATCTAACGTATCACCGCTGGCGGGACATAATCCTTTTACGTGCGCATCAAACACGCGCAACTCGCACAACATGTGATCTTCGTCTTCCACTGATGCTTTTGCCTCAAATAATTTCACGCTTTGCCGAAATGGGTCCATGCTGCGGATAACAACTTTCGGTTCCGGAAAGCCTTTTTTAGAAAGATGTTCTATCACACCGTAATCCTTCAAAGCCGCAAATACTTCAGCTTCACTGAAACGTTCTAAAAGTCGATTCGTTCCTTCTCGCCGCAAATCTCGTTCGAGATCTTCTTCAGTCAGCGATAAATTAAATGGATGATTTGCAGCGCTATCTACTTGAAATGAACTCAATCGTTGTTTCAAATCGATAAAAACGGATTTCATGCTCTTCATAACGCATTCCAAAATAAACGGCGAATTTCATGTGCCCCGCGTACGTTTGGTTCAATTGTTAAAAGATACCATGGTGATGGATCTTCCTTCCGATAGTATGGATTTTGCGGATCGTTATGAAAATTCCCATGCCCCAAAAAATGTGCGCACACATCTACAATTTTAGTTCGCGAATGTTTTGCAAATGCTCTGATCGCATCATTCACAATTTCAAACGTTTTATATTCTTGCTCTACGGGAGGACGATCTTCGAAAAGTATTTTGGTTCCATCGGTTGGATCATAAACAGTTCCAAGAATTAATTGCGCCAGCGGAAAATTGTTCAGCAATGCATGGACTATTGCGTCTAATCTGAAAATTATATCGTTCGCATCTTCACCTGTGAGAATATCGTTTCCACCTGCAGTCAATGTAAATAAGACTGAATCTGAAGATGCCACTCGAATTTTATCCAATTGATGATGCAGGATGTCGAATGTTGTTGCGCCATCGACTGCTAAGTTTTTAAATCGAATTCCTGGATAAGCGGTTTGCAAATCCTTACCACGAAAATCCGGGTAGGCTTCATCAAGATTTTTGTAGAGCAGAGAAGCGGCTCCTTTGCCTTCGCCGGGATAATCATCGATTGACATGCTATCGCCAAGGGCAATGTAGTGCGATAGCTTTGGGGAATCTACTGGTTTGCGAAACAAAGAGAAAGCGCGTTTTATCAGGATTAAATCTCAGCGAGGCTCGTTTCCAGCTGCACGTGATTCTGTTTTGCCAAACGATGGAAGCGCTTCCAAAACTTGTAGCGCCATATCAAAACGATTGAATGGTGGCATGATGTATGCGCCTTGCACCATCGGAGCGCATGCAAGTAAAGCTTCTTGTGCAATCCGGATTCCTTCAGCACGCCCTGCATCGCCATTACCAGCTTCATGCATCCGTTTGCGAATATCATCCGGAACCGACATTCCAGGAACTTCATTGTGCAAGAATTCTGCATTTTTCGCTGAAGCCAGCGGAAAGATTCCAACAAGAATCGGAATTTTTACGTCCTGAATGCGATTCAAAAATCTTTCAAACAATGCAAGATCATAAACCGGCTGAGTCATTAAATATTCCGCGCCTGCTTCGACTTTGTAATAAAACCGTTTCATTTCTTCATCAAGATTCAACGCTCCTGGATTTGCACCTACTCCGATATGTAACGAGGTTGGAGCACCGATCGGATTTCCTGCAAGATCCAAACCTTGATTCAGCCGATTTGCAATTTGTGTTAAGCCGATTGAATCCACATCAAAGACTGCGGTTGCGCTGGGATAGTCTCCCATCTTTGGCGGATCGCCCGTGATCATCAAAACATTTCGCAAACCAAGAGCATGAGCACCGATTAAATCGGCTTGCATGCCTAACAAATTTCTATCCCGGCAGCAATAATGGATGATGGTTTCAACACCAAGTTGATGTTTAAAGATTGCAGCTAAAGCCATTGGGCTCATCCGCGCGCTGGCACGTGGTCCATCTGCGATATTGATCGTATCCACTCCGGCGCGATGCATCATCTGTGCACCTTCAATCACTTTTGCAAGATCAACACCTTTTGGCGGATCGATTTCAACTGAAATGGCAAATGTCCCTTCAGAAAGTTTGCGTGCAAACGGAGTTTTTTCAGCAGTTGGAACGGGTGTAATTGATGGTGTGCGCTTTTCTTTTGGTTGATCCGCGGCAACAAACAATTTTGCCGGTTGAACCGATCGCACTACAGTCTTAATCGCTTTTAAATGTTCCGGTGTGGTACCGCAACAGCCGCCAAGAATGCGAACACCTGATTGAATAAAACGTTTTGAAAATTTCGACATGTAATCGGATGAACATAAATAGATGTAACGGCCATCTACAATTTTCGGAAATCCTGCATTCGGTTGGGCAGACAATGGTGTTTTGGTTAGACTCGCCATTTTCTTAATGCTTTCCAACATGATTTGAGGTCCAACACTGCAGTTCAAACCAATGACATCGACCTTGTATGGCGCAAGTTTTGTTACGATCGTTTCCGGAGTATCACCAAGCGGTGTATTTCCATCATCAGTGATTGTCATTTGTGCAATGATTGGCAAGTTGCACAATTCACGCACTGCAAGAATTGCTTGTTCTAATTCTTCCAAACGTGAAAAAGTCTCCAGCATGAATAAATCCACGCCGCCATCCAGCAAGGCATTGACTTGCACCTTGAAGGCATCTTTTGCTTCTTCATAAGCCAGTTTTCCGATGGGTTCGATTGGAACACCGAGAGGTCCAATTGCTCCGGCTACAAATGTTTCTCTGCCTGCCACCGCCCGCGCATTTTGTGCGCCGCGGAAATTAATTTCTTGTACCTTCGCTTCAAATCCATGAAACAAAAGTTTGAAGTGATTCGCTCCAAATGTATTCGTTTCGACAATATCAACACCGGCTTTTACATAAGCTTTATGAACGTCACGAACCATGTCGGGAGCTGACAGATTCAATTCATCGAAACAACGGTTGATAAAGATTCCTCGCTCGTAGAGCATGGTACCCATAGCTCCGTCACAAAGGAGGATTCTATCGGCTAATTCTTCTCGGAAATTTCTCATAAGTTCTAAAGAATACTCCATTAGCGCGTACACGGCAAAGATTCCTCGCGCAATCCTCAATACTCAATTCTCTATCCTCAATCTTATGTATAATGGATTCACCAAAGAGGTGGGAGTCGAGGTTATCCGTAATTAACGGAAGCCAAGGCTGTGTAAGGGGGGCTTATGAGATTGCGTTCGGTTCGCCATGCGAGCCATATCCTCAGTTTCTTTTTCCTTTTGTTATTACTTACATCCCAAAGTTTTGCTGAAAAAATAAAATCGTGGCCGCTTCAGGCATTAACTCCAGTTCCACTTTCCGGCGAATTTAATGGTGATCTCAGTAGAGTCCCATTTATTCCGCAGGTAGAAATTAACGAAATTCCAGAACCAGAAGGACCGGAACCTAATTTCAATAAGCAACCAATGCCCGATGCGAGTGAGCAAATTTTTTCTGAAGGCGTTTCAAGCATTATCAATATGCCTTCTCCCATTCAAAACTTTTCCGGATTGGATTTTAACAATTGGGGTGCTGGTTGGCCTCCGGATACTGTTGGCGATGTTGGGCCAAATCATTTCATTCAAGCAGTAAATACGTCTATCGGTATTTACAACAAAGCCGGAACACAGCTAGCAGCATTCACATTTAACACCCTTTGGAATGGCGCAGGAACGGGAACTCTTTGCGATAGCACCAACAGAGGTGATCCAACAGTTTTATATGATCCGCTTGCTGATCGATGGATTGTTGCTGATTTTGCTTTTTCAGGTGGCGGTACCGCTCCGCCGTTTTATGAATGTGTTGCGGTTTCGAAAACCGGTGATCCGGTGAATGGAGGTTGGTGGCTTTACGCAATTCGTGCCGATGATGCTGGGCATCCATGGTTGGCTGACTATCCCAAGATGGGAGTTTGGCCCGATGGGATTTATATGACTGCTAACATGTTCGATAGCAGTTTCAACTTCAAAGGTGTGCGTGTGTTCGCTTTCAATCGAAGTGATTTGGAAAGCGGCGCTGCAGTGAAAATAGTCATCGTGGATATAAGTAATACCAATTATTTTTCGCTGGTTCCTAGCAATCTTCGCGGCACTTCTCCGCCGGCAAACCGTGAGAACTTGCTGGTATCGGAATCAAATACGTTGTTCGCTTTTGAAGTTTGGAAATTTCATGTTGATTACACCGGGGGTGGTTCTACATTTACAGGACCTACGAATGTAAGTCAGACATCTTACACTGTTGCCGCAGCAACCGTTCCTACTCCGCAAAATAGTCTTGATACTTTGCGTGAGCGCGTGATGATGCAGAATCAATATCGGAATATAGGAGGAACGGAATCACTTTGGGTGAATCACACCGTTCGAACTCCATCTTCAGGTCCAACTGGAATTCAGTGGGCACAAATTAATGTTACAGGCGGAACAATTGTAACAACCCCAGTTCAGCAACAGATTTTTGGAAATTTGAGTTCTGATGGCATTCATCGCTGGATGGGTGGTTTGGGTGTTGATAAAGATGGAAATATGGCGATTGGTTATAGTGCTGCAAACGCGAGCAACAATCCATCGATCCGATATGATGGCCGCCTTGCAACGGATCCGCTTGGAACGTTGAGTCAAGGTGAATCGACATTGATTGCTGGTGGTGGTAGTCAGCAAGGTAATTGCGGTGGAAACGTTTGTACAAGATGGGGCGATTACAGCGCAATGAGTGTCGATCCTACCGATGATTGTACGTTTTGGTATACCACGGAATATTACGCATCGAATGGTTTGAATTGGCAAACGCGGATCGGCTCATTCAAATTTCCAAGCTGCGGTGCGTCTTGTCCTACAATTACATTTACAACGACTTCAGTGAATCCATCTTGTAACGGTGGAAGTGATGGCAGCATCACTGTCAGCGCAAGCGGCGGAGTGCCCCCTTACTCATATTCCAAAGACAATGGCGCGAACTACCAGGCATCTAATGTATTCACTGGACTCGCAGCGGGAACTTATAACATCATTGTGAAGGATTCAAATAACTGTACGAGCGCTGCATCACCAGTATCATTAACAAATCCTCCGGCAATTAATTTCACCACAACAAAAGTTGATCCGAGGTGTCCGGGAACTTCCGATGGAACGATTACCGTAAATGCAACCGGTGGAACTGGAACTCTCGTTTATTCCAAAGACAATGGCGCGAACTACCAGGCTTCCAATGTATTTACAGGACTTACATCTGGAACCTACAACATTGTTGTTAAAGATGCGAATAATTGCACGACTGCAGCATCTCCAGTTACGCTGAACGATCCAACTCAAATAACATTCACTACAACAAAAGTAGATCCTGCTTGTACTGGTGATTCCAATGGAACGATCACAGTCAATGCATCCGGTGGAACCGGAACGCTGATGTATTCAAAAGACAATGGTGCAAATTACCAGGCTTCCAATGTATTTACAGGACTTACATCTGGAACCTACAACATTGTTGTTAAAGATGCGAATAATTGCACGACTGCAGCATCTCCAGTTACGCTGAACGATCCAACTCAAATAACATTCACTACAACAAAAGTAGATCCTGCTTGTACTGGTGATTCCAATGGAACGATCACAGTCAATGCATCCGGTGGAACCGGAACGCTGATGTATTCAAAAGACAATGGTGCAAATTACCAGGCTTCCAATGTATTTACAGGACTTACATCTGGAACCTACAACATTGTTGTTAAAGATGCGAATAATTGCACGACTGCAGCATCTCCAGTTACTTTAAATGACCCGGCACCCATTTCGTTTACAACTACGAAAGTAGATCCAACATGCCCCACCACAGCAGATGGAAGTATTACAGTCAATGCTTCCGGTGGTACGGGCACGTTGATGTATTCGAAAGATAATGGAGCGAATTTTCAATCTTCAAATGTCTTTACTGGATTGACCGATGGTGTTTACAACATCGTTGTAAAAGATGCGAACAATTGTACGACTTCAGCAACGCCAGTAACTTTGGCGAGTTCCGGTGCTGCGCCATCAATTACAACCGATCCTGTTGATCAAACAGTGAATGCTGGAGTAAGCGTTTCATTCACAGCCGCGGCAAATGGAAATCCTGCGCCAACTGTTCAGTGGCAAGTTAGCACAGACGGCGGTGGATCATTCTCCGACCTACCCGGTGAAACGTCCACTACACTTACTTTCATTGCGAACGTAACTGATGACGGAAACCAGTATCGCGCCGTATTTACCAATGCTTGCGGAAATGCAACATCGCTCGCAGCAACTCTTACTGTTACCGCAGGAAGTTGTTTGTTCTGTGATGATTTTGAAGATGCAATACTTTCCGCAAACTGGACATACATTAAACCAACATGGACTGAACCTGCAGGTGGAAGCCTGATCGGTTCACCGGTCAAAAAGAAAGCAATTGCAATCGCAACTCCAATATTTAACGGTTGCAGCAACTGTTATGTTGAGTCAACGATGATGACCACCGGCGGAATCGGGAATCGGGTGTGGATGCTGGGTTGGTACGTTGATAAGAAAAATACAGTTGAGTTAATGATGAAAGAAGAGAATGATAAGTGGGTTTTGAAAGAAAGAATCAACGGCGCCATCGTTGCAAAAACTAAAATGATATCGGTGATCAATCCGAACACATTCTACAGAGCTCGAATTACTTTCAATGGAACGCAATTCCAGGTCTTCATTGATGGCACATTGCTCATGTCTTTGAATGCATTAGGACCTCACAATGGAACCGTGGGATTTGAAGCGAAAGGAACTGTTGCCAGTTTCGGTGAAATAATCGTGAATTAGGATTATTAGCTGTGGAGCGCGAACTCCGCGCTCCACTAATTTTTCCGTTTTGCCTTTTTCAATCTTTCTAAATATTCGGATGTTGGTTCTGAAGGTTGCTCAACAATCTGAGGCTGCTTTACTACAGGTTCATTGATCGTAGTCTCGATTGGAATTTGGTACTCAGGCCGCGGTATCTTGACTGACTTAAGTTGATTCAGCGCGGATGTCGCCGGAACCTGGGCCGGTTGTTGAGAAAGGACTGGTTTAAGCCGGCCGAAGTCTAATTTTCTGGCAGCAACATCAAACAAAAATAAAAATGCTGCGATCCATAACAACGTATCGCGCAATGGTGCTGAATCAAACGAAGCAAGTTCCGTGAAACGAAGCTGATCAGGTGAGTTGTAAGTTTGCGGAATTACCTTTTGCAGCAGCAACAATCCGTTAGGATCGGATGCAACTTCGCGATTCGGTGAGCCGGCATAATGAACAATTTGTTCTTCGACGATATTGCCATTTTCTTCGCGAAAAACTTTCCCGATAAAACCTCCTTTACCCGACATTTTTGCTTCATATCTGCCGGGAGCAGTTTGGGAAAGCTCCATGCTTTGCGATTTCCCGTTGGCATCAACAAAAACTGCATGAAACTTCGCATCAGAGATTAGATGTCCGTGGGCATCCATTGCTTCTACTACAAGAATAGTACTATCGTTTTGAGGCATGAACACTGCTTCGAAATTCGGAGAAGTATTTGCGCGTGCGATCCACCTGGATAGCTGGGCCCAGAATCGTTCATATTCCGGCCATGCTAACCACATTTTTCCCCAGGCTGCAGTTGGATCAGAGGTAAAGGCGGCAGATTGGCCCACCCCATATCTCCACGATGCTAACACTGGATCCTGCTTGGGCGAAGAAAGTGATAATGAGGCCAATGGCTTTATGGTTGTGGCCACATATCCGAGTAAATCTGGAACCGTATCGATTCCTGAAAGTAATGGTTCTGTTTGGGATATCAAAGGCGTAAATTGTTCTTCATTGATGTAATACCGTTGAACCAACGCGGATTCCTGCGTGAAAATTTGGGGTAGAGTGAACATGTCACTGGTGAAATAAAACCGTCCATTGCCGGCAGTGGCAAGCTGATCTAAAAAATTTACATCGATGTCGCCACTTTTCCCGATTCCAATTGCAGTGGTAGTGATGCGATCGTCGTTTAACACGCGCTGGGCCATCAGTAATGATGATTCACCCGCGGGGCCTTCTTTTTCTTCACAATCCGCTGTATCTGCAAAAAGAATTACATGTTTCACGGTGGCGTCAACAGTCTTCAATGCTTCATAAGCTTCATGAAGTCCGGAATATACATAGATGCCGCCGCCGCCGGCGCGAATTGAAGTAATGGCATCAATAGCTTGTTGTTTATCACTGAGATGTTGAAGTCCAAATGCCCATTTCGGTACGGAATCAACAGCCAGTGCACCGAGTTGATCAGTGTCTTTCAAAAGTGAAATGATGCGAGCTCCGCCTTCATCGGCAAGATCAATTTTTTGTCTTCCGCGTTCAGCAAAGCTCATACTTCCTGATTTATCAATCACAATTACCATTGCTACATCGGCCAAATATTTTTTGTTAATCAGATCCATTCGCACCGGCAGCGTTTCTTCAATTGGAGTTTTGTAAAATCCACCAGGTCCAAAACTGCTTCTGCCGCCTAACATCACAAAACCGCCGCCGAAATCATGAACATATTGTTTGATCATCGGCATCTGGCGTTGAAGATTTGATGCTGCGATGTTCCGCAGAAAAATGGCCTGATATTGAAGCATCTCTTGCATGGATAATGGAAGCCCGGCAGCATCCGTTAAATTGGTCTGAAACCCTCGATTGGTTAAAGCACCGGATAGTGGTTTCAAATCATTTGGATTTGAATCAGCTAATAAAATTCGTGGCAGACCTTGAACTGCGACCCAAATTTCTTTGGTATTGTTTCCTGCCTGGTAATCTTCTTTGGGCTTCAATCGAATTTCGTAGCGATAAACTCCAGGCTCAGTAATTTTTTGTGGAAGCCTGATTAATTCTTTCTCTTCCTTATTAAGCTGCAATGTTCCTTCTTGAATTAATGCGCCATTTCGATAGACCTGCACAATCGATGGATTTGTTCGATTGCTGGAAACTAAAACATCCAGGGCAAAATTTTGCTTTAACCCGATTTGTGCCGGAACACGGATGCCTTCAATTGCTGCTTCCGGATGTTCACCAGGCTTCAGATAAAGTGCCTGGAAAATAATTCCGCGGGCATGGGCATCAGCAGCGGCCTGGATCAAATTTCCATTTGTTTCATTACCATCACTCAGCAGCACAATATTTTTTTGATAACCAGGCGCGAATAATGCTTCCGACAAACGGATCCCTTCTTGAATGTTTGTTTGTGAATCATCAACTCGTGATTCGATCCGTTCAATCATTCGTGGAGTTCCAGGAAATTGTTCAACACTTGCGCCGGCACCAAATAACACAATTCCTGTTTGGTCCGGCGTTTTTAATTTTTGGATGGTGTGATTAATCCATTGAAGTGCACGTTGTTTTTGTTCGGTACTCAGACTTGCAGAGTTATCTAGCAAAAACAAAACTTGTTTTCTGCGGACTGGAGTTTTCCAATAAAGTCCGGCCAGGGCTGAAATTAAAATCAGAACGATGATCGATCGAAGGATTAACCAGAATCGATGGCGCCAGACGCTCCCTTCTGCGTAACTATTCCTGCTGATTTTCCAAACAAGAAATAGCAGTAGCGGCGTGAGTAATAGCCACAAAGGATAAATAAATGACGGCATGAAAAAGAGTTGGCGGCATTTCGCTGCCGCATCTTTATTTTATCTTCCACTGAAACTTGTCTTTAAAATCTTCAAAACAATGATTACAAATCCAGTAGTAATGATCGAGCGTGGTATAACCCTCATGCTGAGCATCAGGTTTGGGTTCGGGCACGAATTTCGCCCAGCAGAATTCACAATGATCAGAATCCATCCCCGCACGAAATGCTTTGAACCGCTGGAATTGTAATGTAATTCTTTCAAGGTACTTTCTTGGACGTTTTAATCGCCAATCATCTTTATGGATCATATTGTTTTACGAACCTTAATCCTACCAGATGCCGGATGCCAGATGCCAGATGCCGGATTCCGGTTGCATACTAGATCACGATTTTTTGGCGGCGCAAATCGTGGAGCATCAAAGTTTCAATTGGTGTAGACGTGTTCACTTTCGTAAAGGAAGCAAAACTTTGTGATGTGGTCTTTTGAATTGTACTTTGAAAATTATGAAGCCGCGCAAGATAACTTTTTAATACATGAGGCGAAATTGAAACTTCCGCAGAATTTTTTGTTTCCGAATCCACAAGGCGCAAATCGCCACGGAAGTCAGGGTTAATTTCTTCTTGCGACAAAATCTGAAGACAATGCATTTCATAGCCAATGGCTGACAGAAGTTTTATCGCTTCAAAACCATCCGGTGAAAAGAAGTCCGAAAGTAAAAAACAGATTCCTGACCGAGAACTTTTCCCCGCGAGCTTTTTTAATATTGCATTAAGGTATGTTTCACCAGCAGGCTGACATTCGTTCAATAGATTCAGTATCGGGAAAAAAAGTTTCATTGAACCAAAACGGTAATTGTGAAATTCCTTATTGTGCATCAATAACAACTGAGGTCGATCGTAATGCGAAAGACTGATGTAGGAGAGATAAGCGCCTAATGATAATGCATACTCAAATTTTGAAGGTGAACCAAAACTCATCGATTCACTTCCATCAATAAGGATGAAAATCGGGCGGCTTTCTTCTTCGAAGAATAATTTCAAATAAAAACGTTCGGTTCTGGCATAAACTCCCCAATCAATTCTGCGGATATCATCGCCTTGCAAGTATTCGCGGTAATCCGAAAATTCCAGGCTAGATCCTTTACGTAAACTAGTTTTTTCTCCGCGATGTTGTTGTTGCATCCGTTGTCGGGATGGAATTTGAAGCCTCTCCAGCCGGGTTAAAAGTTTACGGTCAACAAGCATGCGTAGATATTATAGAGTGAAAATTTATTCTCGACGAAGATGGATGAATTTAAGACAGTGAAAAGTTGAAGTGTTTGAATCCTCGATGCATAATCTAACTAGAAATCAGGGGTATGGGTTTTCAGCGAAACGTTCCTCATGCGATGAACGGCAGTTTAGCCGATATTCACGCTGCCGAACTCGTGTTGAATATTTACGAGTCCGGATTAAGCGGACGCCTGAGGTTTACACAAAATAAAATTCGACGCGATATTTATTTTCGCAAAGGCGACATCATCTTTGCGCATTCCAGTTTGCCACAAGAACGTTTCGGTGAAATCTTAATCAGACTTGGAAAAATTGGCGCGGATGAATTCAATGCAGTAGTACGTGAAGTTGCAGAAGGGAAGCGTCTTGGTGAAACGCTGGTTGAACGTGGATATATCAGCACCATGGATTTATATGTGGGCTTGAATTATCAGGTTCAACATATTTTGTATTCCGTCTTTGATTGGGATTTTGGATTATACGAATTCGAAGAAGAAATCCGAAATGTTCAGCAAGAAATTGCGGTACGTGTTTCAACACCTGATCTGGTTGTGCGCGGCGTTCGCAATATCACAAATTTAATTGTGTTAGACCGTGCAGTTGGTGATGAAGAAAGGGTTCCGCTGCCACAAGGTACACCGCGACTACGCCGTACAGATTTTGACTATCAAGAAGAAACTATTTTGTCGTGCGTTGATGGCAAAGCAACGATTCAACAGATAAGAAACCTTGCAAAGTTGACTCAGCTTGAATTTGGCCGTGCAATGTTCAGCTTACTGCTTTGCGGAATCATCGGCTTTTATGAAGAAGAACGACATAAAACATCGGAAGATCCCAGAAATTGGACGTTGAATTTATTTGAACCGGAAACAGAATTAACTCAGACTGTAATTCCAACATCGATTGAAATTCCAACACGCCCTCAAGAAAGACGTGCCATTGATACGTTCAGTGATGCCGAGTTGCGTGATCTTGTTATTTATACTTCTGAAAAATTTCAGACAGCAACGGATGAAGAAGTATTAAATTTGGCGCCGAATTATACTCAAGAAGACATTCAGAGTTCTTACGATTATCTAACTGCAATTTTCCATCATTGCTACTACTCTTCAGATCAATTCCAGGATCTAAAAGCAATACTAAAAACAATTGTAGATCGGCTTGCTCAAGCTCATCGCAATTTGATCAAGGTCGATCATCATGTTGAACTTCCGCCAGAGATTCTTGCTACATCAGAAGTAGAACCGGATATCACTGAGCCGGATGATGATACTCAGGTTCCGGAGCCAGAGGAAGAAACTCAAGGTGCAGAGGCAGAAGCAGAAAGTGAAATTACAGCGGTTTCAAATCCATTTCCCGAAAAAATTGAGATTGATGATTATCCGATGTCATTTGAACCGCCGCCACCGCAATCTTTTGAATCGCCAGTACCTCAATCATTTGAACTTCCGGCACGGCCGATAGAAGTCGAAACGAAACAACCTGAAAAGCCTGCTTTAACACCGCAATCTGGATATTCCGCAAAACCAGTACTGGATTTTCCAATTCAAATCTCGCCAATGCCTGAACCTGTTCCATCTTCAAAACCTAAACCGGAAAAGGTTCAAGCTACTGCGACATTTAGTGCCGATATGAGTCTAAAGGAATTGGAACGATTGGTTTCAAACAATCCCAGCGATGTGGCATTTCTAAGGAGTTTTGGTAAACGGCTGCAAGAAGCAGGGCGTCCGCTGGAAGGTGAAAAACAACTTCTGCGCGCGCTTTCGATTGAACCTCGCAATCTTGAAAATCATTTTGCACTGGCTGACTTTTATCAGGTACAAGGATTGAAACTCAAAGCGCGAAATCATCTGAACATCATTCTTCAATTGGATCCGAATAATGAAAGAGCTCTTGCGGTATTAGGTGTTACCAAAAGAAAGAACATGCTGTATCAGGTAGATTTAAAAAATCAGCAAGACGCGAAGAATAGATTCTAAAGTAACTGGTGTATCAACGTATCGGGCGATACGTTTTCTGCCAAACCTTCCAGATTCAAAATCAATCGATGACGAAGTGAGG
>JADMIO011667545.1_pt1 | contig 59111 bp, 60 predicted proteins | sample 8958161 | NCBI WGS metagenome assembly JADMIO01 (sample SAMN16585339, study PRJNA669376) | soil metagenome | isolation source: Crop rotation soil | place: USA: Cullars Rotation, Alabama | collected 2011 | reverse complement strand
CGCGACAACTTGTCCACGTGGAATTCTAAGCTTAGGATCCCAATGTGCTGGAAAGGTTATCCCGCTTCGTATGGACAGCACGATACAAGCCTTGATCGACCTCGCCCGGCCGCTGCTTGGGGAAATCGTACTCGGCCGGGCTGACATGTCGGCCGCCACGGTAGCGTGCGCGATCCGCTCTGCGTCGGGCCGCACGTACACCGGCGTGTGCGTCCACGTGAGTTGCGGCATTGGCTTCTGCGCCGAACACGCCGCGGTCGCCGAGATGATCAAGGGTCGCGAGACCCAAATTGATGCGATTGTCGCCGTGTGCGACGACGGCGTGTTGGCCCCGTGCGGTCGGTGCAGAGAGCTGATGGTGCAGGTGGACCCGCGAAACTTCGACGCGCGGGTGGGCCTCCCCGGCGGGCGGGCAGTTCGATTGCGTGAGCTTCTCCCCGATCACTGGATGGACGCCAACGCGGGATAACCCGCCAACTATGAATCCCCGTTGACGTCAAGATGATTTTCCGCGCGCGGAAGAGGCGCTGCCCGCGCAGCCGACTTTGCGTTTTTACTTTGAAGAGGCTTTTTTCTTCTCGGGCCGGCGTTGACCGGTGCACCGGGGCGGCGTGCGCGCTTCAGCCGACTATTCGAGGTCACGCCGCTTCTCCTGCGCTGCGACGGCCTCATTCACCTCATGCGGTCAGTCGCCTCATTCGCTGGATCGGGTTCACGCGCTCACACGCGTGGCCCAGCGGGTTAATCGAGGTCGCTGACCCTTGGCACTTCGCCGATGCTTTCGCTCTCTCGCCAGGCTCTTTGTCCTATGCGATGCGATCCCGCTTGTCAGGTCACACTCAGTTCGGCCAGTTCGCGCGGCGGCGCCAACGCACGCCACGGCTGGTTCTCACGCAGCATCGCCCACAGGATCACCAGGACCTTTCGCGCCAGCGCGACGATGGCAATCTTCTTGCGCAGCTTCATCCCGCGGCTGATCCGCGCCACGAAGGACTTGGCCCAGTCGTTGTGACGCCAGACCATCCACGCCACCTCCACCAGCATGCCGCGCAGCAGCGTCGACCCATGACGCGTGATCCGGCCGATGCGTTTCATCGTCCCGCTCCATCTGCTTGGGGACCAGCCCGGCGTATGATGCAACCTGGCCGGCGCTCTTGAAGCGATGCGGATCATCCAGGCAGTTGGCCACCGTCTCGGCCAGCCGCGTCCCCACGCCCGGCATCGTCTCCAGCAGCTTGACCTGCGCATCATCCCGCGCCAGCTCATCCAGCTTGCGCTCCGTCGTCAGGATCTGCTCATGCAACACCTCGAGCAGAGCCAGCTCCAGGTGCAAGCGCCCACGCCACAGATGATCGAGGTCGCATGCATCCAGCGGCTTTGCATGGGCGGCGAGCTGCTCGATCCCCGCCTTGGTCCATGCTTTGGTCGTGCGCGGCAGCAGATGCGTCAGACCCTGCTGGCTGAAGATCGAGCGGATGGAGTTCTTGCACTGCGTGCGCCGTGCCACCAGCGATCGGCGATGAAGAATCAGGCGTCGCTTCTGCCGCTTGTAAGGCGAAGGCATGTGCACCGTCGGCAGTTCGTCATTGAGCGCCATCTTCGCCAGCTTCAGCGCATCATCGCGATCGGTCTTGCGTTTGACTTTGTTCCAGCGCCACGCCTCATGGCGGCAGTTGGCCACCATCACCGCCAGACCCAGTGACGTCGCCAGATCGTGCACCCACCCGGCCGCGTCGCAGCACTCGATCACGACGAGCGTGCGCGACGGCTCGTCGCTGACATTGGCGACAAACAGCTCGTGCAGCCGTTGCGGCGTGGTGTCGATCGTCTCGAAGCGATGCTGACGAGTCTTAACCTCCAGCACACAAGCGACACTCTTGAACTTGCCCAGATCCAGTGCGATGATCGAATCGAAGCCCATGCGATCCTCCAAAGGGTAAGAGAAACCCCGATCCTCGTCGGATCGGAAGGGAATTGCATGGGTTCTCTGGAGCGGACAGCGGCGGCGGTGTATTTTATTTGCGGTCGAGCGCCGCCGCGGCCGCGAAACGGCATTACGTTATCCACCCATGCGCGGTGTTACCTTCCTCATCCCCGCCGCAGTCATGATCTTGGGCGGCTGTGCCAAACCGCTCGACGTCAACGTCGTCGACGCGCGCACCCATCGCCGGCGCACAGGTCGCGCGAATGGGTATGAAGCAACCGTACTTCATCGTCGGCGCCATCGTCCCAAAGGAAGAGCAGGTCTCTGACGCCGCCGGCGTCGCCCACCTGAAGGACCGCAGCGGCAGCGTGCTATTCGTCAACGCGGAAGGGTACGAGCAAGAAACGGCGAACATTGAGCGCGAGGCTCCTTCCATGACGGTCGAGTTGAAGCCCCCTGCCGGTGGCGGATAACCAGATATTGCACCGGACCGGGCGGGCGTCGCGGTCCTCGTGATTGAAAGGCGGCTCGGTGCCCGCCCGGCCGCTGGACGTCAGTCAGTTATCCGGCGGAGATGCAGTTGGATCCGAAGGCGATTGTTCGCGGCGGTTATGACAAGGTATCGTTCGCCTATCGGAACGGCGATGCGACGCCTTCGTTCAACTACGCCGCGCGCGTCGAGCAGGCCTGCCGAGGGTTAATGCCCGCCACCAACTTTCTCGACTTGGGCTGTGGTTGTGGGCAGCCTGTGTCGGCCATCCTCGCGAAGCTGGGCCAGGTTACGGGCGTTGACTTGTCGCCGGTCCAAATCGAGCGGGCGCGGGCCGCGATTCCGAACGCGAACTTCGTCGTTGGCGATATGTGCGAGGTCGATTTCCCACGCGGTTCGTTCGATGCCGTGTTTGCGTTCTACTCAATCATCCACGTTCCCGTCGAAAAGCAACTCGGCCTGCTTCGCAGCGTCCGCGTATGGCTGAGGCCCGGTGGCCGGTTGGTGGCGACGCTCGGGGCAAAGGCATGGACGGGCACGGAACGGGACTGGCTTGGCGTTTGCGGTGCGACGATGTACTGGAGCCAAGCGGACGCAGCGACCTATCGCACCTGGTTCGCCGAAACAGGATATCTGATCCTGGAAGAGGAATTCGTTGCGGAGGGGACGGGTGGGCATCAACTTTTCATCGCACAGGCGATGGAAATGGCTTGTTCTTCCAACGGATAACCCACCGCTGGATCGGACCGCGGCGGCGGTATATTTCATCTGCGGTTTGAGCGTCGCGCGTGCGCCGCCGCGGCTACTTAACGGCGATACGTTATGCGGCAGAAACACCCCCAACGCGACCTGCTCATAGCCGGTGGCCTTACCGTCGCCCTATTGCTCGGATTGGAGAGCATTTGGACGAGCCACGGCCCTCCGCCTGACGGCGCCTTCGCTCTCATTCTTGGATACTTCGTGTGTATTGCGTTGTGGGGGGCAATTGAATTGTTCGCAACACGGAGACGTCCGCCGCCGCAGGCTGAAAATCCGACGCCTCCGATAGAACCATCTCCTGTGGGAGCGCCGCTCGGCCCACGCAAGCCGGCGCCTTTGGCAGCGCATGCAGTCCCCATCAAGGAGTCGACCGAAACTGCCGAATAACCCGTCGCTAAAGCGGACCGCGGTGGCGGTATACTTTGCTTGTGGCCCGACGTCGCGCGTGCGCCGCCGCGACCGCACAAATGCATTACGTTATCCTGCACAGCGGAATCCATGTCAGTTGAATCCTCGCCAACTTCGAAACCCCCACCGCCAGAACTGCTGGCGGATGACGTTGTCGAACTTCGGCTTCTCCGGGTCATGGGTCCTGGCGGAACCACCGAACGTGCTGCCCATGCGCAATTCCTTTCAACAGTTCCAGAATACCGATTCGCGATTCATCGCCGCAGCGACGGTGTGCGTGTCGGCCGCATTCATCTTCGTGTAACGAACGACGAAGACATCACCCGTCGAATCGGCCATAGCGGCTATGCAGTAGACGAAGCTCATCGAAGCAACGGATATGCCACCCGCGCGGTCAAACTCATTGTTCAGCTAGGAAGGCATTGGAATATCTTGCCTCTGTGGGTATGCGTTGAGCCCGAGAACGTCGCTTCGCGCCGAGTTCTGGAGCGGGCGGGATTTAGACTGGTCGACGTGGCAGATACATCTGCAGAAGTCGTAGCACTCCGAGTCGGCCCGAAAATGTGCCGTTACCGAAGTGCGGGATAACGTCGGTCCCGGCCGCTGAACGTTGGTACGTTATGCCGCCAAACCGTTTGCCTTTCATCATCCCCATCGCATTCTTGTGCTGGTGTGCCGGCTGCGGCGACACAATCCACGGGGTCTCACGCTCGATTCCGCTCAACGCTCTTCCCTCGCCTGACTCGGTAGAGCAAGCAATCCGCGCCACGCCAGGCGTCGCGGAAGTTACGCGCTGGGATCCCGGATTCACTCAGTTTACCTGCCGGGACACGGCGTCTGCTTTCGCCACAGTTGAACCGAAGGAAACGAACGAAGCAGGCAAGCGCCTGTACGTCTATCGCATTTGGATGAACCACGTGCCGACTGAAAGCGAGCTGTCTAATGCGCGGGGGTTGATCGATCGATTATGTGATTCATTGCATCAGCGTGTGCCGACCATCCCCGCGTCGTCCTCGTCAGACGATAAGTTCATCGGAATCAAAGGCCATTGACCGGCGGCAAAACCAAGCGATTATGAATTCGTTCACTGGTCAGGCGTAATTTCCCGATGTGTATGATTCGTTAACAATAAACTAAAGGGCAGGACTCTTTAGTTTGTCGAAGAGCTCGCCGCGCGTTACATCGAGCTTTATGGCAAGATGGCCCAGGTCGCGCCAAACCTTCCTGCTGCATTAAAGATCGCCAATCGCGTTGTCACCAAAGAAGACCTCATCTGCATCACCGGCAGCTTCTACTTGGTTGGCGAGGCGAAAAATATTTCGCCTCAAAGACCGCTCAGCAATGAGTGGCGCATACGCCTCACGCGTGGCGCAACAGCCACGGCAGGGCGGTGAACACCCCACAGACGATCGAGAGGATTAGCAGGTTTGGGATGAAATAGGGAATCGTCAGCAATGCTAGTCCGGCGATCAAAGGGATTGGGCGTCCAGTTTTCTTGCCGTACACCAGCATTCCTAGGCCGATTGTGCCGAAAAGCATCGACAACATCAGCAGATTGCCATCCATTCGGTCCTCACGACAAACATTTGGGCCCCCGCGCGCATTCGGCTCGATCCGCATCTCAGTTGAGTGAATAATCGGGAAATCGTGAGAGGCACCACGACAGACAAAAGCCGTCAGAATTGTTACACGACCCGGCACAACTACTGGCACGAACACGCGCTCGCTGAGTGGTCGCAACCTCGGTATCCTTCGCGTCCTTGCCAATGAACGACTACATCCTTTTCGCGACCTACCTGCTGCTCGGTCCCGGCGCGATACTCGGGCTGATTGCGAGCTTGGCTCTGGGGCACTCGCGGATGAACCGGTTGCGCGAGCGGCAGTATTCGCTTCCCGTCCCGCCGCCAAAAGCGACCATTCTGATCCCCGCCAAGGACGAAGCTAAAAAGATCCGCGAGTGCCTCTCGGCCGTCTTGGCTCAGGATTATCCAAACTTCGATGTCGTCGCGATCGACGATCGCAGCGCCGACGGCACGGGCGCTATTCTCGATCAGATGTCGGCCGAATCCTCTGGGCGGATGAAGGCCGTTCATGTTGCCATGAACGGATTGCCGCAAGGTTGGGCCGGAAAAGTACACGCGCTGCACACCGGCGTTTCGCACACGACGGCGCCGTGGCTGCTGTTCGTTGATTCGGACGTACTCGTCGAGCCGGAAGCGTTGTCGCAACTCATCGGCATCGCCATCGCGCGTCAATACGATGCGGTATCGCTGCTGCCGCGATTGGCGTGCAATTCGTTTCTGCAGAAGCTCGTGCTCCCGGTGGCCGCGGGCGCGTGGGCGATCGTGCATGCAGTATCGCTGACCAACGACGATCAGGTGAGTGTGGCGCTGGCGAATGGCCAGGTCTTTCTGATTCTCCGCGAGCCGTATGAAAAAGTCGGCGGACACGGACATGCGCGCGTTCGCGAAGCACTGGCCGAGGATGTGCAGCTCATGCGCGCCATTAAAGGGGCGGGCTTCCGAACGCGATTCTTGCTGGGCTATCACGTGGCAAGCACGCGCATGTACGACTCGCTGCGTCAGGCCTTTCGCGGTTGGGCGCGCATTTATGCCACGACTAATGAGCTGAGCCCTTGGCGCATCTTGCTGGCGATCGGGTTTCTTGTGGTTAACGGCTTCGGTGGCTGGGCCGCGCTCGCATGGGGAATCCACACAGCATCTCACTATGGCCAGTGGTACTGGCTTGCCGGCGCGGCACTTCACGCCGCGCTCACGGTAGCTTACCTGATTCCAGTCTATCGCTGGAGTGGCAATCCGCGCTGGTGTGCGGCGCTCTTCCCGATCACGACGATAGCGATGTTCGTGATTCTTTTTGACGCGCTGAACTTCTGTCGCACAGGAAGGTTCACCTGGCGGGGGACGAGTTATAGCTTCCGCTCGCGCGCGCCGGAATAATCATTTTTAGAAGTGGCGAAGGTTGGGTGGCGGGCGCGGTAGTCGGGGCGGTTGTCGGCTGAGTGCTTGGCGATAGGGGAGGCAGCATACCCGTCACCGACACAACCTTGCCCATGACCGGGGCGTTCGGCGTTACAACATCTCCCATGATCGCGTTGCTTTCTCCCATTACGCACGGCGCGCTGCTACCGGTCTGCGGCTGCGGCTTTGAGGCCCATCCGATTCCAAAGGGCGCCAGCGCGGCGGCAAAGAGAAACCCTGCTACCGTTGCGGTGAGCATTCGCGCACGCTTCATTGCCCGTCGCAGTCCGCCGCCACAGTCTCGCGTGATGACGGTGCCGTCAGCGCGCTGATAGTATCGCACGCAAAGCCGTCCCTCACGGCTGGCCACGAGCTGCTCGGCCGCCTTGCGCGTCATCGCCGAGAGGTTATAAACGTGCAGAGAGCATTCTTCGCAGAATCGTACTCGCTCGTCACCGCGCATTTTATCCCATGAAGCGGAGCAGGGCTTATCGACGCGAATTACATTGAGCGAAACGGGAATGCGGGCGGGCACCTGAAGCCTTTCGTTTGAGTTCAGTCAACAAGAGGCTTTGACGCATTAACAGCCAAAAAGTTTCCGCCGCTATTCTGCCCTGCTGGCCCGATAAGATTTGGCGTCTACTTCGATTTTGCCGCCGACAGGGTGCGTTTGAGGTTTAGGGAAAATCCCGGCAACAGGCTGGTTGTGTATTTATGCGATGGCTTAATCATCTGCTTCTTCACCACATATGACAGCCGCGTCACAGTGGCAGCTTGCGCGCAATGGCCAAGTAACTCTCATAGTTTGCACGAATTTCCATCATCGAATCCCCACCGAATTTTTCGAGGAATGCTCGCGCCACTTCGAACGCGATCACATTTTCCATAATGACACTCGCGGCGCTGATTGCGGAGATGTCGGATCGTTCCCAACCTGCTTCGCTGGGCTGCTTCGTGTTCAGATCGACGCTCATGAGCGGCTTGCCGAGCGTGGAGATCGGTTTCATCGCGCCGCGGACGACAATCGGCTGGCCATTGGTCATGCCGCCTTCCAGGCCGCCGGCGTTGTTGGTTGTGCGCGTGAATCCGAGCGACGGCGAATTCTTTTGCACTGCATCAAACGTGATTTCGTCGTGAACCTGTGAACCTGGCCTGCGCGCGGCTTCGAACCCCAGACCAATCTCGACGCCCTTGAACGCTTGAATGGCAAGAACTGCCGCCGCGATGCGCGAATCGAGCCGCGAATCCCAGGTCATGCAACTTCCGATACCAATGGGACAACCGAAGACATGCGTTTCGACGATGCCGCCGGCAGTGTCTTGGCGAGTCTTTTGCTCATTGATGAAATCACGCATGGCGGCAGATGCGGACGCATCGGGGCAATAGACGTCGTTCTCGTCGCGTGCTTTCAATAAGTCACGCCAGTTATTCGCGTTGACGTCAATACCAGAACATGAGGGGCCGACAGCGCGGACGAAACCGAACGCTTCGATCCCGAATTCGCGGAGAAAGCACCGCGCCAGCGCGCCGGCTGCGACACGCGCGGCGGTTTCGCGCGCACTGGCGCGCTCCAGCGTTTCACGGCAATCCGTCGTTAACCACTTCGCCGACCCGGCAAGGTCGGCATGCCCTGGTCGCGGCCGATGTAGCGGCGGAGTCTTTGTCACGTCGTCTAGCCGCGCGTCCTTGTTCGGGATCATCATCGCAATCGGCGAGCCAATAGTTTTTCCTAGGCGCACGCCGGACAAAAATTCGACCGCGTCAGTTTCGATCTTCTGTCGCCCGCCGCGCCCGTAGCCTCCTTGCCGGCGGCGCAGCTCGTTGTTTATGAAATCCGAATCCACTGGGACGCCCGCGGGCATTCCTTCGACAAGCGTGATCAGCGCTTTTCCATGAGATTCACCTGCGGTTCGATAGCTCAAAAGCGACATAGCCAATTAATCGTAACAGAGATCGCGTCCATTTTCCGCTTGCGGCTTGGCGAGCGCGGAGCTCGTTTTGGCTGGCTGACCCTTAACTGGCGGCTGGTCTATTTGCTCATGATTCACTATGATCCTCGGGCCCACCGAGCAGTTGTCTGAAAGAGGGAGCTCGCTGATGTCGGCTGATCAGCATGATACGGTTGGACCCGATTCAGCGTCGGCCATCTGGAATTTACCCTATCCTCGTAATGCGAATTTCACTGGACGCGGAAAGATGCTTGCGGATCTGCGGCAAACGCTGACCGGCAAATCTCCCGCGCATCGCGTGCAAATCATCTCCGGCCTGGGTGGAGTCGGGAAGACACAACTCGTAACGGAATATGCTTACAAGCATCGCTGGGATTACGGGATCATCTGGTGGATTAGCGCCGACGATCCGGCGACGCTGGCGTTGACCTACGCCAAACTCGCGCGACGACTGGGGATGAATTTTCCCGCCGAGACAAATCTAGAAGACATTCGTCATGTCTTGCGCCGAGTCCTCGCAGAGAGGGAGGACTGGCTGCTGATCTTTGACAACGCGCCAGGGCCGGAGGAGATTCGCAACTACCTTCCGCTGGCTCGGTCGGGTCATGTGCTGATCACGAGTCGCAACCCGAATTACGGAACGATCGGGCAATCGAAGTCGCTCCAGCCATTCACGCGCAAGGAGTCGATCGCGTTTCTGCACAAGCGCACTGGGCGCAACGATCCGAATGAAGTCGCATCAAAGCTCGCACAAGCCGTGGGCGATTTGCCGCTGGCGCTAGAGCAGGCAGGCGCGGTCATCGAGCAGAGTCGCATCAGCTTCAGCGAATATCTTGCGCGATTCGAAACGCATTGGGCTGAGTTGCTTCAAGCAGGTCGACGATCGACCGAATATCCCGATTCGGTTGCGATGACTTGGGAATTAAGTTTTCGCCAGGTCGAGCAGCAATCGCTGGCGGCTGCGGACTTGCTGAACTTTTGTTCGTTTCTATCGCCTGAACAGATCACACGCGCGTTCATCTCGTCATCAACCGAATATCTGCCGCCTTCGCTGGCGAGTGTCGTCGCCGACGCGATCCATCTCGACGAAACCATCGCAGAATTGCTGCGATATTCGCTGATTGAGGCGAACGAGAAAACGATCTCGATTCACCCACTGGTCGGTGCGCTATCGCGCGATCGATTGACGGATGAGACTCGCCATGAGTGGGCGGGGATTGCGGTGCGACGCATGGCGGCAGCATTTGATTTTCAGAGTCAAGATCCTTCGACATGGAACGAATGCGCCGAATTATTGCCCCACGCGCTTGCGGCCGCAGAGCATGGCGAGCGCGCGGGTGTCGAGCTCACGCAGGCTGCCGCGCTGCTCAATAGCGCGGGAAGATACCTTAACCGTACCGCTCAGTTCGCGCAGGCGCGCGAGTTGTTCGCTCGCGCGCTTTCCATATACGAAAACGTGTGCGGCCATTCACATCCGAAAGTCTCAGCCGTCGCGAATAACCTTGGTCGTGTGCTTACCAAGCTCGGTGATCATCGCGCCGCCGCCGAACATTTCGAGCGTGCCCTCGCTATCGATCAGGCGACATACGGCGATAGCGATCCACACGTAGCGACCGTGGTGAACAACTATGGTATGGCGCTGCATGCTGTCGGCGATGCGCAAAATGCGCGGCAGCAATTCGAATGGGCTCTGAGCGTGTACGAAAATCATTACGGCACCGAACATCCGAAGACGGCGACGGTGCTGAACAATCTCGGATATGTAGCGCACCAGCTTGGCGACTTCCAGGCCGCAGGCGCATATCTCGAGCGTGCGTTGGTCAGCACGGAAGGTAACTACGGCCCGAATCATCCGATGGTTGCGAGTATCTTGTGCAATCTTGGCGGTGTCAGGAAGAGTCTGGGCGATCTTCAAGGCGCACGTGAATCAGTTGAACGAGCCCTGTCAATTGATCAGGCCGTCTACGGTGCGACGCATCCCGATGTCGCGCGCGATTTGGAAGGTCTGGCCAGCGTCTGTGAAGTACAAAACGAGTTGGCTGCCGCGAGAGATTCGCTGGAGCGAGCTCTGTCCGTGAACGAATCCATCTTCGGTCCGGAACATCCGATGCTGGCGCGGCGATTGACGAACCTCGCGAGAATTCTTCAAAAATCCGGTGATCCAAAAACCGCTAAACGCCATCTCGATCGCGCAGCGGCAATTCAAGCGATCAAGCAAAAAAAATCGGCCGATTCACTTGCAGTGCATCAGGCTGATAATTCTTCTTAGGAAGAGGCGCTCTGCCACGTCTTTCCGGTCAATTGCTCATATGCCTGCACATACCTCGCTCGCGTTCCCGTAACGACGTCATCAGGCAATCTCGGAGCCGGCGGGGTTTTGTTCCAGGGCTGTTTTTCCAGCCAATTGCGGACAAACTGTTTGTCGAAGCTTTCCTGATCTCGGCCAGGCGCGTATTTGTCGGCGGGCCAGAAACGCGAGCTATCCGGCGTGAGGATTTCATCGATGAGAATCAGCCGGCCATCGGGGAGCTGACCGAATTCGAATTTGGTGTCGGCGATGATCACGTCTTTGGATGCAGCATATTCAGCCGCTTGGGTATAGAGCTGCAAGGTGCGATCGCGAAGCGTTTCAGCCAATCCAGCGCCCACAATTTGAATCATCCGATCGTAATCAATGTTTTCGTCGTGGCCTGTTTGCTCCTTGGTCGCTGGCGTGAAGATGGCTGTGGGAAGCTTTTCGCATTGTTGCAGTCCAGGCGGAAGTTTGATGCCGCAAACGCGCGGCTCGACTGAGCTCGCCGTAGTCTGTGTCTGCTGATACTCCTTCCATCCACTGCCAGCTAGATATCCGCGCGCGACACATTCGATCGGCACTACCGACGCCTTCTTCACCAACATGGATCGACCTTCGATCTGATCCTTGAACCCGCGCAGAGCCGGCGGATATTTGAGGATATCTGCGGAAATGAGGTGGTTCTCAAACTCGCGATCGAATCGATTGAACCAGAACAGCGCCAGCGCTGTGAGGATTTTTCCTTTGTCGGGAATGCCATTGGGCATGATGCAATCGAAAGCGCTGATCCGATCGGTCGCCACGATTAACAAAGATTCGCCCAAGTCATAGACATCGCGCACTTTTCCGCGGCGAGCGGGAAATGGGAGACTGCTTTGGATCATCGCATCGGACATGGCACGCCAAAGCGTAGGGTCAGAGCCGGGAAAACGGAAGCTCATGGTTTGGGTATTCCATGTTGTGCGCGTGGCGCTTACGATCTGGCGAGCACATGGCTGGCTGTGGCCTGCCGGATAATTCATCTAAGGGAAAAAGAAGGGTCGAAGAACCCTTCGGAGGAACTCAACATGCATCGGTTAGAAAAGTTCATGATGTTGATTGTGGTCTGCGCGTTAGCCTCGGCTGGGTGTGAGTCAAAAAACCACAACGATCACATGTCCAGCGCTAAGACGATGTCGATGGCAAGCGCGACGGCCGTTGCGGAATTGAAGCCGTCGAAGGCAGCGACTACGCAACCAACAAATAACAACGTCACCGGAACCGTCACTTTCACTGAAGGCGACGATGGCGTGGTGGTTGTCGCACACTTGATGGGTCTCTCGCCCGGCAAACACGGTTTTCACATTCATGAGAAGGGCGATCTTTCAGATGCAGCGCTACAAAGCGTTGGCCCGCACTACAACCCATCGCATTCGCATCACGGCGGCCCAGATACAGCCGAGCATCACGCCGGTGACCTTGGCAACATCACCGCCGATGAATCTGGTCACGCGATGATGAAAACCACACTCAAGGGCGTGAAACTCAGCGATCTGGTTGGACGATCCGTGATCGTTCATGCCGCTGCTGATGATCTGAAGACCGATCCCGCGGGAAATTCCGGTGGACGAATCGCAGGTGGCGTGATTGAGATGAAAAATTAGGCGTCCATTGCGTCTCACTTGAATAAGAGAAAAGCCCACGGATCGCCATCCGTGGGCTTTTGAGTATTTGCGTTCCCCTAACTCTATAGAATTTAGTTATCACTCAATTCTAAAAGAGAATTGTTACCGTCATCGTCAGCGCTGCGATCGAGCACTTCGGAGCTCTTGTCATTGGAGGAGAAATCGTCATTGCCGTCGCCTCCGGTGAGGTCGTCAGGGCCTTTGCCGCCGGAGAGGTCATCGTCGCCATCGCCCCCGTAGAGGTGATCGGGACCGTTGCCCCCGAGTACCAGGTCGTTGCCTTCGTCGCCGTAGATTATATCGGTGCCATTTGCGCCAGACAGCTTATCGTTACCGGCCATGCCATAAAGCTTGTCCTTACCGTTGCCGCCGTTGAGTTGGTCGTCGCCCGCGCCGCCATGCACGGTGTCTTGTCCATTTCCGCCGGTGATCGTCACGTCCAGCGAAATGTCGCCATTGGTTTCGTCGACGGCAATCCAGTCTTTGCCGTTGCCACCGCTGATCTGCACGCCGCCGGTCACGTCCGCTTTGTTGAACTCGGTCGCGTTGCCGTTGACCGTTGCAATAAGCTTGTTGGCGTCACCGTTTTTGAGCGACAGCGTGATGTAATCCGACTGGTTTGTGCCAGTGATCACTAGAGTGCCGGCGCCGTTTATCGCCGCCGACATCAGGCGGCGAGTTTCCAGTGTCTCAATTAAACGTGAGTTGAGTTGTTCATTCAGCATTACTGTACACCTCCAAAAAACGTCTGTACGTCAGAACATGTCAGACTGATCGGATTCAATAGAGCGTGATGTGATGGCGAAATATTGATTTTAATCCAAATGTTACACGTGTGCGGTTGAAGCTGTAACGATTGAAATGGCCGTCCGCGCGTTATCGGGCGATGCCACGTAAGATTGTCGGTGATGCAGAGCCACCGTGAGCTTATTGTCGAGCCGATCGGCCTGGACGTCGATTCATTGCCGCGGCCGATCGATTGGAACAAGCTATTTGGAAATGCCAATCCAGTCGAATTGGAGATCGGCATCGGGAAAGGGACGTTCCTGCTCGATCAGGCCCGCGCGCGGCCCGAGGTGAATTTCTTTGGCATCGAGTGGGCAAGATGGTTTTGGCGATACGCTAGTGATCGCATCCGACGCGCAGGCTGCGCCAATGTGCGCACGGTGCGCGCCGAAGCGAGTTTTTTTCTGGCAGAGCATGTTGCCAATGACAGCCTGGCGGTGCTGCACATTTATTTTCCAGATCCGTGGCCGAAGGCGCGGCATCACAAGCGCCGGTTGATACAGCCGCCTTTTCTCAAGCAAGTGAAGCGTGTGTTACAAGCCGGCGGACGTCTTCAGGTTGTCACTGATCATCAGGAATATTTCGAGCAAATCGAACAGGTCGTCCGAAGCTCGGAGCTAACGACGATCGACTACAACCGCCCCGGCAGCGCCGGTGATGGCGAGTTTGTGGGAACGAATTTCGAGCGGAAATACCGCAGAGAGGGAAGGCCCTTCTTTGCGATTGCAGGGGTGAGGGCGAGTAGATAGTGGATAGTTTGTAGCGATGACGACGCTATCTACTATCCACTATCCTCTATCTCGTCCTACATCTTCCGCGTGTACATGATCTCCATGACCTTCATCTCTTTTCCATCCGGGCCGGGACAGAACATTTCAAACTTCTCGTGATCCTTGTCGACTTTCGTCGCAACCTGTTTGACCTTGGCCGGTTTGCCTGTGCCTGGATCGACCATCTCGCCTTCAGTGGTCATTACATCGCCATCACAAGTGCCCTTGGTGATCAAGCATCCGGTGCTCATGTCGTCGATCCAGAAGTTCCAATATTTCTTTTCAGTATTGTCATAGCCATTCAGGCCGATGCCGTGGAAGGGCGTCGTCTGTCCGCCCATCGCCATTGTGCCGTCATATTTCATCTGAAGGACTCGTCCGCCGAGGATCATTTCGCATTGCATGACACCTTTAGATTTTTGCGGGCCCATTGGCGAGTAGTACGTGACGTCGGCGTCCCATGTGCCGCTCATCTCGGCAAGCTTTGCATGCTCTGGGCCGGGCGCGGATGCCTTCATCATCATTTCCATCATCTTTTGCATTGCCTCTGGCGATGGTTGGCCGGCCGGCGACCTCTCGTCTTCTGAGCGCGCGACTGAGGCGAACAAACAAACCAGCGCAAGACAACCGATCGCCGCAAGCGTGCGGCCAATTTTCCTCTGCATCTGATGCTCCTTACCCTCAGGGGGGTGATGAAATGGGTTGTGTTCCAGACGCCTGATCCAGTGATCCGCGCACGCATTGCGTGCGGACTGGTGAAAGCTACTCTAACGATTCGGTGCGTCTCCACCAACGCACATGCAAGGTTTTGCGCAGCTTCAATTCAACCACTGTAAGATTAAAGCATCACACGATGAAAGATGAAACGCTGAAAAAGGCGATTTCAAATCTGCCCGTGGGCAGATGGGCCATCGCCGTCAGTGGTGGGGCGGACAGCGTCGCGCTGCTCCGGCTGATGCAAAGCCGCCGCGATATAGAATCGATCGTCGTGCACCTGAATCATCAAGCACGAGGCGCTGAGAGCGACGCTGATGCGGCGTTTGTTAAACAGCTTGCCGATCAACTCAATTTAGCTTGTCACATCGCCCGGCGCGATCAGATCGAGCCGGCAATCGAAAATCTTCCTAAAAACCGGTCGGCGAAATTTCGCGCACTTCGACTCGCGTGGTTCAAGTCGGTTGTTCAATCGGAAAATCTTCTGGGCGTTGTTCTGGCGCATCATGCTGATGATCAAGCCGAGACGGTTTTCTCACGGCTGCTGCGCGGATCGGGATACATGGGACTCGCTGGCATGTCGCCGCGCGCGACGATTGGCGGCATGACAATCTTTCGGCCACTGCTTGGTGTGCGACGGGAAGTCTTGCGATCATATCTGCACTCCATCGGCCAGATTTGGCGCGAAGATTCGAGCAACCGATCGACACAGTACGCGCGCAATCGCATCCGCATCGCGCTAACGGGTCATGACGAGCTCATCCAATCGCTTATCCAATGGGGCGCCTCCTGCGCCGCTCTGCGACAATGGGTTCGCGAAGCTTCGCCGCGTCTGTCGGAGCAATTTTTGCCATCAAGCCTGGCGCGACTCCCGGCAATTTTAGCGACTGAATCGGCGCGGCGGTGGCTTGGCGAGCGGGGTGTTCCGCGCGAGGAAATTCTGCCCAGGATCGTTGGCGAGTTAATCGAAATGGCCTCCGATGCGGCGTCGCCGCACCGCAGAGATTTTCCTGGCGGCGTTGGCGTGCGTCGTCGCGCCGGAATGATCTTCGCATAGCCGCGTCGCGGCTACGGATTAGTTGTTGCTCGTCGATGCGCGACTTTTTCCTTCCATCCTAGTCCCTTGAGATTTGGTTTGAGGTGAATCGCGTGATCTATGTAGGCATCGGCCTCGTCAAACCTATTTTGTTCGAGCGCGATCACGCCGGATTGAAGCCAGATTTCGTTGTAATCTGGCATCACTTCCCGGCCGCTCGCTACGACGGCGGCGGCTTCATCAAGCTTGTGCTGGCTCATCAGCTCGCTGGCGACAAGCATATAAAGCCGGATCGCCTTTGGCTGCTGGGCCAGGCTTGCCTGGTAGAAATTCAGCCGGTCATTCCATTGCCGCGCGTATGTAAACGTCCGCCATGAGGCTGCGAGAAGGACGATTGTCGCGAACCCAATTAGCAAACGCTTCGGCAGCCAGCTCGCGATGATGACCACCAGCAATATGAAGAAGACCGAAGGCAGGTACATCAATCTTTCTGCGAAGTTGGTGCCAATGATCGTCAATAAGTTTCCAACCACGAGATAGGTTGCGGCAAAACCGAGCAGGCAGAACAGCGCCGCGCCCGCGCGTCTCCTGGCGGCCGCGACGGCTGCACCGAGCCACGCCAGCGCTGCGGCGATTCCCAGGTAGAAATAGGGGTCATTCAACTGCACTGCTGACCCGATGACGTTTCCGCCGTAGTCGGGCGAAAGCTTCCACGGGAAAACTAGCAATGCCGCATATCGCCCGAACAGCGAGAATGGCAACAGCCAGCGATCAAGCTCTTTGCTGAGGATCATCGGTTGAATCGTCGGATCAAGAAACGAGCGGTCCCACCAGAACTTGAGTATTTGCTCACGCATCACGATATAGCCCGCCAGCCCCCAGCAGAGCAGGAGCGTCAAAACCAGCCATGCATTGCCACGCGGCTGCCAACGCATGCACAGTGCGAGCATCAGCAACAATAATGGCACAAGCATGCCTTGTTCTTTACTCAACAATGCGAACAGAAAGCATGCCGTGATCGCGATGGCGCGCGGAATCGTCATCGGCCGACGCAGAAACAACACCATCGCGCCGACTGTTCCCAGCGTACACATCAACTCCGCGCGGCCGACGATATTTGCTACCGCTTCGACGTGAATTGGTGATGTCGCGAAGAGTAGACCAGCAATCGCAGCTAACGGAGCGAAATTCTTCGGACTATCGGCAGAGGGAAAAAACAGCCGCCGCGCCAGTTCCGCAACCAGTGCGCTCACACCGGCGTGCAACAGGATGTTGATCAGATGAAATGCCCATGCCTGATCACCATGCACCCACCATTGGATTGCATAGGACATCGACACAACTGGCCGGTATAGGTTGTCGACGCCGCCGTTGTAGCTTTCGGTCCAGTACAGTTTCCATTGAAAGGGGTGGCTGACGCGCTGGTCGTTGAAGATGATGTCAGAGTCATCATAGACATACGTCCCACCTAGAGTGACAGCATAGAGGGCGATCGCAACGCTGGCCGACAAGGCTGCGGGAAACCAACTTTTTTGCCGTCCAGCATTCACGGACGCGAAGATTATCCCATCTGGAATACCCTGACTATAACTGCCCTGCCTCTACCTCCCGGTTGATCATTGCTTCTCTCCCATTTCACATTCCCCGAATACAATCAGCCGGCGAATGATCTCCCTGGATCCTCAAACGCTGCTGGAAGCCTACTCTCAGGGCGCGTTTCCAATGACGGATCGCGACGGACAGACGCGCTGGTATACAGCCGATCCGCGAGGAATCATTCCGCTCGATTCGTTTCACATCCCGCGAACGCTGCGCCAACTCGTTCGTCAGAATCGATTTGAGATCCGCATTAATCATGACTTTGCAACTACGATGCGCGCGTGCATGACGGCCCGGCCTGATGGAAGCTGGATCAGCGAGGAATTGGTTGCTGCTTATTTGGAGCTGCATCAAATCGGATTTGCTCATAGCGTCGAGGCATGGCAGCGCGGTGAACTGGTAGGCGGCCTGTATGGCGTGAGTCTCGGGGCGGCTTTCTTTGGCGAGAGCATGTTTCACACGAAGCGTGATGCAAGCAAAGTCGCGCTGGTGCATCTGGTCGAGCGGCTGCGCGAGCGAAAATACGAGCTATTGGACGCGCAAGCTGCGACATCGCATTTGAAGCGGTTCGGTTGCGTCGAGATATCCGGAGCGGATTATTTCCGACGCCTAAAGCAGGCCCTTCAACGTCAATGTGAATTTCTCTGAGCGCGCTTCTTTCCCTCTCCCGGTATTCCGGGAGAGGGAAGGGTGAGGGTCTTTTGCGGATGCGAGTCTTTCGGCGCCGAAACATGCCCTCACCCCCAACCCTCTCCCGGAGTACCGGGAGAGGGAGAATATACGAATCGGTTACGCACCAGCGCGAAGAACGAAGATAAACATCGGCGCGGCTTATAATCACCTCCTCGGATATCATCGCGGGGCAATGTTGCAGGCCGCCGTCTCACAGGATTCGATGATCGTCTGCCGGCGATGCCGGGGTGGATACATAACGCGCCGCACAATCCTGCCGGCGTGCCCGCATTGCGGCGCGGCGCCGGTCGCGCTGCGTCACAAGCTTCGACATAACGGCCTGGCCGCGACGATTGCCCTAATCGCGCTGATTACTTTGTCGATTGCGATCGTTATCCCATTTATCTCGATGACAAAATTCGGAGAGCATCGCGAGTTCTCGCTCATCGGCGGGATCATGGAACTATTCAAATCGGGCGACTACCTCATTGGCGGCGTCTTGATGGCGTTCAGCGTCGTCTTTCCATTCGCGAAGCTGGTTGCGTTGCTCATTGCGACCAGTGCGCTTGTCCCGCTCTCAAAATCGTGGCGCCGGCGGTTGCATCAGATTGCGACTGTAACAGGAAAATATTCACTGCTGGATATCCTGGTTGTGGCGATTGTCATCGTGTTGGTGAAGTTCCACGGCATCGCCGAAGCCCGAGCTCTGCCCGGCACGACGCTCTTTTGCGTTGCGATCTTCCTGTCCATCGTGTCCGGATTCGCCGTAAATTTTGATAAAAATGCTGAAACGGAACCGGCCGCATGACACAGATCCTGCCAAAACCAATTCCGCGCGCTCGCCCTTATTGGCGGCTGCTTTTCCTGGTGCCATCGGCGGCGACGCTTTGCATGGGGCTTTATTACTACACGCACTTTGAACAGGGCGGCGTTGTGAATGCGATCAAGCTCACGACAAAGCAAGGCCTGGTCGGGCAGGCCGCCGAAGCGGTTAGCAACGTCAGTCTTTCCAGTCCGGATTTATATCTGAAGGTCTTTTACCCTGGCCGTGAGGATAAGCTCGCGGTTAAGAAGGACACGCCCGTCGGAAACGGCCTAACGTGGGACCTGCCCGTCAAAATGGGTGTGGGCAACTTTCGGCGTGTCGAGGTCTGGGATTATCACCGCATCACGTCGGACAAATCGCTGGATCGCATCACTCTCGAAGGTCAGTGGTCTGCCGAAGGCCAGCGGTTTCAGGTTGACCTGATCGGCGAGAAGTTCCAGCCACCCACATGGGCGCTGCCAACGGCGGCTGTGGGAGGAGCGTTGACATTGCTGTGCATTGTGCGATTTGTCTGGGATCAGGTGGTTTAGGAATTGAATCATCGGGAGATCGGATCAGCGGATCATTGGTGGAAGCAGATAGGCTGCACTTTCGCCTATTGTTTTCTTACTTCCAATGATCTGATCAATTAATGATTCAATTCCTTCATTCCGCTGGTTCAATCGTGACCGTCAATCCCTTTGACTCAAATTGATCTTTGTAAAGCTCCGCCCGTTCCTTGTGGGTCGTCAATAGCAGCGCTACGCCGGTCTTATCGGCCTCTTCCATGCGGATGGTGGCGTCCTGTTCATTCAGTGGTGTGAGTTCAACAATCGTGTCGACGACATAGTCGCGCGAGTTGGTATCGTCGTTGTGAAGCAGCACTTTCCACGGCGGCAGCGGTTGCGGGGGCTTTTTCTTGGGCTTGGTCTTCTGAGCGCGTTTCGGCTTTGTAGCCGTCGCTGACTTGCCGCCGTTCTGTTCTGATTCAGCCATGAAACGCGCCTCCAAACTCTGACAAATTCTCCACGCCGATTATACACGCCGACCATCATTCGTCACCCGCGTTTTTTGCGGATGCTTTCACGCAAGACTATTCTGGTCGCGACTTATGTCACAACGTGAAAGACTGATCGCCGGCGCTATGAGTGGCACGAGCGCGGATGGTGTTGACGTGGCGATCACGAAAATCAGCGGCCATGGAATGGAGATGCAGGCAACGCTCATACGCCACGATCACCTTGCATACTCCTCTGAATTGCGCGCGATGATTTTCAAAATGCGCGAATCGGGAATCGCGTCACTTTCAGACCTTGCAAAACTCGGACAAGAAATTTCGCTCACGTACGCTCGCGCCGTCAATGAATCGCTTACGGCTGCGCGAATTAACGCGTCTGATCTGTCCGCAATAGCCGCGCACGGACAAACGCTTTATCACGATCCACCGAACACGATCCAATGGCTCGATCCCGCGCTAATCGCTGCGAAAGTCGGATGCGCCGTCGTCAGTGATTTCCGTCGAGCCGACTTAGCTGCGGGCGGACAGGGCGCGCCACTCGTGCCGTTTGCGGATTACATCCTATTTCGACACCCGACAAAGAATCGCGTGCTGCTAAACATCGGGGGAATCGCGAATCTCACCTGGCTAAAAGCCGGTGGAACTCCAAACGATGTCATTGCCTTCGATACAGGTCCGGGAAATTGCATCAGTGACTGGATCTGTCGCACGCATGGCCCGTTCGGCTTGAGTTGGGATGCCGATGGGGCTGGCGCTTCTCGCGGACGCGTTTTGTGCGACATCGAAGACCAGTTCATACGCGCCGCTTTCATCCAAATGGCGCCTCCAAAATCGACCGACGGACCAGCAATGATCACAGCATTCGAAGAGACGTTGGCTGTCTATCCGAAAGAATCACCTGAGATAAACGACCTTCTCGCGACGGCATCGCGCATTACAGCCTCGACAATATATCACGGTATCAGGCGCCTGCCGGGACCTGTTGATGAATTGATCGTCAGCGGTGGAGGCACGCTAAATAAAGCAATCATGGGATGGCTGAAATCGCTGCTCAGTGATGAGGCAACGATAAAAATCATTGACGATCTAAATGTGGTAGCTGCTGCAAAAGAGGCCCTCGCCTTCGCCCTCCTCGGCGCTGCGACGCTTAACGGCGTTCCATCGAATCTGCCTTCGGTCACCGGCGCTGGACGAGCCGTGGTGCTTGGTTCAATTACGCCTAAGCCGTGATATTTCGTGGCACGGGCATCCTGCCCGTGTGGACTCGCGGTACTCCACGAGCATCGGTCCTACTCGGCCGATTCCGCTCTTGCTGCTACGGCAGCGCCCATGCCAAGTCTCGTTGACGCGGTTGCTGAATCGACGGGGCACTGGCGATCGTCGCTGAGTGCAGTGACCTTGGGCTGGAAGCCCAAGCCACATATCATCCATACTATGCAAGACCGTTCGCAGCTGTTGACCGAGCTTCGTCTGCCGGAGTCAATGAACCTTGACGCGATGACGACGGCTCAGGCCGTCGCTGTGATGAATGCGGAGGATCGCAAAGCCGTCGAAGCCGTGGAGAACGTGCGCGATGAGGTCGTGTGTGCGATTGATCTGGTTGTGACAGCGTTTGAAAAGGGCGGGCGATTGATCTATGTCGGTGCCGGCACAAGCGGCCGATTGGGTGTGCTCGATGCCTCCGAATGTCCACCGACATTTCGCGCTGATCCGTCGATGGTGCACGGCGTGATTGCTGGCGGCGAAGATGCGATGTTCCGCGCGAAGGAAGGCGCGGAAGATTCGCCTGAGCAAGGCGCGGCCGAGATGGATGAGCGAGATGTCGGGCCAAACGATGTTGTGTTCGGCATCGCCACCGGCGGCACGACACCGTTTGTTCACGGCGCCCTTAGACGCGCCATCGAGCGCGGCGCCAAGACGGTCTTCTTCTCATGTGTGCAACCGTTTCCAGGTGAAACCAGAACCGACGTGACGATCCGTCCGCTCACCGGCGCGGAAGTTCTCACCGGGTCCACCCGTCTCAAGGCCGGCACTGCGACTAAGCTTGTTTTGAATCAGATCACGACGATCGCGATGGTGCGGATCGGTAAATGCTATGAAAATCTCATGGTTGACCTTCGCGCCAGCAATCAAAAGCTCTGGGACCGGGGCGCAAGAATTATCTCCATGCTGACGAATCTTGCCCGCGAAGAAGCGATGGATCTGCTCAAGCGCGCGGAGGGGCACGTCAAGCTGGCAATCGTGATGCATCGAGCACAGGTTGAGCTGCACGAAGCGAAGCGCATGCTCGACGCGGTGAATGGACGGCTGCGTGATGCACTTTCCAGTTAGTTCGTCCGCGCGAAGTTGTTTAGCTTGAAGATCAGGTCCGCTGATCGATCGGCGTGACCTTCAGCCCAAACGGCCCCGTGTAATCATCCGTTGGCCGGATGATGCGGTTGTTGCGGTGCTGCTCCATGATGTGCGCGGTCCACCCGGCGATGCGCGCAACCGCGAAAATGGGTGTGAACAGGTCCAGCGGGATTTCCATCGTGTAATACGTGCTGGCCGAGAAGAAATCGACGTTGGGGTTGAGGTTTTTCGCGTCCTTCGCGACCTCAATGAGCCGCTCTGACATCTCATACCATTTGGTATTTCCGGCGGCCTCGCCGAGCTGCTTGCTCATCTTGCGCAAGAATGTCGCACGCGGGTCAAAAGTCTTGTAGACGCGATGGCCGAAGCCGGGGATTTTCTTCTTGTCGGCGAGCATCTGGCGGACTTTGCGCTCGGCACCGTCGGCATCTTCGCAGCTCAGCAGAAGCTCCATCACGTCTTGATTCGCGCCGCCATGAAGCGGACCTTTGAGTGCGGCGACAGCTGACGTGACGGCCGCGTGCATGTCCGCGAGCGTCGCCGCCGTTACTCGTGCGGCGAAGGTGCTCGCATTCATGCCGTGCTCGGCGTGCAGCACCAGCGCCGCGTCCATCACGCGCGTGAGCGTATCGTGCGGCCGCTTGCCGGTCATCATGTACAAAAAATTCCCCGCGATGCTCAATCCCGGGTCCGGCGCAACCGGCTGCTGGTTGTTGCGCAGCCTATGAAACGCCGCCACGATCGTCGGAAACTGCGCGGTCAATCGAATCGCTTTACGGCGATTCGCTTCAGGGTCATTGTTTGCCAGATCCGGATCATTCGCGCCCAGCGCGCTTGCGGATGTTCGAAGCGCATCCATCGGCAGCGTTGTGCGCGGCAGCGCTTTGAGGATCGCCTGCACATGCGGCGGCAATGTCATCGCCGCCGCAAGCTCAGTCTTGAGTTTAGTGAGTTGTGCCCGGCCAGGCAGCTTGCCTTCCCAAAGCAGATGGGCGGTCTCTTCGAATGAAACATTCTCAACCAGATCGCCGATTTCATACCCCCGGTAGACAAGCCTGCCATTGACTCCGTCGATGAAGCAGATGTCACTCTTAGCCGCGACGACGCCTTCGAGCCCGCCTGCGGGTTTGTCGGGAGGTGCTGTTGACACGGCTGAAGTCATAAGCGCACTGGTTGCGACGCTGCAACATGCAGGTCGATCGGATTGCGGCCGGGAAGGCGCATTCGAAACGACGCCGGCGCGGAATATAGCGGCGTGAGAAAACGGCGTCAATTCATAAGCAGATTGATGCTTCTATGGGGTGGCGTCATAGCCTTCTTCGCTACTTTTCAACTCACATCGTAAGCAGGAAGTTGAGCCGCTGACCATTTTCGAGATGATCAAAGCGGGGTCTTTGTGGTCACAATTCCGCAAGCAGCGCACCGATTGTCCGGTACATCGTTGGATGAACAAGCTCGGGCGCAATCTCGGCAAGCGGCCGCAACACGAATCGCCGCGTGTGCATCAAGGGGTGGGGGATCGTCAACTGTTCGCTTTCAATGACTTGATCTCCAAAAATCAGCAAGTCCAGATCGATCAGGCGCGGCGCCCATTTCTCGCGGCGCACCCGGCCGAGCTTGTTCTCAATCTCAAGCAGCCGATGCAGCAGTTCGCGCGCTGTGAGCGTCGTGCTGAGCTCGGCGGCAGCATTCAAAAAGGGCGGCGAATCTGCAGGGCCGCCGACTGCGGGATTTTCAAAGAGAGAAGAGTGCTTTGTGATTTTCACACCAAGCGTCTGATCCAGCTCTTGCAGCGCTGCGCGGATGTTCTGTTCGCGGTCGCCAAGATTGGCCCCCAGCGCGATATAAGCAATGACCGATAGCTGGGGCATGGTTTGCTCAGTCCGGCTCGAAAATTGTTTCGTGCTCGATCTTGCCATCCACCTCGATGAAGCGAGTGCGCAGGTTCAGACCGGTGCCGGGACGGCAGACAAGGTCGCGAATCGGCACGTTCTGCTGAGACTCGAAATACATTTGCGTGACATTCAGCAGGTTGCCGGCATCGTCGCGGAAATAAGTATTCAAATCGCTTGAAGTGTCCCAGTCGAAATCACCTCTGTGATGATGAGTCCGCGGCACATTCTTGAGAAGAAATTCGCGGAAGGTACGGACGCTTGTAAACTTTTGCCCGCGCGCCTCCAAAAAGACGAGTAAGTCCGCCAGCACACATTGATGCTCGATATAAACCGCTTCAGATGAAGGCGTGAGCTTCTTGGCGTACTCGGTGAAGTGGCGTTGGAAGCCGTCGAAATTGTCGCTGAACGCTTCGGTGAACGCTTTCATCCCATCGTCACCCTTGTGAATCGCGCGCAGCATGTCGATCAAACGCGCGCGGAACCTCAGGCTGCCGTCATCACTGGTCGCGAAAATCAGGAAATGAGTCATCGCCCAAGCCTGAACGTATTCGAGCTGGCCTTCAAGCCTGTTGCTCATGTTCTGATTCCACTGCTCGTGACTCATCGACAGCATCCTACGAAAATTGATGAGCTGGTCGGTGGAGATGTAAGTTTGAATCAGCCGAAGCCGCTGTGGCGGCACTTGGCCAAGGAGGAACCCTTTGCCTGTGAAGATGCCTTCCTCAAAGACCTGAGCAAGCCCCTCATTGAGCCAAACGGGCAGCGTCGAGCCTATCGCGTAATGAGCAAATTGATGGAACGCCTCATGTTGCAAGGTTCGGCGAAGCTCGTCGCGCCCATTGCCGGCTGTTGCAGCCAGCACATTGGATTTCTCAATAAACGCACCGCTGCTGTTGGGCATCCTGGTGAAGCGGTCGTATTCGGACTTATTCGCAAACACGTAGACTCGCAGGCGATTGTCCGATTTTGGCGGAGCAAACTCCTCAAGGCGCTCGGTGTACTCGTCGTACATTCTGTCGAGCCGTTGACATAGGTCCTGAGCGAGCTCAGAGTCCACATCGGTACGCAAAATGTAATGAGTTGATTCGTACGGGCGCATTTCGGCGCCGGCGCGTGCGCCAGGAAACATCGCTGTCACAACAAAGAACAACGCAACACGACCTAATTGAAAAGTAAATTCCCCGCGAACTTCTGGGCCCATTGCTTACTCCCCGATTTGCTTGGCTGCGGCTAATCCGGTTCTACAAGAATCTCGTGCTCGCATTTTGCGATGTCGCCGCTAAATTTCGCGCGGAGGCGCATCCCCGGCAGCGGCCTGGTCACCAGATCGGGTATCGGCGCGCCCCATCGCGATTCAAAATACATGCGCGAGCTGTCAAACGGCCTACCGTCCAGGTCGGAAAAGTAAACCTGGGCATCGCGCTCTGTGCTCCATCGAACCTGCCCCTTAGTGTACTCAATGCGATAGCCGCCTTCGATAATGGCTTTACGGAAGACATCGACGCTGTTGAATTGCTGGCCGCGAGAGCGAAGCTCGGTAAGCATGTCCGCCAGCACGTCCTGGTGTTCGATACATGTTGCTTCAGGTGTTGCAGTAAGCTCTCTGGCGTATTCGACAAAGCGTTGCTGAAAAGCAGGAATGTTTGTGCCGAAAGCCCCGATGAATGCGGGCGAACCAGCGGTTCCGGTGTGAATAGCTCGCAACATGTCGATGAGACGGCCGCGATACCTAAAACTGCCATCGCCGTCGGTGGCGAAGACCAGAAATTGCGTCATCGCCCATGCCTGATTGTATTGAGTGGTGGCTTTAATCTTGTCGGCGAGGTTGTTGTTCCACTGATCGTCGGTCATGTTGAGAAATGTCTGGAAATCGACCAGCCGTCGCGCGCTCATGTCAGATTGCAACTGGCGAACACGCCGCGGCGGAATCTGGCCGAGCCAGAATTTCTGGCCGTTAAAAATCCCTTCTTCAAAAACCTGCGCCAGACCCTCGTTTAGCCAGATAGGAAGATTAGGACCGATCGCCGTGAATGCGAACTGGTGAAACGCCTCGTGCTGGAGCGTGCGTCGGACGCCGTCGCGGCCTTGGCCTTCGAGCACAGCCGCCAAAGTGTTGCGACCCGACATGAACATGCCGCCAGTGTTTGGAAAACGGTTGCCAGTAAACTTCAGGTAATCCGCGCGGCGAGAAAAAATATAGACTTCAAACTTCGGCCCACCTAGCGGCGGCGCGAACTCCACCAGTCGCCGCGCGTATTCGTCGTACATCGCGTCGAGCCGAATCGCTAAATCGCGGGCGAGATCTGCTTCGACATCAGTATGAACGATGTAGTGATTGACCTCGCGCTGTCGCATCTCTGCCGATGCGCGAGGCAGTGGAAGCGCGATCAGAATAAATAGAACCGCTAAGGCGCAAACACGCGGCGAGCCGCAGATGCACGCAGATGCACGCGGATGACCAAGAGAGTGTCTACTTTGCCTTCTATCTGTGTCCATCTGCGTGTATCTGCAGCCAATATAGTTTGTGTCCGCTACAGTTTTTACTTTTCGCTGGCCATGTCTATCATCGTCAAACTTTTGGCTTGAGACAACATGGCAGAGCAGCACAACATTTATGAGCAGGAGCGTCGCGCAAAGTTGCAAGAGCTGCGCGAAATAGGGGTCGATCCGTACGGGGGGCGTGTCGAAAATGTGCGGCCGCTGAAGGAAATCAAGGAATCGTTCAAACCCGAGTATGGTCACGATGGCGGACCGGTTGTGAAAGGGGCGGGCCGGGTCATGCTTAAGCGCGACATGGGAAAACTCAGCTTTCTTACGCTGCGCGATGAGAGCGGTGATCTTCAGGTTGCGCTCGACAAGAAGCGGCTGGATGAGATTGGCTGGAAAGTGCGCGACCTGATCGACCTTGGCGATCTGATCGTCGTTGAGGGCCCGCTCGGTCAGACCAATAAAGGCGAGATCTCCATTTGGGCGACGAAAGTTGAGATGGCCTCGAAGGCGCTTCTGCCGCCGCCGGAAAAATGGCACGGACTTGAAAATGTTGAGCTGCGCTACCGCCAACGTTACGTCGATCTGTGGGCCAACTCTGATGTGATGAAGATGATGAAGCTGCGCTCGCGCGTGGTGGACGAAATTCGCGGCTTCATGAAATCACGCGGCTTTGTCGAAGTCGAGACGCCGATGATGCAAATCATCCACGGTGGCGCCGCGGCACGGCCGTTTGAAACGCATCACCGCGCGCTGGATCTCAAACTCTACATGCGCATCGCACCCGAGCTCTATCTCAAGCGGCTGCTGGTCGGCGGTTACACAAAAGTTTTCGAGCTAAACCGAAACTTCCGCAACGAAGGTATCAGCCCACGCCATAACCCCGAGTTCACGATGCTGGAGGCGTATGAAGCATTTGGCTCGTGGGAGACGATGGCGGAACTGGTGGAGTCGCTAATTTGCCACGTTGCGCAATCTGTTTTCGGGACGCTGGAGATTCACCGCGGAGGCGCAGAAGGCGCAGAGAAGACGATCAATCTGAATCGCCCCTGGCGGCGCGCCAAAATGGTTGATCTGGTCGAGCAGAGCACGGGATGGAAGTTTAATAAGCATCTATTGACACCCGCGCAAGTCGATCAGCTTCGGCAAAAGAATCCGGGCAAGGACCTGAAGCTCAAAGGATCGCCGGCCGAGCAGCTTGTTGAAGTTTACGAAAAGCTTGTTGAGCCGACGCTGATCGACCCGTGCTTTGTTACGCACCCGCCTAGCGTCATCGTTCCGCTAGCACGTGAGAGCAAGGACGATCCATTTTTCTGCGATGTTTACGAGCTAGCTATCAATGGTGTGGAAATCTCGCCCGGCTACAGCGAACTGAACGACCCGGATAAGCAGCGCGAACACTTCGCCCATCAAGTCGGCGACGAAGCGGAGCGGCAGCAGGTTGACGAAGATTTTTTGACCGCTATGCAACACGGCATGCCGCCGGCGGGTGGGATGGGGATGGGAATTGATCGATTGCTGATGATGTTGACGGGAGCGGAGAGCTTGCGAGATGTAATATTGTTCCCACTCATGAGGCCAACGTAGCCGCGACCCGTCACAAGCGTCACGACTACAATCTCAAAATGTACAAGCTCCATCTCATTCTCAAGTATCTGCGCAAACGCCGCATCGCGTGGGTTTCGCTGATTGCCGTCATGCTCTGCACGGCCATGGTCATCGTCGTCATTTCTGTCATGGGCGGCTGGCTTCGCATGTTCCGCGAATCGTTTCATGGGATCAGTGGGGACGTGATCGTAACTCGCACGTCCCTTGCCGGGTTTCCGTATTATCAAGAGATGATTGCGGAGATTAAGAAGCTGAAGGGCGTTAAAGGGGCCGTGCCAACGCTGCATACGTTTGGGCTGATCAACGTTTGGGGCCAGATTCCCGATGGTGTGCAGGTCGTCGGATATCCGCTGGAGGATATGGATCAGGTGAGCAAGTTTCGCCAGTCGCTTTACCGGCAATACGAAGCGCCGAAGGAGATCGGCGACGATCCGGCTGCATCGACGGAACAGAAGGAAGCGGCGAAGAAGATATTGGCCAGACCTGCCAGTTTCAAAAAGCCTTTGCCCGATGACTTCTACCAGGGCCAGTTGCCTAATTCAGTAGTCGATCCTGCAACACATCCGGGAATGATCGTCGGCTCTGGCGTAGTGGGAATACGCAAAAACGCTGACGGTAGTATCACGGGTCGCGAGGCGCTGCTCTACGCCTGGGCCAATCTCACGGTACTGGGAATGAGCAACGATTCGGCTCGGCTGGATATGGGAAATAAGCGAGAGCGCAAGTATTGGATCGTCGATGACAGCCGCACCAAGATCTGGCAGTTTGATCAGAATACGGTCTACGTTCCTTTCAATGTGCTTCAAAAGGATTTGAACATGGAGGAACACATAGAAGAGGATGCGAAAACTGGCGCCAAAAAAGTCATCCCCGGACGTACGAACGATATCCAAATCGGCGCCGAGCCGGGCACCGATCTAGCCGCACTGGCAAAGGAAATCGAAAAGATCGTCAATTCGGTTCTCGATAAGCACGAGGAGGTTTATCCGAAAGATCCGGTCCGCACCGACGCCTGGTTCAACGCACAGCCGACGGCGAAATTCCTCCAGGCTGTCGAACATGAGATCGTGCTCACAACGATGCTGTTCGCGATCATTAGCGTGGTGGCAATTTTCCTGATCTTCTGCATTTTCTACATGATCGTCGTGGAAAAGACTCGCGACATCGGCATCATCAAAAGCGTCGGTGCCACCAGTGGCGGAGTGGCGCAGATTTTTCTGGGTTATGGCCTGGCCATCGGGATCGTCGGAAGCGGGCTGGGATTGCTCGCGTCATATCTGATCGTGACATACATCAACGAGCTTCACGGCTGGCTGAGCCGGGCCATGGGAGTAACGGTTTGGGACCCCGAGACGTATGCGTTCGATACAATTCCGAATAAGCTGAATCTCAAACATGTTGCCGTGATCATCGCAATTGGGATTTTCGCATCGTTGCTAGGTGCGCTGATACCTGCGATTCGCGCAGCGCGGATGAATCCAGTTGAAGCGCTGCGATGGGAATGAACCTAAACTCCCTCTCCCAGTACGCTGGCAAGAGGGCAGGGGGGAGGGTTCCTTTGCGGATGCGGGTCGCCCATGATCGAACCAAGACCCTCTCCCCAACCCTCTCCCGGAGTACCGGGAGAGGGAGGTAAGAACGAAATGTCGCAACTGACTGAAGCAATCTCGCCTAAGACGAAAACCGAAACGGCGATTCTGCGCGCGACGGCGATCAAGCGTTCATTCAAAATGGGAGACAGCATACTCCTCGTGCTCAAGCACATCGACTTGGCGGTCCGACCTGGCGAATTCATAGCGATTGAAGGACGCAGCGGCTCTGGCAAAAGCACGCTGCTGCACATTCTCGGTGCGCTGGATGACGCCGACACCGGCACGGTCGATTATCAAGGTCGCGACATCGCTTCAATGAGCAGCGCGGGGCGCAGCCATCTGCGAAACAGCGAATTCGGCTTTGTTTTTCAATTCTATCACCTCTTGCCGGAGCTGAACGTCCTCGAAAACACGCTGCTGGCGTCGATGATCCAATATTCATGGCTCGGTTTTCGCTCGAATAAAACAGCCCTAAAGCAGCGCGCCGCGGAAGTGCTCGAGCAGCTTGGCCTGGCGCATCGCATCAAGCACAAGCCCAGCCAGCTCTCCGGCGGCGAGCGGCAGCGGGTGGCGATTGCACGAGCTTTGATGAATCAGCCGAAGGTGTTGTTTGCAGATGAACCAACGGGCAATCTGGACGCGGATACGGGCCGGCAGATTATGGCCGTGCTCGAAAAGCTTCATCGTGATAAGCAGCAGACCATCATCATGGTGACGCACGATCGAAGCCTCGCACGGCAAGCGGACCGCGTGCTCGTGCTGAAAGATGGTAGACTTGAGAAAGCAGAGATGTAGCTGCGACGCCTGCGTCGCCCTTGACGGTGAAGGCGACGCAGGCGTCGCAGCTACGAAGTAACCTGGAGTTCGTATGCTCAAAATTTGGCTCGACGGAAAGCTCGTCGACAAGTCCGAAGCGAAAATCAGCGTTTACGACCACGGCCTGCTCTACGGCGACGGCGTGTTCGAGGGGATTCGCGTTTATAACTCGAAGGTCTTTGAGTGCGAGGCGCACCTGGATCGACTCTACGCTTCGGCCAAGTCAATTCGTCTGGAGATCCCGATTTCGCGCGAGCAGATCAAGGCCGCTATCGAGCAGACGTTCAAGGTCAACAACTTCACCGACTGTTATGTCCGCGCCGTCGTCACACGCGGAGCTGGCGATTTGGGCATCGACCCGAGAAAAAGCGCCAAGCCCAGCGTGTTCGTCATTGCCGATCTGATCGCGGTGTATCCGAAGGAGATGTATGAGAAGGGCATCCCGGTCATCACATCGAGCTACGTTCGCAATCATCCGAATGCGTGCAGCCCGCGGATCAAGAGCCTGAACTATCTCAACAACATCCTCGCCAAGATCGAGGCCAACGATGCGGGTGTGCCCGAGGCGATCATGCTCAACCACGAGGGCAACGTGGCCGAAGCGACGGCGGACAACGTTTTCCTTGTCCGCGACGGCGGAGTGCAAACACCTCGCATCACCGACGGCATCCTCGAAGGCATCACGCGCAAAGTCGTGATCGAGCTATGCGCCAAGCACAACGTGCCGTGCGTTGAGACGACGATTCAACGCGTCGATCTCTATATCGCCGATGAAGTGTTTCTAACCGGCACCGGAGCGGAAGTTATTGCGGTGACAAAGGTCGATGGCCGAGTGATTGGCAAGGGCGAAGCCGGCCCTCTGACCAAGCGACTGATGGAATTATTTCATCGGCACGTGCGGGAAGTGTGAGAGGGTTTCAAACAGGATTTTTCACGCCGGCCACGCGGAGGAGAATCACGGTACCACCGCCGCCATCAGATCCTCTCGACGGGAAAAACGTTTTAGAACCTCCTTCATCGTGAACTTTTGGGGCTTGAGTCGTCCGGTTACTTCCTTCCATTCCAGCGGCGTCGAAATCGTCGCCAGCGGTGTGGCGCGAACGACATAAGGTGGAACAACATGCTTGCCGAGGTCATTCTGCATCACATCGACATAAACGCGCTGGCCGCGCTTGGCGATGCTGCGCTCAGTAGTAGCGATGTTCGGTAAAGCCTGAACCGTGCGAGCCGCGACGTCAACTGCCCACTGTCGAGCGGCCGGGTAACCGCCAGTGCGCTTCCACGGCACAACGATGTGCAGACCTCGCTTGCCGCTGGTTTTGGGAAAACACTCTGTCTTTTCCTCGTCGAGCAGCTTGTGAATCGTTTGCGCAATCTTCACGGCATCGGTGAAGCTCGCGTTGCCAATATCCAGATCAAACAACACGAAGTCGGAGTTATTCAAAGATTGCACGCGGGAGAAGAATGTGTGAAACGTGATCGCGCCCTGGTTGACGAAATACAATAGCGCATCAAGATCGTTTATGAGCGCGTAATGCACATGCCGGCCATCTTCGGTGGGCAGATCAATGCGCTTGATCCAATCCGGGTAGTAATCTGGCGTGTTTTTTTGCCAGAAGCGAGGCGCGTCTGGCTTCGACAGCCCATCAGGCAGCCGCTCCACCGTGATCGGCCGATCTTTGAGGTGCGGCAGGAGCTTGGGCGCGATCTTCTCGTAATACCGGAGCAAATCGGCCTTAGTCACACCGGCTTCGGGAAACATCATCTTGTCGATGTGTGTAAACCTGACACGATTAGAACTTTCGAGGTGCATGCTTCGTTGCGTCAAGATAGTTGCATCACCGATCTCTGAGGACTAGGAAAGACGACGACCCCCGTTTTTTCGCGAATTTGACACCCTAACCCTTCCCTAGTATCGTTTTTCGCACGTTAACGAATCCTAACGGAGGTCTTATGCAGGAATATGAGACGCTCAAGCGGCTGGTGGACGAGGCCGTGGACGACGTGAGCAAGGCCGAAGGGGGCAATAAGGCCGCTGGCACACGGGTACGCAAAAAGATGCAGGAAATCAAAGCAGCGGCCCAGGAAGTGCGAAAGAAAATCCTGGAAGGGCGGGAAGCTGAATCTGGGGCTGAGGGTGGTGCCGCCCCAAGCGCCTGATTCAATGCGGAAGACATTCGCGATGACGTAAGCGGACGCCTCTGATGAATCGGCGGTTCCGCTTGCGTCATCGCTATAAAATCTCAACCGTTCATGAACCCTGCATGCCTCCCCAATTGCTGTTCGACATCTCCGGTATCGATTTGAATCACATCGAATTTGGTCAGGATGAGATCCGTCGCCACAATCCTCATCGGGATCACATGGAATTGCTGAATGCCGTCGTCTGGATTGACAAGGAGAATCACAGGATCCTCGGATACAAGGACGTGCGCGAGGACGAATTCTGGGTTTCGGGTCACATTCCAGGCCGGCCGTTGATGCCGGGTGTGTTGATGCTCGAAGCCGGTGCGCAGCTGGCGTGCTTCTACATCAAGAAGTATTTGAAATGGCAAGGATTTGTTGGCTTCGGCGCCCTTCAGGAATGCAAATTCCGCGCTCAGGTCGTGCCAGGTCAGCGGCTTTATCTCTTGGCCTCCAAGGTCTGGGAACGCCATCACCGCGTCTGTTGTAGCATGCAGGGCATGGTTAATGGCCAGCTCGCGTTTGAAGCACAGATGATCGGAATTGAATTTTAGAGACAAGGATGAAAGTCGACGGCAGTTCAATTAGGCCGCACCTTCCGGTCAAACCGCATTAAATTGACAGGTTCTCAATTAACCATGCAACCAGAGCCGTTTGCGCGCGTAAATGGCATTGGCGTGTCAGGGTTAGTTTCTTGACAACAGTTCGCCCGGATTTTAGGAATCACCGCTCGAATCGTCGCAGAAAGAAGGGAAACTGCCTTGATTTCGGTTTCTGAGCTGACCAAGGTCTTTGGACAGACCTTGGCCGTCGATCATATCAGCTTTGAAGTGCCCAAAGGGCAGATCGTCGGTTTTTTGGGCCCCAACGGTGCGGGCAAATCTACGACTCTGCGTATGCTCACCTGCTACCTCCCGCCTACAAGCGGCGGGGCGACGGTTAACAATTTTGACATATTCCATCAATCCGAGCAGGTGCGTGAAAACCTCGGCTATCTCCCCGAAAATGTCCCGCTGTACACCGAGATGAAGGTCCAGGAATACCTCGATTTCCGTGGACAACTTCGAAAGATGGATCGCGCGAGCCGCCAAAAGCGGATTGATTATGTCCTTGAACGCTGCTGGCTGAAAAATGTTCGTCGGCGAACGATTGGGCACCTGTCAAAAGGGTATCGCCAGCGTGTGGGATTAGCCGACGCGCTGTTGCATAACCCGCCGGTGCTGATTCTGGACGAGCCAACGGTCGGCCTGGATCCGGCGCAGATTCGCGAAACGCGAAAGCTTGTTAAAGAGTTAGGTGGCGATCACACAGTAATTCTCTCTACTCACATCCTGCCGGAAGTTGAGCAGGTGTGTGACCGGGCGATCGTGATTGCTGGTGGCAGAATTGTCGCCCAGGGCTCGCCGGAAGAACTGCGTGCCAGCCGACGGATGCAGGCGCGCGTGCTGGTCGAATGTCGCGGTCCGGCACGCGAAGTCGAGCAGGCGCTGGCGCGAGTGAGTGGCGTGAGCAAAGTCGAGATGCTCGGCGCCAATGGCGAAGAAAAATACATCACCGCCGCTTTACGACCCAAGGAAGCGTACGACATCCGCGAGGAAGTCGCGCGCATCGTCATTCAAAACGGCTGGCCGCTCCGCGAGATACGTCTCGAACACGCAACGCTGGAAGAATTCTTTGTTCAGGTGACCGCGAGTCAGGCAGAAGCAAAGGAATTGTGAGATTGAATCATCGGATCATTGAATGAGCGATTCCTTCAATGATCCGATGATTCAATGATTCAATATTTATGTCTCGATCAATCGTCATAGCAAAGCGCGAACTCAGCAGCTACTTCTACTCCCCCATTGCCTACGTCGCGATGACTCTGTTTCTGCTCGCATGTGGCGGCCTGTTCTGGGGCGATTTCCAACCCGGCCAGCCCGTCGCCATGCGCACGATCTTTGAATGGATGGTCTGGCTGCTCGTGCTGGTCATTCCGATGCTCTGCATGGGCTTGCTCGCGCAGGAATGGGCGACGGGAACCATTGAAACGATGATGACCGCGCCAGTCGATGAGACGGAAATGGTCCTCGGAAAATTCCTCGGCTCATTAGCGTTTCTCGTCTTCCTCTTGTTGCCCACGATGTTTTACGTGCTGTTGCTGCGAATCTATGGAAAGCCTGACTACGCCCCGATCTTCAGCGGATATCTCGGGATTTTGCTCGTAGGCGCGCTGTTCATCGCGATTGGCTTATTTTGCTCGTCGCTGACCAAGAGCCAGGTTGTATCTGTAGTTGCGTCGATGGCGATCCTGACAATCGTCACCATTATCCCATGGTGGGCTGGTAGCAAAGCGAGCTTGTCGAGCTTTTGGCGCAAGCTCGTCGACAACGGCGTCTCGACGCGTTACAGCGATTTCAGCAAGGGCGTCATCGACACTGGCAATGTCGTGTTCTTCATCGCGGCAACAGCGGTATTCATTTTTCTGACCGTGAAAGTCCTCGAATCGCGCCGATGGAAATAACCTCGCAATTAGCGGCGGTGCGCAGCACCGCGTGTAATCAATGACTCAAACCCCCAAACCCGAAACTCAGAAACAGCGCTGGATCAAATACGGCGCCAATGTCGTCCTCACTGTCATCGTCGTGATCGCGCTGGCGAGCTTGATCACATATCTGGCGCAGCGCTTCACACGCCGCATCGACACCACCGCCAGCGGCGCGTACAGCCTCAAGCCACAAACCGTCAACATCATTCAAAACCTGAAGTCACCGGTGCGGATTGTCAGCCTCTATAGCAAACCGACCACCCCCGCGCAGACCAAAGAAGAGACCGATTACGATCAGGTCGTCTCGGACCTGCTTCGCGAGTACGCGCGAAAAGGCAAAAACATCGATGTCGAAACAATCGATCCGGTGGCCGAACCATCGAAGGCCGATGCGCTTTACGATTACGTTCGCGATCGCTACGGGGGCGAGCTCGCGAAGTATAAAACCTTTCTCGAGGCCGTACCCGGCCGATTCGATCAGATCAAAAAGCTCGCCACCGACGAGCAGGAGAAGCTCAAGGCCGTGCCCGAGCAGTCGGTTGACCCACAACTCAACGAGACGATGGGGCTGGTCAAGTCGTCGCTCACGAACATCGGCGTGCTCCTTGACGACGCCAGGCAGCGCGTCGACCGCATCCTCAAACAGAAGCGGCCCGACTATAAGCTCGCCATCGATGTGGTCACTGATCCGCTAACAAAGATCTCCGAATTCGCAGATCAGATCGATAAGGAGTTGAGCAAAGGAAAATCAACGCCCGGCATTCCCGCACCGACAACCCAATACATCGCTCAAAGTTCGCCACGTTATGCACAGATGAAAAAGCTCGCCGACAACCTGCTCGACGAGCTCAAGAAGCTCGGTGAGCTGAAGCTTGATGACGTTCGCGAAAAGCTGCGCGAGCGCGATGCGGTGCTGGTGATGGGCGATAAGGAGATGCGTTCGCTCTCCTTCGACCAGCTCTGGCAGCCGGATAACACGCTCAAGAAATGGGGCGCAGACGACAAGATCAAGCCGCGTTTTGCCGGAGAACAGCAGATCACGACGGCGCTTCTTTCTCTAACGGATTCGGGGAAGAAGAAAGTCGCGTTCATTCGACCTGGTGGCGCGCCGCTCACGACGCCGGAGATCTTTCCGTTCCAGCGTGGCGGTCCGTTATCGGCGATTGCTGACCGCCTGCGCAATTACAACTTTGACGTGGTTGAGAAAGACTTGTCGGGGCAATATGCGATGCAGGCGCAGATGCAGGGCATGCCGCCGGCCCCCGAGCCGAGCGATGAAGAATTGAAAAATGCGATATGGGTGGTGCTTGACCTGCCCGCAGGCGACCAGCGCACGGGCCCGCCGCCGCGCATTGGGCCCAAGCTCGCCGAGCACCTTAAGGCGGGAGGAAGCGCGATGGTGCTCACACTTGCGCGGAGCGAAGACCTCGCTGACGCGCTCAAAGATTGGGGTGTTCAGACTCATCCCGACACGGTAGCGATTCACGAAGTGCCGAAGATGACTGGCGCCGCGTCGAGCGATTTAGCCGACAACGCCCAGCGGTATCCGTACGTGTTCGTCATCAACAAGTACGGAGACCACATGTTAACTGCGCCGGTCCAATCGCTCGACATGCTGCTGGTGCAGGTGTGTCCAGTGACGACGGCCTCAGCAGCCGATGTAAAGGCTACGCCGTTGATTCCGATTCCCGACGTTCCGCCCAGCTGGGGCGAGCGCGATTTGGAATCGCTCGACAACGGCGATAAGCCAGCATTCAACAAGGACACCGACATGCCACCGCCGCTGTGGGCGGGCGCGGCGCTGGAAAAGAACGGCGCGGGGCGGCTGGTCGTATTCGGCAGCCTCCAGTCTTTGACAACGAACATCGTCGATCTGCCGGATGTCGAGGCGTCCAAGGCGCAGCGGCGACTGGTGCTGCGTTTTCCGGCCAACGGCGAATTCTTCGCCAACGCGATTTTCTGGCTGGCGAACCGTGAAACGCTGATCGCGATCTCTCCGCAGGCTATGGATGTACCACGCATCGCGCAGATGAGCACCGGGGCGTTGAACGCTTGGCGCGTCGGGCTGCTGCTAGTCGGCTTGCCAGGTCTTGTGATCGCGGCGGGGCTGATGGTGTTCTTCGCACGGCGAGATTGAGTGAGCCGCAGATGCACCCAGATAAGCGCGGATAGGAAATTCTATTATCTCCGTTTATCCGCGTGCATCTGCGGCTCAAGAGAACTCTGAAATGAACTTCAAGACCACAATTATTCTGATCATTACCTTGGCGATGGTGGGCGCGGTGCTGTTTTTCACACGCGACCATACAACGGAGACGAGTGAACCAACGCCAGTGCCGGAAAAAAAGCTTCTCGACATCGCATCGGCTGATGTGACAAAACTCAAGATCACGCCGGCTGATGGCAAAGCCATTGCGCTTGAAAAATCTGGCACTGATTGGGTCATGACTGCGCCGCTTTCTACGCCGGCAGATGCCGACACGGTCGGATTGCTGGTCGATTCGCTGACCGGTTTTCAGTCACGTGGAACAATCGATCCCACTGGCCAAAATGCATCGGCGACAGGACTGGATCAGCCCAGTTTCCGAATTGAGCTAACAACTAAGGACGGTAAGGCTGAGAAACTGCTAGTCGGAAATAAATCCGCAACTGGTGGAAATCTTTACGTGCAGCGTGAGGGAAATAAGCAAGCCGATCTTGTGCCTTCGGATATCTATGATCAGCTCGACAAACCCGCTGCCGCCATGCGTGATATGCGACTGGTTCATGTGAATTCACCCGAGATTTATCAGCTACAGATCACCAGTCCCAAAGGCAAGGTCGAATTGAATAAGTCGGGGCCTAATTGGACGATCGCCGGACCAACGACCATGCCAGCGGACGCGACGGAAATAACCGACGTGCTAAGCGCGCTGACTGGCTTGCGTGCCAGCGAATTCGTCCGCGAAGAGCCTGGCACAAGCAACGATGCGAAGATTTACGGGCTGGACGCGCCGGTCGTCACCGTCTCTTACAGCGCTCAGCCGGCGACGACTCAACCGACAACACAGCCGGCCATCACCGGCTCGGTTAAACTGGGGCGGTACGATGACGTTTTGAAGAAGAACGTCTATATCGCTTCTTCGATCACGCCTGCCATAGCTAAAGCGCCAGCGATGCTGCTGGAAACGTTTCAGAAAACAGCGCTGGACCTGCGCGAGAAGAAAGTGCTCTCAGTTGATCCAGAGAAAGTGCTCGATTTTGCGATTGCGATCGACAAACCCGCGACAGCACAGCCGACCTCGCGCCCGGCGGTGAATGCGACGATACGCGTGGCACGACATCATGAGGAAAAGTCCGCTTCACAACCTGCGGCGACGCAGGCAACAACAGACGCTTCCTCGCAGCCGGCGGCCGCTACCGTTTCAGAGCCGCGGGCAAAATGGGAATTGACCAGCGACCCCAAAGGCCTGGCCGACGATGTAGCGGTGGATTCGCTGCTGACAATGCTCAATCCGCTGCGAGCGGAAAAGTTTATCGAAGCCTCTGCGACAACGCAGCCCGTTGACCGCTATGTATTAACCATTCTCATCGCGGGCGCCGCCTCGCCCATCGAAGTCACTGTCACCGACCGCGGGCAAGGACAATCGCCGATCGCCAGCTACAATGGCACAAGCTTTGAGGTGAGCCGAGCGCTGATTGACCGGCTGGAGGGGAGGTTCGCTAAACAGAGCTTGCCAAAACCGGCAATGCCTTAAGATAGGGCATTAGCGGGCCAGCTATAGTTATACAACTGATGGCTGACGTCACATTCAAATGAAACAATCTCTTCGTCACCTAGGCTCTAAATCGGTTCTTACCGCAGATCAAATCGCGCAGCCGAAATCGATTCTCGAATCTTTTCCCAACCCGCGATCAAAGCGCGAATATGAGATCAAATTCGTCTTTCCCGAGTTCACCAGCATGTGCCCTGTAACCGGCCAGCCGGATTTCGCGACGATCACGATCACCTATGTTCCTGCTAAACGCTGCGTTGAGATGAAAAGCCTTAAGTTGTATTTCCATGCGTATCGCAACAAGGGGGTCTTTTACGAAGAAGCGGTGAACGCGATTCTGGACGATCTGGTTGCTGTGCTCAAGCCGCGGCGCATGACCGTTGTGGGCGAATTCAATGTGCGGGGGGGCACAAAGGGCATTGTAACCGCCGCACATGAGACAACGCGCCGTTGAAGTCACCGCAGATGACTATGCGGAATCAGATCGCTATCATTTCTGCGTCCATCTTGTGAATTGAGGTTTTGCATGATTCCCCAACCCCCGCCTGGCCAGGGGCCTGTTGATCCGCGAGGCGCTTTTTCACCACCACCGCCGCCCGGCAACACGGGCAGCGCGACAGGCGCGCCCGGGCCGATGCCGCCGCCGAATTTTCAGCCTGGGCCTGGAGGTTTCATGCCGCCGCCCATGATCATGCCTCCGGCGTACTATCCTCCGCCCAAGACGGGCGGATTTGCCAAAGCGATTCTAACAACGCTGGCGACGACGATTTTCGGCCTATCAATCGCACTCAACGTTTATCTGCTTGTCTTCAGCGGCATGATGAGCGGTGGCGGAACAGGCCGTTCTGAGACGCTCATTGAAGGTGACTCGCGCGAGCAAGTCGCGGTTTATCCGATTCATGGCGTCATCGATGACGAACTGTCCAAGCGGATTGATAAAGATCTTACCGCTGCTGAGAAGGATTCGACGATCAAGGCGGTTGTCTTCGACATTGATACACCCGGCGGAGGCGTTACAGCATCTGACGAAATTTACGCACGCATTCTGCGCTACAAGGAAAAGAAAAACGTCCGCGTCGTTGCAACAATGAGAGCGCTTGGAACGAGCGGCGGGTACTACATCGCATGCGCATGCGATTTTATTTATGCCGAAAGGACTACCTGGACGGGCAACATCGGCGTGCTTCAGGAGGGCTTCAACGTTTACGAGCTTTGCCAAAAATGGGGAATTAAGGAGACCACGATCATTCCCGAAGGCGCGCCATACAAGAACGCCGGCTCCATGTTTCAGCCTGAGAAACCTGAAGACGTTAAGTATATGAAGCATATGGTTGAGCAAGCGTTTGATCGATTCAAAGAAGTGGTTGCGAAGGGCCGCCAAGGCAAGCTCACGCAACCAATTGATCAAGTGGCCAACGGAAAGGTCTATGACGGCCCTGACGCCCGCAAGCTCGGCCTGGTCGATGACATCGGTTACGCCCATGACGCATATGAAAAGGCGGGGCAACTTGCTGGACTTAAGAACAAGCAAGTCGTGCTTTATGAGCAGCCGGTTGGGTTGCTGCGGATGTTGGGCGCAAACAACAAGCAAAGTCCGCCGGGCACAAGTTCTGGCGAATCGCTGAACATCGGCGGCACGAACATTTCTCTCGATGCTAATTCCATCCGCACCTTGATGACGCCAAGGCTAATGTACTTATGGCGCGGACGCTAAAGCCGCAAGCTGGTGTGAGCCGACGGATGACAATTAATTTTCATTGTCTTGTTTATGGATTAGCCCTCGAATTTGTCCGGCCGGTTCGACTACCATCCATTCGGCATGGCCGATTTCCTATTTCAGTTCGACTTGCAAATACGGTTCGATCCGGAAGCGGACTTCAAAGCGTTCTTGAAGCAGCTGCCGGCAAGGTGGGCCGTCTACCTGATGAGCGATGCTGATGATCGGCCGATCCAGCTCCTCTGCGTCAAGAACCTTCGTTACAGCGTTATGCGACGGCTTGGAGAGGAGGCGGAAAGCGCGCCGAATAAGCGCGTGAATTACCGCCAAATCGTTCGTCGTATCTCCTGGCGGCGCGTGGATAGCGCATTTGAAGCCGATGTCGTCTATCTTGCTGTGGCAAGACAGTTTTTCCCGAAAACATATGCCGGCATGACCGGTCTTCGGCCGGCCTGGTTCGTTCATGTCGATCCACAAGCCGATTTCCCGCGCTATATCAGGACGATTGATCTTGCCCACACCGAGGGCACCTATCTTGGCCCGCTCGAGGACAAGAACGACGCGCAAAAACTCATTGAGCAGATCGAAGATTGGTTTGACCTATGCCGTTACTATCACATTCTTGTCGAGTATCCCCATGGCAAGGCATGCGCGTATAAGGAGATGGGCAAATGTCCCGCGCCATGCGACGGCTCAATCAGCATCGAACAATATCGCCGCCTGATCGAATGGAGCCTGGCGACGCTGGTCAATCCCGACGAGATGATCCGTGCCCAGCAGGATCGCATGCAGTTGGCGGCGAAGGAATTGCGCTTTGAGGCCGCGGCAAAGATCAAGGCGTACATTGATTCACTTTCACAGCTCGGCAAAGGGCCGTTCCGTCATGTGCGACGATTACAGGATTTTCAATTCCTTACGCTTCAGCGAGGCCCGCGTGACCGTACGGCCAAGGCCTTTCTGATCACCCCAGGTCGTGTGGAAGAAATTGCCGGGCTAATCTCCGAGCCGGTGCGGCCGGCGGAACTGCTTCGCGTCGCCTTTACGCTCGCACATGAGCGCGCCGCCGCGCCCATTGACCCCGCGGGCGCCGAGCGAATCGGAATCGTCGCACATCACTTGTTCCTAGCCAAATCCACGCACGGCGTATTCCTCCCATTGGACAAAATCGATGAGGATGCCGTCACGAAGGCCTACCGAGATCTGCTGAAGCAAAAACCAACTGAAACCGCAGAAGGCGAAGGCGTGCTCAAGGAACTGCAAGCTCTTTAGATCATTTCATCCACGTTCATCTGTGTGCTTTTGCGGCTCCCTCTCTTTGCGGTTTTGCTCTATTCACGCAACCTCGCTCGGCGAGCCGATATGTCACTCAAGAGTGCAGTCGGACCAGGAACATCATTGCCCGTTTCTGAACCGTGCTGATGTGCGGTGTGGGCAAAAGCATTCGCTGGAGAATCTGGATTACGCTTATCGATTCTGCTTCAGCGGATATCAGACGTGTCCGGTATATGTCCAATTACTGGGGGAACGTCGAGGACGCCGATCGGCGGCGCAAGCCAATGCAAACCGCCTTGTCCAGGTCACGCTTGCCAGCCGAAACGCGGCGCAACAACTCGCCGCAGCTTAAATCGTTACTTTTATATTTGGCATCTGAGCGCGGTCTGGCGGATAACTCGCTTCACGCCTATCGACGCGACCTGGAAGATCTCGAATCCTTCCTAGGCTCTCGCGAGCTGACCCTTTCATCCGCAGGAGCCGACGATTTTCGCGCGTATCTTCAATCGCAAACGCGCCAGCGAAAGTCCACCAAAACTGTCGCAAGACGCCTCGCCGCCATTCGAGTCTTCCTTCGATATCAGACAGCACAGGGAGACGACAAGCAGAATATTCTTCAACAGCTCGAGCGGCCCAAGCCTGAGCGCGACTTGCCGAAGATCCTGAGCAAGGCTCAGGTGAAGCAGCTCATCAATGCACCTGACCCGCGTTCGCCGCTATTCGCGCGCGACGTGGCGATCCTTGAGCTCCTTTATTCCAGCGGATTGAGGGCGACTGAACTATGCGACCTGAAGCTGCGAGACGTGAACACGAGCGTCGGCTGCGTCCGCGTGATGGGCAAAGGGATGAAGGAACGTATCGTTCCGCTCGGTCGAGCCGCCCTCGAAGCCATCGGCCGATATCTGAACGAATACCGCCCGAATTTCGACAAGCATCAAAGCGATCGCCTCTTCCTTTCGCGAACCGGCAAACCGTTGGAGCGAATCGCGCTATGGATGCTTGTCGAGAAGTATGGTCGAAAGAGCGGATTACTCAATGAAGTCTCACCCCACACGCTACGGCATTGCTTCGCCACTCACCTCATCGGTGGCGGCGCGGATTTGAGAATCGTCCAGGAGCTTCTCGGCCACAGCGATATCAGCACGACGCAGATTTACACCCACGTGGATCAGTCGCGCCTGAAGGCCGTGCATACGAAGTATCATCCGCGTCGGTGATTGGCAGAGTAGATAGTGGATGGTGGATAGTAGATAGTGAGAGGGACCGAACATGGGGCTTGCAAAGGGCTTTCGAGATTTGGAAGTTTACAAAAGGGCGGGACGGGCGGCTAAAGCGGTGTTTCTCGTGACGAAAGATTTTCCGCGGGAAGAGAAATATTCGCTGACGGATCAAATTAGACGATCATCTCGCGCTGTCAACACGATGATTGCCGAAGCCTGGGCGCGCCGTCCTTATCCCGCTGCTCTTGTGAACAAACTAAACGAAGCGCTCGGTGAAACGATGGAAACGCAGGCGTGGCTCGATCACTCGATCGCGTGCGCATGCATCACGCGAGTGCAGTATCGCGAAATGGACGGTGAGTGGCAGCAAATCGGCGCCATGATTGTCGGCATGTCCGGAAATGCCCAAGCCTTCTGCCGTCGGTCTGTAACCGCACGACAATCCGATTCGCGATAACGATCACTATCAACTATCTACCATCTACTATCCACTCCTTCGCACTCCATAAGAAATTCCATCCGCGGCGCTACAGCGTTGGGGAACAATCGCGTAAAATTCCACACGCCATGAACTCGATTGGCGAAATTCTTGAATTTAATCGCGGCTTCGTGCAGCGGCGTCAGTACGAGCAGTTCGTCACCGACCGATTCCCCGACAAGAAGCTGGTGATCCTGACCTGCATGGACACTCGGCTCATTGAGCTCTTGCCGCGCGCGATGAATCTGCGAAATGGTGACGTAAAGATCATTAAGACGGCCGGGGCAATCGTATCGCATCCGTTCGGAAGCGTGGCTCGAAGCATCATAGTCGCGATCTATGAGCTCGGCGCTTCCGAGGTTCTTGTCGTCGGCCATCATGATTGCGGCATGACAGGCCTGAGCTGTTCACGAATTCTGGAAAAAGCAAAGGCGCGCGGAGTCTCAGATCAAACGCTAGATACACTTGGCAATTCGGGGATAGATCTGCGGCAATGGCTGGTTGGTTTCAGTGATGTGCGCGACGGCGTTACACGCAGCGTGGCCCTGATCAAGAATCATCCGCTACTGCCAAAGGAAGTGCCGGTGCACGGCATGCTCATTCATCCGCACACGGGCGAACTGGAATTGCTTGTCGACGGTTACGCCGCCTGCGGCATGGGAACTTCCGGCATACGCTGACATTGCAAGCACAGCGCGACGAAAATATGCCGCAAATGCTCAATCGGGTGGGTATTAAGGAATTCGCTCGTGAAATCGAGTGGAAATGTCGCGCGATAGTTCCCAAACTGCTGGACCAAACCTGCCCGATCGAGGCTTGAGACAAGACAAATCAGTTCTTCGACCTGGCAGGCATGCAACATGGGGCACCTCTATACAGATGTACGATTCAAACAATCGTTAGATCGCATAAATTTTAAATGAACAGATCCAGCAGAGTTCCTTTGTTGTGAACATCGGTCCGATGCACGATCTGCTTGATCGCTGCTTTCGGTTCAATTGGCATATTCCATACCGGCGTCTTCCACGGAGGCGGCAGGCCATGTCCGCAGCGTGGCGGCTGCTCTGGGTCGGCTGGCACCAGGCTTGGTCGCGGCTCAAACCGCGGCGTCGGGTGGATGATTGGCCGAGGCAGGAAACGCGGTGTCGGATGGATCACCGGGCGGGGTTCAAATCGCGGAGTCGGGTCGATGACAAGCCTTGGCCGGAGGCGCAATGCCCCACAAAGCGGCGCCGGGCCGATTCCTGCGACGGGGAAACATTTGCCCGAGGCCGCGTCTGCCGCGCGCATCGCGCCGCGCACGAGTTGGACCAGCTTCAGGTCCAGCGCCGCGACCAGCAGATTGGCAGTTGCTTCCAGGCCCACGCCCAGCAGAAGCAAACCGCAAGACCACGCCCGTCCCGCGCATCGCGACCAGCGAATGATGAGCTTGATCCATCGAGGAATATTAATTGCCGCGAATTTCCCGGACGCGCATCAAACCATTCGGGTTATGCCGGATGATGCGCTGCGGCAACATCTCGTGCATCCGCTGTAGACGACGGGCATCAGATCGCACTAAAACCATTGCATGCGGACCGACGAGCTCGACTTTGACCTGCCGCCGGAGCTGATTGCGCAGACGCCAGCGCTCGAGCGCGCGATGTCGCGTTTGCTGCATTACCGACGCAGTGATAGGTCGATAACACACCGGACATTCTCGGACCTTCCCAGCCTGCTGAAATCCGGTGACGTGCTCGTCTTTAACGACACGCGAGTCATTCCCGCGCGGTTCAGCCTGAAGAAACGAACTGGCGGGCGAGTTGATGGACTTTATCTGGGGCTAAGCGAATCGGGTGAGTGGCGCGTGATGCTGAAGAATTTAGGCCCGGTCGAACGACAGCCACAGCTCACATTTGCCGACGCCGAAGACGTGTCGGCAGCTATTATCGCGAAAGACGACGACGGCACATATCGGATGCGTGTCGAGACAAGCGTGCCCGCACTTGAACTTCTCGATCGCGTCGGCCGAATGCCGCTGCCGCCTTATATCAAGCGCGAAAAGGATCGCGATGCGCGCGACGACGAGGATCGCGATCGATATCAGACGGTCTACGCGACGAATCCCGGCTCGGTCGCTGCCCCGACGGCAGGGCTGCATTTCACGGATGCCGCGCTTCACGAATTGGATCGGCAACAGATCCAGCGAGTGCATATCACGCTCCATGTCGGGCTCGGCACGTTCAAGCCAATCACGGCCGATTCACTTGAAGCGCACGAGATGCACGAGGAATCCCATTCGATTGACGCGCGGGCTGCCGATCTGCTGAATCACGCCAAGCGCGAAGGTCGTCGCATCATCGCCGTCGGCACGACGGCCGCGCGCGTACTCGAGAGCCAGCCGCATGATCACAAGTTCGAAGCGAAGTTCGGTCGGACCGGCATCTTCATTTACCCTCCGTACCAGTGGCGTCATATCGATGCGTTAATCACCAATTTCCACTTACCCAAGAGCACGCTTATCGCACTGGTTGCCGCCTTCGTAGGATTGGACGAGCAGCGCCACATTTATCGAGAGGCGATTGAGCGAAAATATCGCTTCTTCAGCTACGGCGACGCCTGTTTTCTGGAATGAGGCACAAAGAATTTCCGGTACGATATCCGCATAGCAGAGATGGAACTCGTCTGCGGCCGGTGTGGATATATAGAGTGCGCACGTTGCCATCGTTCATCGCAGGCGCGCAACCTAAAAGAAGCGCAGCAATTCCCGATATCAGAACGTCAATCACTCGATTCATAAGCGCCCGCCTTCTTACTCACGCGCAGAAGCCGTTCGATTGGTGTACAGCTTTGCATCAAAGTTGTACAGCACATTGGCAATCTGCGGAGGTGGGATGGGCAGATCAGGGCTGGCGGGAACTTGAAGATATGCGAGTGATCGTTCGAGAACGCGCGACGCGCCCGGGGCCGCGACCGCGCCGCCGTAGTGGCTCATTCCTTGTGCGTTGGCGTACGCGATGTCAGGTTCGTGGATGATCATGGTGACAACCAGTCGCGGGCTTTCCGCCGGTGCGGCACCCATGAAGCTGCTTGTGTATTTTGTCGCGCTGTAGCCGGACTTTCCCTCACTGACATGCGCCGTGCCGGTCTTGCCGAAAATGTTCCATGTCTTGCTACGCGCTTTGGGGGCGGTGCCTCGGATGACGACATCACACAGGATTCGCTTCATCGTCGCGGCCGTGATCGGATCGATGGCCTCGGGCATCATGGTCAGATCGCTGGTCTTTGTACGCGCGATGACCTGGCCGTTCGCGTCAAGCACGCCCTTGATCAGATGCGGCTGCACGAGCCGTCCGCCATTTGCATACGCACAAAACCCGCGCGCAAGCTGCAGCGGCGTGACCATCACTTCGTAGCCCTGGCTGATCGATTCCGTGCTAAACCTATTCCACTTTGGCAGCGGGTTTAGCCTGCCGGGATCTTCGCCGGGCAGCTCGATTCCTGTCTCCTTGCCGAATTGAAAGGCGCTCAAGGCTCTGAACAGATTCGGATTGCCCATGCGTTCGCCGAGCATCGACATGCCGATGTTCGACGATTTCACCAGCACGTCCCACATCGCAAGTTGCGCGTAGGGGTAGACGTCAGTGACGGTGCGGGAGTAGGTCGGGACGTGATACGTCGGGCCATGGATCGGGAAAACTTCGGTCGGCCGGGTGATGCGCCACGCGAATGCCGGGCCGGCGATGAACGGCTTGATCGTCGAGCCCGGTTCGTAGGGATCGGTGACGACTCGATTTCGGCGAGTCTCGGGTTTTGAGTCTTCAATATTCTGCGGATTGAAGGCTGGCCAATTCGCCAGGGCGAGCACTTCGCCGGACTTCGGGTCCATCACGACAACTTCGCCGCGGTTCGCGCGATACGATTCGCAGGTATTGGCCAGCTCCTGCTCGGCAATCATCTGAATATTTGCGTCGATGGTCAGAACGAGGTGCTTGCCGTTTTCCGGCGGCAGATAGTCTTCGCTGGCAACTGCGATCGGCCGGCGCCGCGCGTCCTTCAGGACTCGTTTGAACCCATTCTTGCCGGCTAGCAACTTTTGAAACTTGAATTCGATCCCGTCGAGGCCGACGCCGTCTTTCTGAGTGCCGCCCAGCACATGGGCCGCGATCGAACCCATCGGGTAATAACGCACATTCGTCGGGGTGAATCCAACGCCCGGCAGGTCCAGCTTTTCGATGGCTTTGCAGGTTTGCTCGTCGAGGTTCTCCGCCACCTTCACATAACGGCTCTCATATCGGTCGCCCAGCAACTTGCTCAGCTCAAACGGATCATGATCGATCATATTCGCGAGCTGCGCAATCGCTTTGTCCATTTCTACGAGGCTCTTGCCATCTTCCTGAAAGCAGTCCTGCATGAACTTGGGATCAATGAACAGTGACTGAGTCTGCACCGTGCCGGCCATCAGCATGCCGGTCGAGTCGTAAATGCACCCCGGACGACTATAGAGCGTTTCCGTTTGATGCTGCTGTCGCTCCGCTTGGCGAATGGTTTTCTCGCGGCCGTAGGTTTGGAGGTAGGCCGCGCGCCCCACCAACGCGACCAGCGCGCAAGCCACCGTTCCCATGATCAGCGCGGCACGTTTGGAAGAGAAAGGGAGCATTGTCGGCGATCGAATCGTCCGATAATCCATCGGCAAAACGTGACGCTATCCGGGAATCTTTATTGAGGCTGACCGACTGACGCAGCGCGCAGATGCTCCTCACGTCCTCACCCGCTTGCGGGCATTATTCAGCGTCCGGGTTTACGCTCGCGTCAATCCAGTGTGTTTTGACTGCGGGGAGAGGTGATTGAGGGACCATCTTCAGCTCGCGCTCGCCGACGGTTCGGGTGATTGCGTTGGGCGCGGTGTACACGGCGATCTGAAGCTGCTGGTTCCAGAGTTTGGCTTGGTTGTGTTCGATTTGAGTATGCAGGCGGTTTGTCTGGAAGCTCATCTCGAGGCGCTGCTGACGAAGCTCGAGCATAAGTGCCGCGACAGTTGCAGAGGCGAAAATGCAGAGGAGGAGTTTGAGCATGTTGTGCCGGTCAGTGTTTAGCGGGCGAGCGCAGCTCGCCGTGGACGCGTCAGCGCGGCGAGCTATGCTCGCTCGCTAAACGCTTATGCGGACGAGTTAATTCGACGCCACCTGGGCTTTGCTCGGCAAGCGAAGCTTCATTCCTTCGATGACGATGTCGTGATTCTCGCCTTTGAGCTTGTCTTTATTGAGTTCCTGAATCGCCGGGACGGCGCCGGGGCCGCCGCATTGCTCGCTTGCAATGCGCCAAAGGCTGTCACCGGGCTTGGCGGTGTACCAATTCTCAGATGACGGCACGCTCGGTTGTTGAGGCGCTGGTGGGTTGGACGTAGTCACTGAAGCGACCACGCCGCCGCTGGATGTTGGGATTACGTAACTGTGGCCGACGATGACGCGGTTGGGGTCCGACTTCAGCGACGAGTTGGCCGCGACGATGGCGTCACGATTGGCTTTCGTGTTGCTGCCGAAAAATTTTGCGGCCATCTTTGAGACGGTGTCGCCTTCGACGGCTACGTATTTGTTCGCTCCAGGCTGCGCGGACATCGGCTTTTGCGCTGTTGCGCCGGCGTTTACTTGTGAATTCGGCTGTCCAAGGGCAACGATCTCTTCGCCTTGTTGATGCGCCGTGTTCCGAAGTGCGGAGTTGGTATCGCCGTTCGTTGTGACGGCTTGCTCTGGTTGAGCAGGGGGTAGAGCCGCCTCGACATTCGGATTTTGCGATCCGTCGGCAACCTGCACCGGAGGCTCGCCGTGAGCATTGGCCTGATTCTTCGGCCCGCCGACATCGATCTGTACTGGCGAATTGCCTTGCGAAAGCTCGTTACGGGTCAAGACCGGCTGCTGCGGTGAAACCTGCGGCGGTGCAACAACTGGCGTGATGGGAGGATTGCCCTGACCCGCGGGCGTGGTGACGCCAGAGCGTACGCTGCTGCCTGCACCCGCCAACGGCGCGGGCGGCGGCTCGGTCGAGCTCGTCAGGTGATCGGAAAGAAGAATTCCAATCACAATGATGAACGCAAGCCCAACAAGCAGGCCGATTTTTGTTTCGCGGGTCATGGGAACCTCAGTTACCGGTTTTGAGTTGCCAGGCGAATTGACCAATTGCTGACAACTGGCAACTAACAACTGGCAACTAAGTTCTTTCCGCTACGCGTAGCTTGGCTGAGCGCGCCCTGGGATTGGCGGAAAGCTCTTGTTCGGTGGGGGTGAGGGGCTTTTTCGTCAGGATCTTCAGCAGCCGAGTCTGCTCCGCCGACCGAAACGCCTGCTTAACCGCTCGATCTTCCATCGACTGGAAACTGATCACCGCCAGTCGTCCGCCTGATTTCAGGAATCTCGGTGCCTGCTCCAGCAGAACAGCGAGGTTTTCCATTTCCCGGTTGACCTTCATCCGAAGGGCAAGAAAAGTCCGGGTGGCGGGGTCGATTTTCTCCGGCGAGCCGCGCCGTTTTGGAATCGCCGAGCGAACCAGCTCGGCCAACCGCTCTGTTGATGTGATCGGCGAAGTGCGACGCGCGTGTGCAAGTTTTCTGGCAATTTGCCGAGAGTAACGTTCCTGCGCCAGTTCATATAGGACGTTGGCGAGTTCCTTTTCTGGCATTTTGTTCACAATTTCAGCAGCGGTTTGCGTTTGGCGCGGATCGATCCGCATATCCAACGGCATGTTCTTTGCGAACGAAAATCCCGAGCGCGAATCGAGGAATTGATTGGTCGATAGCCCTAAATCGGCAAGGATTGCGGCTGCTCCACTGATATGAGCCGCAGACATCACGTCTGGCAACTCTGCAAAATTGGCGTGAAAAAGACGAACAGCGCAGGGAGCTGACGCCAGCCGAGATTGGGCAAACTCAAGATTTTGCGGATCGGCATCGATGCCGATCAACGTTCCGGCTTTTCCGATGCGTTCTGCTAATCCGCTGGCGTGCCCCGCACGACCCACGGTGCAATCGACAATGGTCTGGCCGGGTTTGGGATCGATCAGCCTGAGCACTTCTGCAAACAGCACAGGATCGTGGCCATGCGCCGGCAATTCCATTGGCGCTAGAAGCTATGCGGGTAGAAATGTTCTTGCAATTTGAGCAAGCGGGTCGATAATGAAAGTTCGGTAGTTGTTTGTGCCGTGTGGCGCGGTGCAACCATTGACGAAAAGTTCGATTTGCCAGATCGGTCAAACGATACCAGAGAGCCGGGCGTCCATTCCCCTCGTGATCCCAGTCGCGAGGCCCCATCCGTAGGACGACTCCCACAGTATCGCCTTGAAAGCAAGCTAGTGCTTCGTTGTATGACCGATCTGCATTCTTCCGTCCGTGAAAAGACCGGTTCGCGCACTTTCTCGTGCGTGGCTTCCCCGCAAATGCGGTTCTGCGATCCCCAATCCTGATCGGCGGCGCTACCTGCCCGCCGACCCGCCGCGGACGCGGGCAATCCTTTGTCACCGACGTCCGCGACGGGCGGCTGGCAAGCAGCGACCGGCCTGTAAATGCAGCGGCGCACAACCCGACCGTCGCCAATTTACATCCTGCTTCCGATCCGCTCGGCTCACCTTCCCTGGCGTCTTTGGCGGCATGAGTTCCGATTCGCCCGAACAAATCGACTTCCCTGTCACTGCGAGCAAATCGGTCACGCACGATCCTAACGGCGTGGCCGCGCCGACGGGTCGTAAAGCACCGTCGATCAAGTTGATCATCAAATCTGAAATCTCTCCTTACCCAAGACGAGATGTCCTACATCCCTGTTTGCCAGCCAGCCGGACGGCTTGCAAATGCATTACCCACGTCCGGAAGACCCTAATGTGTCTTCTCAGAATCGCCGCCTACAGCCAGCAGCGAATCGGATCGTGCATCCCAATCAGCACGATTCCAAATTTTCAGATGCGTATCGCATCCGCAGACGGTAACCTCTCTGCCTGTATTGGTGCGTTTAAGCACTTTGTCGGGGAGCAGTATTCTTCCCTGCTTATCGCACTCGACGGGCCTAGCCATCGCGAAGTGCTGGTCGTCGAATGCCAATCGATCTGACGAAGGCGCCAAGTCTTGTTGCCTTTGAGAGACAAGGGCGCGGTAAATACGTTCTGGATAAAGCCAGGGATGACGATCAACCCCGATAAGGACAATGAAATTTTCGCCGTCGTTGTATGCTTCGAGTGATTTGCGGATTTCAGCGGGAACAAGGATCCTGTTTTTCTCATCGATGGTGAGGTCGAATTCGCCATAGAGGATTGCGTGTTCCACGAATAAGTCCAACCACTCAGCATCAACGGCGGGCCACTCTCTACCACATTCACCCACCAATCGCCAAGTGGGAAATGTGTTCATTGCAACAATTTTTTGCTGATTTCAAATTAGGCAAGGAAAAATCTCGAACATTGCCTGAGTTATCCACAAGTTGTAGGCGGCTGTGGACAAATACTTGTGGATAAACTGTCGCGCATGCGTTGCCGCGCCAGTTTGACAACAAAGCCGATTGAGAAAGCTCCGATCGGGCTGACCCAGCTCCACCCACTTTGAGACAATTTGCCCAAAACGGCCAAGACTCCGAGCGTCGGCGAGAGAGGTGTTCCCCAAGACTCGCTCCGCGATGTGGAGAATTCGCGATTAAGGTACACGAGTATTGGAATTCCAATGCTAAGTAGGACCAGCCCGCAGGACGAGGCAATCCTCGCAAAAGGTTGCATGGATGCTTGCGCAAGCATTGCAAGTCCAAGCAACCAGAGGATGAGATACAACGCCGCCAACATAAGTCGGCCGGAAGACGTTCCTGAAAGCAAGCCAGCGAGCGCGATGAATGGCAATGATGTCGATGCGATCGTGATCGTCGTTAGCAGGTCGCGCGTTACAAATGGGAACAACAATGACGCGGCGACGATTTGCATCACAAACATCACGTCGATTGAGAATTGCTCGCCGGGAAGAGGCGCTCGCGCCCACAGCTTGACACGCGCGGCGCCGATGCCAAGCGCGAGGAGCTGAATCGCAAGCCAGATCAGTAATGGTCCGCTCGGTTGCCGGCGATTCGCATCAGATGCCGCATCGATTCTTGTCATCAATTGATATTCAAACCGCGTGCGCGCCCAGATGCTAGCGCCCGCTGTTGACTTGTGTGCTGTCGCTGGGCTTGGTGATCTTGTCGAAGCGAATGTCGATCCACGGCTGCTTGCCGTCTACCCGGCCGTATTCTTCGTAGACGCGTCGTAGAAGATCAAGCTTGCGGGCAGTGGGGATCTCCACGAAGAAATCTTTCGAATTCACCGGCCGGCCCCAGCGAATCTGCGTGTCGTATTTTGTGCCCAGCACGAGCTGCGGCTCACGGACGTCAACTCGCCCGCCGAAGTTGGTAACGTCTACCTTAACAATGCCTTCAGCATATGGTTGGCCATACAAGAGTTTGACCATTTCCAAGCCGGCGGTGAGATCGTCCCCAGGCCATTTTTGGCCAGACTGAACTGGTGGATTGTGTACACCGTCGATAATGCGGATGTTCATCTTGCCATTGCTGCCCAGCACGATGCGCGGGACTTGCTGAGCGGTAAACTGCTCGGGCAGCTTCACGCCTTCGCCGTCAACGAGCCAGAAATAGTCTTGCCAATGCACTAAAGCGACGGGCGCGCGATACTCGCAGTCGATCTCGATCGTATCGCCGGAGGATTCTCCGTACGCGCGACGAACTCCGCTCACGCGCTTGATCCAGGGGCTGGCCCGGAGCATTTGCGTAACATCTACCAAAAGCTGGTGGTCGAACGCCGAGTGGGTTCCGGTGGGATGCGCGATGCGGCTAATTTCCTCGGCAAGGAAATCGCTCATCCACGGCGGGCGATTCTTCAACACGACATGGGGCGGAGCCTTAGGAAAAACAACTTGCCGATCCACATATCGCCAGAGGAAATGAAAGCCCAGCGCGCCAGCGGCGAGCAGCACGATGACGACCATCACGTTCATCATCACACGCTGAAACACGCGCGCCCGCTCTGGATCGCGTTGCTTCTTCATGCCGATTGGCTTTGTTTTCTTTGCACTGGCCATAGACAGACCGGTTTCGTAGCTGGCGCGAATCGCGCCCGCCAGAATCGTTATCGGACTCCTGGTGGCTTGAACTGAAGCGTCAATTGAGCGGGCGTGCCGCAGCGCGGCGGACGAGGCGATCAACGAGTTTCTCAAACGCGATTCCCGCATGCGCCGCGGCCTCGGGGAGCAGGCTCTTGGGTGTGAATCCCGGCAGGGTGTTGATCTCCAGCAGATACGGCTCGCTGGTTTGCTGATCGATCATGATGTCGACACGCGCGAGGTCTCTAGCGCCGACGACTTCATTCGCTTTGCGCGCAAGTTCTCTGCACTTTTCGACGAGCTGCGGCGCCAGCCCGGTCTCAAATCGGTGCTCGGTGGTGCTGGATTTGTATTTTGCCTCGTAATCGAAAAATTCCGATTTGGGCACAATGCGAATCGGCGCCAGCGGCTTTTCTTCGAGCAGCCCAACCGTCAATTCCGGTCCGGCGATGTATTGCTCGACGAGCGCCCGGCCATGCTTGGCGACGATCGACTTAATCGCACTCGTGGCCTGCGCCTCACACTCGGCCGGCGCTTTGCAGACGTAGACGTCGATACTGCTCCCGCTGGCAATAGCCTTAACCACGCACGATCCGGGAATTGGAGGCGAACCGTTGACCGACTTTACGACGCGCCACGCCGGGGTCGGTAGGCCAGCACTCCGCCAAGCTTCTTTCGTTGCGACTTTGTCCATGCCCAGTCGCGACGCTTTCGATCCGCTGCCGACAAACTTCAGCTTTCGCTGCTCAAGAATTTCCTGAAGCTCGCCGCTCTCGCCAAATTGGCCATGAAGCACAGGGAAGATGACATCGCAGGGATGGTCGAGCCCGGAAAGGTCTGTCGGTGAAATGTCGCTGGGGAAGACCTCATGGCCCGCCGCGCGCAAGCCTTCGATCACAGCCTTGCCGCTCACAAGGCTCACTTCGCGCTCTGCGCTGGGGCCGCCGTATAGAACAGTGACTCGCATCTCAGGTAGGGGCGAGACTTGTCTCACCCTGTTCAAGACTGGGCAAGGCAAGCCTTGCCCCTACATTCACGGCCAGATTTGCACTTCACTTTCCAAGTGAATCTGGTTCTTGTCGTAGACCTTCTCGCGGATGATCTTAACGAGCTTCATGACATCGTCGGCCATGCAACCAGGATGCGCTATGATAAAGTTCGCGTGTTTTTCGCTCACTTCCGCGCCGCCCACGCGCATGCCTTTGAGCCCGGCCTGGTCGATCAACGCGCCGGCGCTCAGCCCGCGCGGATTCTTAAACATGCAGCCGCAGTTCTTGGTGTTCAGCGGCTGGGTATTTCGCTTGTAGAACCAAATTTCCTTGGTGCGCTTCATGATCTGCTCGGGATCTTCCTCTTCGAGCTCGAGCGTCGCGCCAAGGATAAACCGCGCGGAAATGTTAGTCGAGCGGTAGTCGAAGACCAGGTCATCTTTGAACCGCTCAAACAGCGTGCCGTCGTCGCTCATCACCTGCACTTTGGTGACCACGGCCCCGATATCGCCAAATTTCCCGCCGGCGTTCATGCGGATTCCGCCGCCAATGGTGCCGGGGATGCCGGCGAGACATTCAATGCCCGCCAATCCCTGCTTGCACGTGCGGAGTATGAGCCTCTGCATATCGACGCCTGCGCCAACCTCGACGATCGTCTTATTGTATTTCACGGTGCGCCAGTGTTCTTGATCGAGTCGAAACACTGCGCCGTCAACGCCCGCGTCGCCGACCAGCAGGTTAGCGCCCAGACCCAGCACATACATCGGGATCTGGCTCTCAACGCATCGCCGCGCCGCTTCCTGAAGCTCTTCAATGGTGCGCGGCCGAATGAAATACCGCGCCGGACCACCGATCTTGTACCAGGTATATGGCGCCAGCGGCTCGTTTTCAGTGACGGCCTCTTCTAGCCCTTCGAACGGATTGAGTTGAGCGATACGCATGATGACAGTAAGTGGCACGGGCGGCTCGCCCGTGTTTTCGTTTTTCACTTCTCAAAAGATCACGGGCGGGCCGCCCGTGCCACAATTACCCAACGAGTTCTTTTCCGATCTCCCACACGTTTCCCGCGCCCATGGTCACGATCAAGTCGCCCGCCCGGGCTTCACTACGCAGATGCGCGACAATCGTTGAAAACTCCGGCAGATGCCGTGCGCGCTGCCCGTTGCGTACGATGCGGCTGACCAAGTCTGACGCGTTCACTTGCGCACGCTCGGCCTCGCTATCGCGCACGAAATAAATGTCCGGAACGATCGTTTCCGTCGCCTCGATGAAACTGGAGGCAAAGTCCTCCAGCAGAAACCGCGTGCGGCTGTGCTGATGCGGCTGAAACACGCAAAATAATCGCTTGGGCTGATATTTCTCCCGTAACGCCTTCAGGGTCGCGCGAATTTCTGTCGGATGATGACCATAATCGTCCACCACAACCGCGCCGTTCACCTGTCCCATCTCAGTCACGCGCCGATCAACCCCAAGAAAACCACCGATGGCGTCGGCGGATTGCTGCGGATCGATCTTGCACGCCCGGCACGCCGCGATTGCCATCGTCGCATTCAGAAGGTTGTGCTCACCTGGGATCGCAAGTTTTACATTGCACACGTGCGTGCCCTTGTAGAACACTTCGCCTTCATAGCACCCGCCTTTAATGCCGACAATTCGCGTGCTCCAGGCGAACCCGTCTGCCAAGGCACACATTTCAATCGGCGTCGTGGTCCCTGCTAGCGCACGGATCACATTCGAATCCCGTCCGCCGGCAATGATCAACCCATCCGTGGGGACAAGTTTCGCAAAATGCCTGAAGGATTCGACGATTTCGTCGATGTTTTTGTAGCAGTCGAGGTGATCTTCTTCGATGTTGGTGATCAGCGCGACGCGCGGGTGAAGATGATGGAAACTGCGGTCGTATTCGCAAGCTTCTGCGACGAAATAGGGGGTTGCACCTGATCGAGAGCTACCGCCAAGTTGGGGGACGGTGCCGCCGACGACGAAGCTCGGATCGGCGCCACACTGAAGTAGCGCGTGCGCGACCATCGCCGTGATAGTGCTTTTGCCATGCGTTCCGGCAACAGCGATGCCGAATCGCTCGGCCATCACTTCGCCCAGGAGCTGCGCGTACTTGATCGTCGGCACGCCATACGCGCGGGCGGCGAGGTACTCCTGATTCGTATCGGGGACGGCCGCCGTGCGCACGGCAAGGTCGATCTCATGGCTCAACAGCTCGCCGAGCTGATCGCGTGTGATCTTCGCGCCGCGCTGCGCAAGCTCGAAAGTTTGAGGATTGGGATTTGGCTCGGATCCAGTGACGATTGCGCCACCATCGAGCAGCATGCGCGCCAAACCGCTCATGCCGCATCCACCGATGCCAATAAAATGGACCCGCTTGCCTGCAAATTTGCTGGCCGAGCGCGATTCCATTCGCAACTCGTTCACTACTGACTCCACGGCTGGCGGCATGCTACACCGGTTAGATAGTTGGCGAAAGGCGATTTCGGGCGCGAATTACTAAAACGTGCAAGGTGAAAGAATACGATGGGTTCACGTTTCACTGGTCCACGCCTTCACGATTCATTCATCGGCCAGCCGACGCCATCTCCGTAATCACGTTTGCGACTTGTTCAGCGGCGTTGGGTTTGCCGAGACTCTTGGCGGCATCGGACATTCCTGATCGTTTCGTGGCGTCATAGAGAAGCGATTCGATGATCGGCTTCAGCCTGGAGGCATTTTTCGCTTGGTCTTTTTCATCGTCGAGAAGAATCGCAGCCCCGGCATCGGACAGCACCTTTGCATTGGCGCGCTGATGCATGTCTTTGTGGAAAGGGTAGGGCATGAGAATTGAGGGAACTCCGCAGGCGCACAGTTCGGCCACGCTGCTCGCTCCAGCGCGACTGACGGCAAGGTCAGCAACCGCCCATACATCCGCCATTGCCGGCGTGAAATCGACGACGGCGGCGCCAATGTTCGCATCGCGATACGCGTTGCGTACGCTCGCGGCATGATCTTTGCCCGATAAATGCAGAACTTGCCAACCCTGGAGCTTTACATCGCCAAGTGTGGCAATGACCGCTTCATTGACAGTCGCTGCGCCTTGACTGGCGCCGGTGATGACGAGCGTGCACAAGTCCGGCTTGAGTCCCAAGCGCGCCGCGGCCTCGGGACGGGGCGGGCGATTACGAATCTCTTCACGAATTGGGCAGCCGGTCACCCGCAGCTTGCCGTGATGGACCGAATTGAGGTGATTCTTTGTGGCTTCAAATTGCGCACAGATCGCGCTGACATGTCGTGCGAGAAATTGATTAGCCTTTCCAGGGATCACATCGGGGTTCAGGATCGCGGCTGGGATACCGCGCTGCGAGGCAAGTTTGACTGCAACGCCGGCGGCGTAGCCACCCAGCCCAAGAATTGCTTTGGGTTTTCGCTCGCGCAGGACGCGTTTAAGCAGATCCTTTGTCTCACGCCAGCTTCGAAAGAAACTCAGTAGTCCGCCGACGCTGCGCTTTGGCGGGACAATCGGCTGCTGGATGAATTCAAAATCTGTTGGCGCGAGAATTGTTTGATCGATCTCACGCCGCGTGCACAGAAAGACGACCTTTGCGTGCGGCATGATCTTGGCCAGCGCTTGCGCGACCGAGAGGCCAGGGTAAAGGTGTCCGCCGGTGCCTCCGCCTGCAAAGAGGATGGTGATCGATTCTGGCATGTTACTCGTTTTACGCGAGGGAAGTTTTACGCCGGAACAGTCCACTTCCGCCAGTGGGTTTCGGTTACTAGATGCGGTGGACGCGCCCGTTGAGGCGGCGGGGCAGGGGTCGGCTCGATTTCATGCTCACCCCGTTCGTGCGCGAGAACGCTATAGAGCAGGCCGAGCGCCGCGCAGGTGATGACCAGACCGCTGCCGCCGGCGCTGACCAGTGGAAGTGAGAGCCCTTTTGTTGGCACGGAGACGGTCGCAACCGCCATGTTGATCATTGCCTGTAACGAGACCATTGCGCCAACACCAAACGCCAACATACGCCCGAAATTGTCGCGCTTTTGCTTCACCACCTGCCATGTCACGAAAAGAATTCCCAGATATAGCACTGCCGTAAGCAATGCGCCGAATAATCCCAGCTCTTCGCAAATGACCGCGAAAATGAAATCGGTGGTGTCCTCCGGCAGATATCCGAGCTTTTGCACACCGTTGCCCAGACCCTTGCCCGTGATGCCGCCAGTCGCCTTTCCAGCACAGTGGGATCCGAAGCTTGGAATTCACGTGACTTGAAGTCGCGGC
>JADMIO011281642.1_pt1 | contig 59115 bp, 58 predicted proteins | sample 8958161 | NCBI WGS metagenome assembly JADMIO01 (sample SAMN16585339, study PRJNA669376) | soil metagenome | isolation source: Crop rotation soil | place: USA: Cullars Rotation, Alabama | collected 2011 | reverse complement strand
GCGACAACTTGTCCACGTGGAATTCTAAGCTTAGGATCCCAATGTGCTGGAAAGCCGGTGATGACGTCGTTGCCGTCGCTGCCGAACAATTGCTGCCCGTTGCCGGTGATGATGTCGTCGCCGGCGCCGCCGTCGATCATGAAACTGTTGCCGGTGGAGGTGAGCACGTCATTGCCAGCGCCGCCGAGGATGGTGGCCTGCTGCGACTGGCTCGCGTTGATCGTGTCGTTGCCGTCGCCGCCGTCCAGATAGTCGTACCCGCCAGGCCCGCCGTCGATCGTGTCATCGCCGCCCAGGCCGTAAATGGTGTCGTTGCCGCTGGTGCCGCTCAGCGTCTCGCCGGCGGGGGTCCCGTAAATCGCGCCGAACGTGCCGGAGGTGAAGCTGGCGCGGTCAATCGTCACCAGCCCGGAAAACTCGAAGACCATGTCGGTGTCTTCGAAGACGAGGTTGGCGTTGGAATCGGCGATCACATAGGTCTTGCCGCCGGTCTGCACGGTCCAGACGCCGACAAAGCCCGTCCCGTTGTCGCCCGCCGGCAGCGCGGCGCCGAGGACGAACAGGGAAGGATCCAGCACGCCTTTCCAGACCAGGGCGGCGCTGGACTTCGCCCAATAGAAACCGGTGCGGCCGTTGGCGTTATCGACGTCCATGAGCTGCAGCCGGTCGCCGGCCGCTGCGTCGAAATCGAGGATCCGGTCGCGCTCGTTGAACCGCGAGGAGTCGGTGATCCAGAACAGGTCCGCCCCGCTGCCGCCCGTAGCGGTCTGTACGCCATCGGTCTGATAGACGGCCTGGCCGATCACGATCTCGTCATTGCCGTCGCCGCCGTCGAGGACGGTCGTGCCCCGTTCGGAGCGGAGATAATCGTTGCCGATGCCGCCGGAAATGCTGCCGTTCGAGCCGTGCAGGATCAGGTGGTCATTGCCGGCGCCGCCGATGACCGTGTTGGTATCGAAGGGGCCGAGGAAATTTGGCGCGTCCAGTTCGACCTCGTCATCCCCGTCGCCGCCGTCGACCGTATTATTGCCGCCCGAACCGTCGAGAATCAGGTCGTTGTCCGCCCCGCCGAAGATCTGGTCGTTGCCGGCCGAGCCGTAGATGCGGTCGGCGCCGGCATCGCCGTAAATGATGTCGTCCCCGTTGCCGCCATCGAGAACATCGTCGCCGGCGTCGCCGTGCAACGTGTCGATGCCGCCCATGCCATTGAGCGTGTCGCTGCCGCCCCCGCCGGACATCTGGTCGTCATCATCGGTCCCGGTCAGATTATTGGGGCCGTCGTCGCCCGTATAGACGCCCCAGTCGTCACCAACCCGGTGCGGCGGGAAAGGGACGGCGGCGTTCGTCGCGCTCCAATAGCCCGCAAGTCTTTTCAAAGCCATTTCGTCCCCCGACCCCGTCGTCGCCAGCCCGCCGACTTGTAGCCCGCAATCCTGCGCCCGCAAGTCGTTATGGTTCTAATTCAAATGGATGGCGCCGCTTCGGACGATCGAGGAATCATATGGAAGAAGCGGCTTGCCAAAATCCCCTTATTGTCCACCATGTCGGCAGGCGCCGGGGGCGCCGTCACGAGAGCGTCACGCCGAAGAGAGATGACGCCTCGTATGGGGAGGAACATGACCATGACGCGCGCCATCCTGCTGTCCGCCGCCAGCCTCTTTGCCTTTGCTGCCGCGAGCCCGGCGCTTGCCCAGGATCAGCCTGCGCCCGCTGCGGCGACCACGGCGGATCAGGACGACAGCGAGATCGTCGTCACCGCGCAGCTGCGCGAGCAGCGGATCAGCGAAGTGCCGATGGCGATCACCGCTTATTCGGGCGAGTTCCTGAGCGAGCTGGGGCTCAACGATTTCGAGGATGTCTCGCGCTTCGTGCCGGGCTTCGAGGTGCAGAACCAGTCGCCTAACAATCCGGGCTTCGTGATGCGCGGCGTCACCTCGGACAGCGGCGAGAGCTTCGTCGAGCCGCGGGTCTCGGTCTTCCAGGACGGCGTCTCCATCGGCAAGTCGCGCGGCTCCTTCGTCGAGCTGTTCGACGTCCAGCGCGTCGAGATCGTGCGCGGGCCGCAATCGACGCTCTACGGCCGCGGCGCATTGATCGGCGCGGTCAACATCATCCAGAACCGCGCCAGCACCGCGGGCTTCGCCGGCTTCTTCGAAGCGGGCTACGGCAATTTCGACGCGCTGACCGTCGAGGGCATGCTGAACGTGCCGATGGGCGACACTGCGGCCTTCCGCATCGCCGGCCGCTACCGCAACCGCGACGGCTACATCCAGAATCTGCTCGGCGGCGGCGACTTCAACTCGGTGGACACCGGCGCCATCCGCGGCACCTTCCATTGGGCGCCCTCCAGCCGCGTCAGCGTCGACATTTTCGGCAATTACCAGGAGGACCATCCCAACGGCACCTCCTTCAAGTCGATCAGCTTCACGCCCACCGATCCGGTGACCGGGGCGGTGATCGGCGATCGCAGCCCGAACACAGGTGCGGCGCTGGCGCCGGGCGCCGGCTTCGAGGGCGGTGCACCGCTCGGGCTCGACCGCAAGGTGTGGGGCGTGACCGGCATCGTCCGAGCTGAGCTCAGCGACCAGTTCACGCTCACCTCGATCAGCGCCTATCGGCGGTTCGAGGGGGTCGAAATTCTAGACGCCGACGGCATCTCTCTGGCCGCCATTACCGCTGCGGCGGACGAGCGCGGCAAGCAGAGCAGCCAGGAGTTCCGGCTCACCTACGACAATCACGGCTCGATCACTGCCTTCCTCGGCCTCTCCTATTTCCATGAGAGCGGCGCGCAGCGGACCCCCGCCCAGTTTGACGAGCGCGTGATCCTCGCCCGCATCGCCGGCGCGCTGAACGGCGGCGGCCTGATTCCGAACCGGCCGGCAACCGACCCGGCGCCTATTTCGGTGCTCGGCAATCCGGCGTTCACGACGCAATTGCTGCGCGGCATCGTGCAGCAGCAGATTTCGGCGCAGGTGCCGGCGAACACGCCGAACCGGAATGCGGTGATCCTCGGGCTGCTCGACGCCACCCTGCCGCTCGCCACCGCCCAGGGCATCGCCAACAATCTGAAGGCCGATCATCGCGAGACGACGACGAACACGTCGGAAACGGATTCGTTCGACATTTTCGGGGACATCACCTTCCACGTGTCGCCGGTCTTCGAGATCGGCGTCGGCGCCCGCTACAGCCATGACAGCAAGACGACGACGTTGAGCTCGGCCGTGCTGAACGGCCGCTCCATCCTTGGCGGCTTCATCGGCGCGCTGCAGCAGTCGGACCCGACCCGCACCGCCTTGCTGAACGGCCTCGCCTTGCCCGGGGCGGCGAACTTCCCGGCGAACCTGCTGCCGCTCTTCGGCCTGACCTTCCAGCCGACCAACGGCAATGGCGGCGTTGAGAGCCAGGACCTCAGCGACGACAGCTTCACCTGGCGTCTCACGGCGCGCTGGGCGCCCAATCCGGTCACCTCGGTCTATGCCAATTATGCCCGCGGCCGGCGGCCGGAAGTGCTGTCAGCGCTGCCGCCCGCGACGCCGTTCGGGTCGGCCCGGTTCAACATCGTCGATGCGGAGACCGTGGACAGTTTCGAGGTCGGCGCGCGCACCCGCACGGCGGGCGGCACGCTCAATCTCGACGGCGCCTTCTTCTACTACAAATATTCGAACTTCCAGACGACCGAGCAGATCGGCACGATCTTCGTCACCACCAATGCCGGCGAGGCCGAGGCCTATGGCTTCGAGGGCTCGATGCGGTGGCGGGCGAGCCCGAACGCGACCTTCTTCGCGACCTATGCCTATAATCACAGCCGCTTTACGTTCGGGGTCCGCGACGGCAACCGCTTCCGCCTGTCGCCCGATCACACCCTGTCGATCGGCGCGCAGTTCGGCGTCGACATCGGGCGCGGCCGGCTCAGCTTCGTGCCGAGCGTGACCTATCAGTCGCGCATCTTCTTCGACGACAATAACGACATCCCGGCCCTGCAGCAGCCGCCCAACGCCCTGGTCCCCGACAACGTTCAGGATGAGACCCAGAGCGGCTATGCTTTGGTCAATGCGCGGCTCGGCTACACGCTGAACGAGCGGTTCACGGTCGAGGCCTTCGTCAACAATCTGTTTGACGAGGACTATATCCTCGACGCCGGCAATACCGGCGACGCGGCCGGCCTGCCGACCTTCATCGGCGGCACGCCCAGAATGTACGGGGTGCAGGCCAGCATAAGGTTCTGATTGTCACACACGCCGTCCACGGACGACGTGGGAGGACCGGGATGAGTCTGTCGATCGATCGCCGCCTGCTGCTGAAGGCCGGTGCCCTTGGCATCGGGGCGCTGGCCTTTCCGGGCGTCGCGCAGATCCTCGCGGCGCGGGGCTTCACGCATAATGTGGCGAGCGGTGAGCCCCGGCAGCACTCGGTCATGCTGTGGACGCGCTATTTGCCGGAGTCCGGCGAGAGCGGCCGGCTGTCCTGGCAAATCTCGCTCGACCCCGAATTCGGACGCATCGCCGCCGACGGCGTCGCGACGGCGTCGGAGGCGCATGATTTCTGCGTGAAGCCGGTCGTCGAAGGGCTGCAGCCCGGCCGCTGGTATTATTTCCGCTTCCGCGACGCGCGCGGCCGCTATTCGCCGGTCGGGCGGACGCGCACCTTGCCCGCCGGATCGGTGGCGGGCTTCCGGCTCGGCCTCTTCTCCTGCTCCAACCTGCCGTTCGGCTGGTTCAACGCCTATGCCCATGCCGCGGCGCGGCGCGACATCGACCTGATGGTTCATGTCGGCGACTATCTCTACGAATATAATCGTGGCCGTTACCCGACCGCTGCGGAGGCGCTCCCGGGCCGGGCCATCGAGCCGGCGACCGAGATCATCCACCTCGCCGATTATCGGCTGCGCTACGCCGCCTATCGCGCCGATCCGGACCTGCAGCGGCTCCATCAATATTTCCCGATGATCGCGATGTGGGACGATCATGAGAGCGCCAATGACAGCTGGCAGAATGGCGCGCAGAACCACACGCCCGCGACCGAGGGGGAATGGTCCGCGCGCAAGGCCGCGGCGGTGCGCGCCTATCGTGAATGGCTGCCGGTGTCGGACGAGACCTGGGACAGCTACGAGATCGGCGACCTGGCGACGCTGTTCCGGCCGGAGACGCGGCTGACCGCGCGCAGCCGCTCTTTCTATCTGCGCGAGGTGCTCGACCGCCAGCCGGACAAGGCGGCCGCGCTTGCCGCGTTCCGCGATGGCCCCTGGCAGGATCCGGCGCGGACGCTGATGGGACCCGCGCAGGAGGCCTGGCTGGCGGCGGGGCTGAGGCGGTCGGTCGGCCGCGGGACGAAATGGCAGGTGCTGGCCCAGCAGGTGATCCTGGGGACGCTCGCCATGCCGGCGCGGGCCGGCGACTGGCTCGGGCCGAACGCGACCGACGGCTTCCGCGCCTTTGTCGCCAATATGGTGGCGGCAGGCCAGGCAGGTCTCCCGTCGGGTTTCGATTCCTGGGACGGCTATCCGGCGGCGCGGCGGCGGCTGCTCCAGGCCGCGCTCGACGCCGACGCCAATCTCGTCGTCCTGTCGGGCGACAGCCACAATGCCTGGGCCTTCGATCTCGATCTGGACGGGCATCGCGCCGGGATCGAGCTTGCCGGGACGAGCGTGACCTCGCCGGGCAATGAGGACGATTTTCCCGGAGTTGCGCCGGACGTGGCGGCGCGGGCGACGGTGGCGCGCAACCCGCAGCTCAAATGGACCAACCTCCACCAGCGCGGCTATGCGACCCTGCACCTGACGCCGCGACGCGCGATGGCGGAATGGCTGTTCATGCAGACCATCCGCGAACGCACGCCAGTGCTCGCCCGGCGGCATGTGATGACCAGCGCGCGAGGCGCGAACCGCTACAGCTGAGGCAGGAGCGCCGCCTCCGCCGGTTCTAGAGGATGAAATCGCTCGCCTGGAGCAGGGGCGTCACGGCGATGATCTGCAGGTCGGCGTGACCATTGCCGTCGACATCGGCGTAGATGAACGCGCGGCCGCCATGGATGTCGAAACGCAGCTGGCCCGCCTGACCTGAAAAGGCACTGGCGCCGATGAAGCTGAAGGCCTGATTGCCCGCGACGCCGCTGACCGCGTCAAGCGCGGAGAGGTCGATCTTGTCGGTGCCCGAAGCGAAATCGGCGATGATGTCGGGCAGAAATTTGGCGCCGTCCGAGCGCAGGGCGCCCAACCGGCTGTCGTTGAGGCTGGCGAAGACGAAGATGTCCGCACCGGTGCCGCCGGCGAGCCGGTCCGTGTCGAGGCCGCCTTCGAGCCGGTCGTTGCCGGCGCCGCCGAGGAGCGCGTCGGCGCCGCTTTGTCCGGTCAGGATATTGTTATGATAATCGCCATAAAGCGCGTCCCCGCCGGCTGACCCGGTGAGGTTCAGCGCGTTGTCGATCAATTCGAACAGCGGGAGACCTGCGGTCGTCTTGAGCGTGTGGCCAAGGTCGCCGAGGATGGCGAGATCGATCAGGCCGATGTCGAGCCGGTTCCCCTCGTAATTGCCATATTGGAACATGAGGCCCCGGCTGATCGGGATCGAGGGATCCTCGGCTTTGCCATAGTGGTCGGAGCCCTGGATGAACGGCACCGGCCCGCCATAGAGCGCAGCGGTCCCGGGGCCGTTGAACCACGACAGGCCGTTGCTGGTCGTAAGCTTGTCCAGCCAGGCCTGGGTCGCGACGTTGAAGCCAAAGCCGTGGAAGATTTCGTGGGTCAGGATGCCGACGAAATCGTGCGTCCCGGCGGGCACTCCAGCCGGCGTGTCCAGCCGCGGATCGGGGTCGAACCAGACCGGCGAACCATAATTCCTGATCGTCCCGTCTTCCGCCAGATAGATGATGCAGCCGGCGTCGGGATTGCCCGGCTGGTTGTCGATGCCGGTCATGCACTCGACCAGAGTATCGTTGACCCAGCCGGTGCCGTTCCAGCTCAGCTGAACGACGCTGGGCAGCAGGCCATCCGCGCTGAAGGGGCTTTGCGAGTCGGGCCGGATCTCGATGGCGAAATCCATTGTGCCCTGCCAATTCAGATAGCGGCTGATCAGGCCGATCACATATTGCGCGTCCACGCCGATCTGCGCCTCGATCGAAGCGGAGATGAGGTTGCCCGGATCGAGCAGCGTGAACGTGTAGGCGTTGCCCGGCAGGGCAGCCACGGGCGAGGTCAGCAGCAAAGCACGGCCGGGGGCGCCGTGAAAGATCGTCTCGTCGCCGATATTCGACGGCCAGGTCTCTGCCCCGGCGCCGGCTAATGACTTTGCGGGTTTCACCGCTGTTTTCGCCCTTCACAACATCGCGGAGAATATCTCCGAGAACGGGCGAAGCTTTCCATGAAAAACAAGGCTTTGTCGATGCGCTTCCGGTCAGGCGGCCAGCCGCACCAGGTCGCGGCCGTCCTGCTTGGCCTGGTAAAGCGCGCCGTCGGCGCGGGAGATGAGATGGTCGCAGCCCTCGTCGCCGGCGAGCAGGGCGACGCCGCTCGACACGGTCACATGGCCCGACGTCCCGTTCGGATAATGCATGATGCGCTTGGCGATGCCCTTGCGCAGCCGCTCGCAGGCCCAGCGCGCCTGTTTGAGATTGGTCTCCGGCATGACGATCGCGAATTCCTCGCCGCCGAAGCGGCCGAGAATGTCGCCGGCGCGGGTGATCTTGCGCAGCTCGTCGGCCACCGCCTGCAGCACCGCGTCGCCGGCCGGGTGGCCATGCGTGTCGTTGATCAGCTTGAACCGGTCGACGTCGAGCAGGGCGAGAGAGAGCGGCCGGCCGCTGCGCTCGGCGCGGGCAACCTCCAGTTCCATCCCGGCCATCAGCGAGCGCCGGTTGGGCAGGCCGGTCAGCGCGTCGGTCGTCGCCAGCAGCTGCAATTGTTCGGTGAGCTCGATCGCGCGCTTGTGGCCCAGCGCGGCGCCGAAGCCTGCATAGGCCATCAGCAGCACGACGATGATCGCCGCCGCCGCCATGGTGTAATTGTAGCTGTCGGCATTGGCGTCGGCGGCGAAACTGTCCTCGCTGCGCTCGCGGAGCAACCGCCGCTCCTCGGTCTCGACGCGGCGCAGCGCCTGGACGACGTCGACGATCCGGCTGCGGTCCATATGGGCGCGCACCCCGGCCACGGCGTCGGCATTGTGGCCCTCGGATTGCATCCTGACCATCGCGTCGAGCGCCGCGAGATAGGCGTCCAGCTTCGCGCGGACGGCCGCCAGGTTCACCTGCTGAACGGGATTGTCGCGGGTCAGCCGGGCGAGCCGGCGCAGCACCAGCTGGCTTTGCGTCCGCCCGCGGAAATAGGGGGCGAGGAAATCCTGGTCGTTGGTGATCAGATAGCCGCGTTCGCCGCGCATCGCCTCGTTGACCGCGGTCTCGAGCCGGCCGGTGACGAGCAGCACATCGAGGGAGTGGCGCTGCCAGCGCGCGGCCTCGCGCCTTTGCTCGGTGACCCGGAAGCCGTTGACGATGATCAGGGTGAACAAAGCCGCGATCGCGATCAGCGCGCAGAGGCTGATCAGCCGCCGGCGGCCGGCTTTCTTCCTGAGGATGACGGCGCGGTCGAGCAATGCCTGGCTCCAGCCTCAACGGGAGCCATTCTAGATTTACGTGGGTAAACAGCGGGTAACCACGCCCTACCGGAACCTCCGAAGCGGAGGGTTACTGCTTCGGCAACGCTTCCGGCCGCGGCGGCGAGGGCAGGGTGACGGCATTGCCCTCCGGGACGAGCGGCTCGGGAATTTGCGGCTGCGGCGGTTGCGGCTCCGGGGCCAGCGTGTTGCTCGGCTCGGCCTCGTTGGCGTCGCGCCGGTCGGCCTGGGTCAACGGCACCGGCGGCGCGGCGGGGGCCGACTGGATGCCGAGCGCTTCGGTCATGAAGGCGCGCCAGATCCGCGCCGGGACGCCGCCGCCCGACGTGCCCGGCAGCGGCGTATTGTCGTCATTGCCGACCCAGACGCCGACCACCAGGTCGCCGGCGAAGCCGACGAACCAGGCGTCGCGATAGTCGGATGTGGTGCCGGTCTTGCCGAAGGTGGGGACGGAGAGGTTCGCCGCCCGTCCGGTGCCGCGGATCACCACGCTGTGCAGCACGTCGCGGAGCATCGCCATATGCTGCGGGTCGCGGCGGAAGGAGGATTCGGTCGGCGCGTCCTCGGGCAGCCCGTAAGGCCGGATCGGGAAGCGGCCGGAGGCGATGCCGGTGTAGGCAGCGGTCAGCTCCAGCAGATTGACGGTGTTCACGCCGAGCGGGAGGCTGGGATCGGCGCGCAGCGGCGAACTGATCCCCATATCGCGCGCCGCCTGGATCACGACGCCGCGGCCGACCCGCTCGGAGGTCTGTACCGCCACGCTGTTGCTGGAGATGGCGACGGCGTCGCGCAGCGGGATGGCGCCCCGGTAATGGCCGTCATAATTGCGCGGCGACCAGTCGCCGATCCGCAAGGGGGCGTCGTTGACGATCGTGTCCGGCCGGTAGCCGGCGCGGAAGGCGGCGAGATAGACGAAGGGCTTGAACGCCGAGCCCGGCTGGCGCTGCGCCTGGGTGGCCCGGTTGAACGGGCTCTCGGTATAGTCGCGGCCGCCGACCATGGCGACGACCCGGCCGTCGAGGCGCATCGCCACCAGCGCCGCCTGGGTGCGGCCGAGCCCGGCGCGGCGCACGGCGCGGACCGCCGCGCGCTGCAGGTCGCCCTCCAGCGTCGTGCGAATCCGGCGGTTGCCATAATCCTCATCCGAGCCGCTGCTCGCCTCACGCATCACCCAGTCGGCAAAATAGGTGCCGGTCGGCGTGTCGTCGCGCGGGCCGAGGCGGACGCGGGCGGGGCGGACGGCGTCCCGCTGGGCCTGGGTGATGAAGCCGTTCTCGACCATCGCGTTCAGGACCAGCTCGGCGCGGCGGCGGGCGGCGGCGAGATTGGTGGTGGGCGCGAGCCGGCTGGGCAGGTTGACGACGCCCGCGAGCATTGCCGCCTGGGAAAGGCTGAGATCCTCCGGCGCGACGTTGAAATAATGCAGGGCCGCAGCCCTCAGCCCATAGATATTGTCGCCGAAATAGACGTTGGAGAGATAGCGGCTGAGAATCTCGTTCTTGGTCAGCCGCGCCTCCAGCCAGAGCGCGATGAACGCCTCCTGCGCCTTGCGGGTCCAGGTGCGGTCGGGGCTCAGAAAGCTGGTCTTGGCGAGCTGCTGGGTGATCGTGCTGCCGCCCTGCAGCCCGCTGGTCGTGCTGTTGCGGAAGAAGGCGCGGCCGATACCCCAGGGGTCGATGCCGCTATGGTAATAGAAACGGCGATCCTCGATCGCGACGAAGGCGAGCCCGACATGCGGCGGCAATTGGGTCACGTCGATCGGCTCGCCGATCATCGCACCGCGCCGCGCGATCGGCTCGCCCTCGGCGGAAAGAATGGTGAGGCTCGGCGCCTCGAGCCGCGGGCTGAGCGAGCGGGAAATCGGCGAGGTGAGCATCAGCAAGGCGACGATGATCAACAGGACGAGGAAGAAGAGCTTGATGCCGCGCTTGATCATCCGGATGCGCCAGGCGCGAACCGCACCGGGCGTCGGCGGTTCCGGCCCTTCCGGCTGGCCCTCGGCCCGGATCGCCTCGGCGGTCATGACGCGTCAGTCAGCATGTTTTCAGCGCGTCAGCAAGCGGTCCGGCGCAATCCGCGCGGCCGCGACATCATCGAAGGGCCAGGCAGTGCCGGTGATGAGTGCCTCGACCGCCGCGGCCATGGCCGGCCCGGTCTGCAGCCCGTAGCCGCCCTGGCCGCACAGCCAGAAGAAGCCCGGTGCGTCCGGCGCGAAGCCCGCGGTCGGCGTGCGGTCGCTGGTGAAGGTACGCAGGCCGGCCCAGCGATGCGCGATCCGGGCGACCCGCAGCGTCGTATAATGTTCCAGCCGGTCCGCAGCATAAGCGATATCATAATCTTCAGGCTGCGCATCGCATGCCTCGTCGGGCACCTCGTCGACCGGCGAGACGAGCAAAAGGCCCGCCTCCGGCAGCATGTAGAAGTCCTTGGTGATGCTGTGCACGAACGGCCAGCCGGCCATGTCCATGCCGGGATCGACGGCGATGATCGTGCGGCGCTTGGGTTCCAGCCCGAGCGGTGTCACGCCCGCGAGTTCGGCGACCCGGTCGCACCAGGCGCCGGCGGCGTTGATCAGCACGGGCGCCGAGACGGCGTCATCCACGATCCAGGCGTCGCCGCGGCGTTCGATCGTCGCGACCCGCTGGCCGAGGCGGATCTCGCTGCCGCGCGCGCGGACCTGGCGGGCGAAAGAGTGAAGGAGAGCGTCGGCGTCGAGCTTCAGCCCGGTCGGATCCAGCATGCCGCGCACCGCCCCGCCCGGGCCGGTCCTGATCACCGGACACAGGCGCGTCAGCCCCGCGGGGTCCAGCAGCTCGAGCGTGTCGACCAGCGCCGCCATGTTCGCAATCAGCGCGTCCAGCTGGGGGACCGCTTCTTCTTCCGCGAAATAGACGGAAGGGGAAAGCCAGGCGACCGGCGTGTCGCAGAAGCCCGCGGGCTGCTGCTCGAAAAAGGGGCGGCTATGCTGGGTCAGCGCGCGCACCGCCTCGTTGCCGATGCCGTAATGCGAAAAGGACACGCTGCGCCCGGAACTGTGATAGCCGAGCGCCTCCTCGGCCTCGAGCACGAATACCTTGCCATGCGCTGCCAGCCGCGCCGCCGCCGAAAGACCGGCGATGCCGCCGCCGATGATGATGAAATCCGCGCCATCCATGGCGCAGAGCGCTAGCCCATCCGGCGCAGGCCCTCAATGCGTGGCCAGTCGCGGGCGAATTCTTCCACCTGGCGGCCGAGCAGGCCGGCGGCGATGCGTTCCGCGGCGCGGCCGTCGCCATAAATGTGCGAGCGCGTCTCCGGCGCGGGCGGGGCGTCGAGCAGGCGCTCGGCAGCGTGCAGAATGCGTGCCGGATCGGTGCCGACGCGCATGGCCGCGCCCGCCTCCACGCCCTCCGGCCGCTCGGTCGCGTCGCGCAGCACCAGCACGCTCTTGCCCAGGGTCACCGCCTCCTCCTGCACGCCGCCGCTGTCGGTCAGCACCAGATGGACGCGCTGCAGCAGCCGGACGAAGGAGGCGAGGGGCAATGGTGGCAGCAGGCGGATGCGCGGTTTGTCTCCCAAAGCCCGCTCCGCCGCCATGCGCAGCCTGGGATTGGGGTGGCGCGGGAAGAGGATTTCGACATCGCCGCGTTCCGCGAGCGCGACCAGGGCGCCGCAGATTGCCTCAAAGGGCGCGCCGAAGCTCTCGCGGCGATGCGCGGTGACCAGCACCTCCCGCCGCTCGTCGACCCTTGGCGGCAGCATGGCCTCCGCGGCGGCGGCGGCCTCCGGGTCGCGGTCGAGGCGGGCGAGCACCATGTCGAGCGCATCGATGCCGCTATTGCCGGTGACGAAGACCTCGCCATTCAGCCGCTCGGCCGCCAGATTGTCGCGCGCGCCGCGGGTCGGCGCGAAATGGAGGTCGGCAATCAGGCCGATCGCCCGTCGGTTATATTCCTCGGGCCAGGGCGTGGCGCTGCGATAGGTGCGCAGCCCGGCCTCGACATGCGCGACGGGGATGCGCCGGTGGAACGCGGCAAGCGCCGCGGCAAAGGCGGTGGTGGTGTCGCCCTGGACGATCACCCGGTCGGGCGCGAGCTTGACCAGCACCGGGTCGAGCCGGTCGACGAGCCGCGCGGTCAGCGGATTGAGGGTTTGCTGGGGCGCCATGACGCCGAGGTCCAGATCGGCGTGTAGCGAGAAGAAATCGAGGACCGGGTTGGTCAGGTCACTATGTTGTCCAGTCACGCAAATATGTGACTGTACATCCGATTCGAACTGGAGAGCCTTGAGGAGCGGCGCAAGCTTAACTGCTTCAGGGCGCGTACCAAGAACCGTCAGTAATTCCACGACTCACCCCCCGTTTTAAAGGGAGGTAAGCCGGGAACTATTAAAACTCAAAGAAGAAGTAGGTCCAATTCGGATCAATAGGTCCCGCCGCCAGAGCGGCGCGCATCGGCGCGGCCGGCAAGATAGGCAGCACAGCTCGCGCGCAGCGAGGTGCTGTCATCGGCCGACAGCGAGTAAGCGGTGGAGAGCCGGGCGATGAAGGCGGCCGGATCATTCTGATTGCCGGCGGCGCGGCAGATGGTGGTGATCGACGCGAGATCGAGTGGGCCGCCGCTATTGGCGCGGCGCGGCTGGGTCCGGCGCTGCGCGGCGGTCGGGCCGCTGGCGACCTGGGTCGGGCGCGGGGCCGGGCCGGGCCGCACGGTCGCGGTGCGGGTCGGCTGGGCGGCCGGTTTGCGCGGCCCGGGCGTCGCAGTGCGCGCGGGCTGGCTGCGGCCAGGCGTGATCGTGCGGGCGCGCGGCTGCAGCGCTTCGGCCCGGGACTGCAGCTCCAGCGCAGTCCGGTCGATCGGCAGGGACTGGGCAGCCGCCAGAAAAGCCGTCAGGATGATAACCATCGTCATTCCCCCCGGGAAAACAAATCCCGTTACGTGCGGGTTATACCGTGTTTGTAAACAAGAAGTTAACCATATTTTTTCGGGCGGATTCTGAGCGGGGCCCGATAGAGTCATCAGATTCTAAGGAAAGGGAAATTTCGGTGACCGACGAGGATCTGGCGGCCCATCTGGCGCAGGAAGCGGGACGGTTGCTGTTGGAACAGCGCCACACTTCTGGCCTTGCGGGCGCGGCGCTTGGCCATGTCGCGGATCAGGTCGCCAACGCTTTCATCCTGGCCGGCCTGGCGGAGCGGCGGCCCGGCGATGCGGTGCTCTCGGAGGAGAGTCCGGACGACAGAAAACGGCTGGCGAACCGCCGGTGCTGGGTCGTCGATCCGCTCGACGGGACGCGCGAATATGCCGAGGGGCGACAGGACTGGGCGGTGCATGTTGCGCTCGCGGTGGACGGGGCGCCGGCGCTCGGCGCGGTCGCCGTCCCGGCTTTGGGGCGGCTGTTCCGGTCGGATGCAGTGGCTCGTCCCGCGGCGGTGCGGGAACGGCCGGTCATGCTGGTGAGCCGGACGCGCCCGCCAGCGGAAGTCGAGGAAATCGCCGCCCTGGTCGGTGCGGACCTGCGGCCGATGGGCTCGGCTGGTGCCAAGGCGATGGCGGTCGTCGCCGGCGAGGCCGATCTTTATTATCATGCGGGCGGCCAGCATGAGTGGGACAATTGCGCGCCCGCCGCGGTGGCGCTGGGGGCCGGCCTGCACGTCAGCCGGCTCGACGGCGCGCCCCTGGTCTACAACCAGGCCGACACCTGCATTCCTGATCTGATCATCGCGCGGCCGGAATTTGCGCAACGCGTCCTTGGCTTCTGCCGTCAGAGATAGGCGGCGAGCGCCTGCCATCGCGCCAGTTTCTGCTCGAACGAGAGACTCGCATGAGCGGGGCTGGAGGAGGGGAGGTCGAGCAGGACGACGCCCGGATCGCCCCCGAGCTGCCGCCGCCCGATCTTCGCCGACGTCGCGCCGTTGAAGGCGATCGCGCGCAATTCCGGCAGCGTCGCGAGGAGCGCAGCGAGGTCGCTCGCTTCGTGGAGTCGGATGGCCGTGTCGAGGCTGCCCACTCGCGTCGCGGACGCGACGGTGTCCCAGAGCCCTACCTTCGCATCGAGCAGGGCCGCGAGCCGATCCTCATAAGCGAGCGGCACCAGGTCGTGGCCGGTCACTGCGCCGACCAGCCGCCAGAAGAGGTTGCGGGGATGGGCGTAATAACGCTGCTCGGCCAACGAGATTGCGCCCGGCAGGCTGCCAAGGACGAGGAGGCGCGTGTCGGGGCGGGTGACGGGCGGGAAGCAGTGATGCATAGGGGCGCGATGAAGATAGCGGGCGGCTGCCATTGCGGGAAGGTGCGCTTCGAGGCGGAGGTCCCCGAGGCCGTGGACCTGCTCGACTGCAATTGCTCGATCTGCCGGGCGACCGGCTTCCTGCACCTGATGGTGCCGCATGCGGATTTCCGGCTGCTGACCGGCGAGGGCGCGCTGACCTCCTACCGGTTCGGCACCCGGGCGGCGAACCACCTGTTCTGCGCGGCCTGCGGGATCAAGAGCTTCTACCAGCCGCGCTCGCACCCGGACGCGTGGAGCGTGAACTGGAACACGCTGGACGAGGACGTGCGCCCGCTTGCCAGCGTTACGCCCTTCGACGGCCGCAATTGGGAACGGTCCGCCGCGGCGCTCGACTGAGCGGCTTGCCCCCGGCGTATGATGGCCTAGAACTCGTCACAGAAAGGGGAGGGTGCCATGTCCGAAGCAGTCGCCGAAGGGCCTGTCGATCACGAACTCACGATCGATCCCAAGCGCGACCGCCTGGTCATCTTCGCTTCGACGCTCGGCACCGTTTTCGAATGGTATGACTTCTTCATCTACGGGACGCTGGCTGGCGTCATCAGCACGCAGTTCTTCCCGTCGGCCAACCCGACCGCCGGGCTGCTGCTCGTGCTGGCGACCTTCGGGGCGGGCTTTGGCGTGCGGCCGCTCGGCGCGATCCTGTTCGGCATCCTGGGCGACAAGCTCGGCCGCAAATATACCTTCCTCGTCACCATCACCCTGATGGGCGTCGCTACCGCGGCGGTCGGCCTGTTGCCGACTTATGCGCAGATCGGCATAGCGGCGCCGATCCTGCTCGTCATATGCCGCCTGCTCCAGGGGCTCGCGCTGGGCGGCGAATATGGCGGCGCCGCCATCTACGTCGCCGAGCATGCGCCGCGAAACAAGCGCGGTCTCTATACGAGTTTCATTCAGGCGGGCGTGATCGGCGGCTTCCTGCTCAGCGTCATCGTCGTCATTTCGACCCGGTCGACGGCAGGCGCGGAAGCATGGGCGGGCTGGGCCTGGCGCATCCCGTTCTTGCTGTCCGTCGTGCTCCTCGGCGTCTCCCTCTGGGTCCGCCTCAAACTGAAGGAGAGCCCGGTCTTCGCGGCGATGAAGGAAGCGGGGACGACAGCACGCAATCCGCTGCGGGAGAGCTTCCGGACCTGGCACCGGGTGAAGATGATTCTGGTCGTCCTGTTCGGCATCGCAGCGGGGCTCACCGTCATCTGGTACACCGCCCAGTTCCAGGGGCTCTACTTCCTGCGCAATTCGCTGCGCATCGAGGACGGGGCGGCGGAGTGGATGGTCGGCATTTCCGCGTTCTTCGCAACCTTCTCCTTCATTTTCTTCGGCTGGCTGTCCGACAAGATCGGGCGCAAGCCACCCATCGTCTTCGGCTATATCCTGACGATCATCCTGATCTTCCCGCTGTTCCACTGGATGGCCTCGGCGGCGAATCCGGAACTGGCGACGGCGATGCAGCGCAATCCGGTGACGGTGCAGGGCACGAATTGCGAATTCAATCCGTTCGCCCAGGGGCCGCAGAGCACACCCTGCGCGCGGGCGGTGGGCGAGCTCACCAAGCGCGGCATCGCCTATGAAGTGCTGCCCGCCGAAGGCTGGAGCGGCGATACCTATCAGGTTCGCGTCGGCCCCAATGTGGTCAATGCCGAGAATCCGGCGGCGCTGGACGCGGCGCTCACCGGCGCCGGCTACAAGCTGGAGAAGTCGAGGCCGAGCTTCGACAAGGCGCTCCAGGTGGTGCTCGCAATCACGATCATCGGCTTCCTGTCCGGCATGACCTTCGGTCCAGTCGCGGCCCTGCTCGTCGAGCTCTTCCCGGCGCGCATAAGATACACCTCGCTGTCGGTGCCCTATCACATAGGCACCGGCTATTTCGGCGGCTTCCTGCCCTTCATCAGCCAATATATCGTGGCCCGGACCGGGGATCCCTTCTCCGGTCTGTGGTACACGATCGGGGTGGTGGCGATGGCGCTGGTCGTCACCTTGTTCTGGCTGCCGGAGACGGCTGGCAAGAATTTGGATTGAGACCGGAGCCCCGCGCGGGCTAGGCGAAGCCGATGGTCCACAATCCCCTGCGCCTTCGCATCGACGGCGACGCTCTCGTCGCGAACTGGCACTGGCTGGCGCACCGCAGCGGCGGCGCCGACTGCGGCGCGGCGGTCAAGGCCAACGCCTATGGACTCGGGGCCCGGCAGACGGTGAAGCGGCTGCAGGCCGCGGGCTGCCGCTCCTTCTTCGTCGCCACCTGGGCGGAAGCGGAAAATCTGGCGCCATGGCCGGGCGATCTGGAACTCAGCGTGCTGCATGGCCCGATGGCAGAGGACATGGCGGCAGCGGCAAGGCTGCCGGTGCGGCCGGTCCTGAACAGCGTCGAGCAGGTGGCGCGGTGGCGGGGGACGGCGCGGCCCTGCGACGTGATGATCGACACGGGGATAAACCGGCTGGGGATCCGGCCGGAGCAGCTCGCGGACGGGTTGCTGGACGGGCTCGAGATCGAGACCCTGATGAGCCACCTCGCCTGCGCCGACGAGGACAGTTCCGCGAATCGCGCGCAGCTGGAGGCGTTCCGGGCAGTGGCGGGCACGGTGAACGCGCGGCGGCTGAGCCTCGCCAACAGCGCCGGCATCTGCCTTGGCGCGGATTATGCCTTCGGCCTGACCCGCCCGGGCCTGGCGCTCTACGGCGGCGTGCCCCGGCGCGAGGCCAAGGGCCATATCCGCCAGGTCGCCCATGTCGAGGCGCAGGTCGTCCAGCGCCGCAGCGTCCCGGCGGGCGAGAGGGTCGGCTATGGCGGCACGTTCGTGGCGGAGGAGGCATGCGACCTGCTGGTGCTCAACATCGGCTATGCCGACGGCTATCTCCGCGGCTTCTCCAGTCGCGGCCGCGCGAAGGTGGCAGGCAAATGGGCGCCGGTCGTCGGTCGCGTGTCGATGGACCTGATTACGGTCAGGATCGACCCGAAGACCAAGGTCGGCGAGGGCGACTGGGTCGAGCTGGACTATGATCTGTCCGAGGCGTCGGTGCAGTCCGGGCTCAGCCAGTATGAGTTGCTGACCACCCTGGCCGGGCGCTTCAAGCGGACCTGGATCTAGCCCGACGAAGGGTAACTAGCCCATCACCTGATATTCGCCGATCCGGTGCTCGGCGGCGGTCCAGCTTTCGGTCGAGCGGTCGAGCGCCTCGTAATCGTCGCGATTGGAAGCGAGGAAGGCGTCGAAGTCCGCGCGCGAACGCCAGATGTCGAGCGTCAGATAGGAGCCATCCTCGGAGCGGAACAGCTCGGTCCCGCGATAGCCTTCGCCGCGCGCGAACAAACGGGCCCACGCCCCGTTGGGTGCATAGGTCGCCTCGAACGCGGCCCGCGCCTCGTATCTGACCTCATAGCGCCACACCAATGCAATCATGCCCGCCGCTCCTTCGAGAGCGCGCAAATTACCGGCATTCGGACGCGGGGACAAAGGCGACTTGCCGGTCACTCGCCCGGTGTTTCCGATCGGGACAACGGGTCCGTCACTGGTTTCCGGCGGGCGCCGCCGTGGCGGGGTGGCGCTGCCGTTCGACCGCACTCACCGCCTGCCGCCGGACGATGTCCCGGAAATTCTGCATCTGCGCCGCCGCATGCTCCGGCTGATGGGCTGAGAGCTCCGCCTGCACGCGGCGTTCATGGTCGCGGCAGGATTCGAACTGACGCTCCACGATTTCCTCGGCGGGCCGGTCCTTGCCTCGGGCCCGGTCCTGGGCGCCGTAGGAAACGCATTGCGTCCAGTAGATCATCTGGCCAATCGCCTCGATGGGCGGCCTTGGCAGTTCCGCTGCCTGGAGCGCGAGCGCGGCGGCGACGATCACGGCTCAGTCCCGCTCGACGCAGAGCGCGATGCCCATGCCGCCGCCGATGCAGAGAGTGGCGAGGCCCTTCTTCGCGTCGCGCTTCTGCATCTCGTAGATGAGCGTGGTGAGGACGCGCGCGCCCGAGGCGCCGATCGGATGGCCGATGGCGATGGCGCCGCCATTGACGTTGACCCGGTCACTTTCCCAGCCGAGCTCCTTGCCGACGGCGAGCGCCTGCGCGGCGAAGGCCTCGTTGGCCTCGATCAGGTCGAGGTCGGCGATCGTCCAGCCGGCCTTCTCCAGCGCCTTCTTCGACGCCGGGACCGGGCCGATGCCCATGATCGACGGATCGACGCCCGCCGAGGCCCAGCTCGCGACGCGGGCGAGGATCGGCGCGCCCCGGCGCTCCGCTTCCTCCCGGCTCATCAAAACAAGAACGGCAGCGCCGTCATTGAGGCCCGAGGCGTTGGCGGCGGTGACGGTGCCGTCTTTCTTGAAGGCGGGGCGCAGGCCCGAGACGCCGTCGATGGTCGCGCCGGCGCGGATATATTCGTCATCCTCGACGATCGTGTCGCCCTTGCGGCCCTTGATCGTGACCGGCGCGATCTCGTCCTTGAAGCGGCCGGCGGCGCGGGCGGCCTCCGCCTTGTTCTGGCTGGCGACCGCGAACGCGTCCTGCTCGCCGCGGGTGACCTGATATTGCTCCGCCAGATTCTCGGCGGTGATCCCCATATGATAGCCGTTGAAGACGTCGGTCAGGCCGTCCTTGATCATCGTGTCGACCATGGACAGGTCGCCCATCTTGGTGCCGGGGCGCAGGTTCGCCGCATGGGCGGAGAGACTCATGCTCTCCTGGCCGCCGGCAATGACGACGGTGGCGTCGCCGGTCTGGATCGCCTGGGCGGCAAGCGCGACAGCGCGGAGGCCCGAGCCGCAGACTTGGTTGACGCCCCAGGCGGGGACTTCCTTCGGAATGCCGGCGGCCATCGAGGCTTGGCGGGCGGGGTTCTGGCCCTGGGCCGCGGTCAGCACCTGGCCGAGGATGACTTCGGAGACGTCCTCGGGCGCGACATTGGCCTGCGCCAGCGCCGCCTCGATGGCGACCCGGCCGAGCTCGTGGGCGGGGGTGGCGCCGAAGGCGCCGAGGAAGGAACCCACGGGCGTGCGCTTGGCGGCAGTGATGACGACGTCGGTCATGGATCGAGACTCCAAGGGGAATGAGGTTGGCGCGCGCCTAGCATTTTGCTGCAGCGCGGGAAAGCCAGGCGGCCAGCGGCTCCCAGAGTTTCTCCCGGCCCCTGGCGCCGACCACCATGCCGACATGGCCGAGGCCGAGCTCCAGCCGCTCGCCGGCGGTGGGCGCGGTGGCATGCGGGACGATGCGGTCGGTGGTCGAGACGATGTTGAGCAGGGGGATGGCGAGCGCGGCCGGGTCGATGGCCGTGCCGCCGACCTGCCAGCGGCCCTGGCCGGGCAGATCGTCGCGGAAGAAGCTCTCGAACATCTCGCGCCCCGCCGCGCCGGCGACCGGCGGCCCGTCATTGGCCCAGTCCTCAAGCCGGACGAAGGTGCCGGCCGCGTCGCCCCCCAGCACGGCGAATTCCTCGAACTTGGCGACGGTGCGCGCCGGATCGAGCGACCAGAAGGCGCTCTGCAGCACCTCCATCGGCAGCACCCCCAACGCCTCCACAGCGGGCTGCGCGGCCGCCCAGAGCGCGCCGAGCTTCGCGCGCGACTCGTCCGGGAAGCCATTGAAATGCCAAGGGGCGGCGAGGGTGGCGACGCTGCGCGCCGGACCGAGCTGTGCCGCCGCCAGCGCCATCGTGCCGCCAAGGCAATAGCCGACCAGGTCGACCGGTTCGCCGACTTTGCGCATCAAGGGGAGAGCGATCTCCTCGACATGACCGGCGACATCCAGCCCCTGCCGGTCCGCGTCCGGCCAGCCCCAGTCGAGCAGCAGTACGCGGCGGCCCTGTGCCGCCAGCCAGCGCAGGAGCGAGCGTTCGCCCATGTCGAGCACGTTGGGCGGATTGATCAGCGAGGGGATGAAGAGCACCGGGGGACCCGCGCCGCCATAGTCGCGCAGCGCCGCGCCCCTAGCCTCCGCGACCGCCGGCATCGGCGCCGACGCCGGCGCCCGTTCGGCCTCCTGGTAGCGCTTGAGCCCGGCCAGAGCGGCCTGCATCCGGGCAGGATGTGCTGCAGTCTCGCTGCGCAGCAAAGCCAGGAAGAGCGGCAGGGGACGCGGCCGATGTTGCAGTGCGGCAAGCCTTGGTGCTAGGCTGCTTTCTTCATCGTGAAAGGAGCCTGTCATGGCGGCGTCTCGGTCCCCGGACGATGTGGTCATCATCAAGAAATATGCGAACCGGCGCCTCTATGACACCGAAAGTTCGACCTACATCACGCTGGAGCGTCTCGCCGAGATGGTCCGGCAGAAACGCGACTTCCAGGTGGTCGACGCAAAGACCGGCGAGGACATCACCCGCTCGGTGCTGACCCAGATCATCATGGACGAGGAAGCGCGCGGCACGACGATGCTGCCGGTCAATTTCCTGCGCCAGCTCATCTCCATGTATGGCGACCAGATGCAGTCGGTCGTGCCGCAATATCTCGAGGCCTCGCTCGACCAGCTGCACCGCAACCAGAGCCAGTTGCGCGAGACCATGGCCGGCGCCTTCGCCGCCAATCCGTTCGCCGAGATTGCGCGGCGCAACATGGAAATGTTCACCGCCGCGGCCGGGGGCGCCAAGGCCGAGTCCGCCGCGGAGCCGGCTGCCGCGGGCGGTGAGGACAACAAGGCCGAGCTGGCGGCGCTGAAGGCGCAGCTGGCCGCGCTGCAGAAGCAGCTCGACAAACTGAGCGGTTGAGCGCCTGCGAGCGGACGATTAGCGGCGGCGCGCGGCCGGCCTCACGAACCGCAATGTCATGCGATCGCTCTCCCCAATGGCGAGGTAGCGCTCGCGGTCCTGATCGCCGAGCCGAAGCGTCGGCGGCAATGTCCAGACGCCGCGGGGATAGTCGGCCGTGTCGCGCGGATTGGCGTTGACCTCGGACGCGCCGACATAGCGGAAGCCCGCGGCCTCGGCGAGGCGGCGGACGGTCGAGACCTTCACATAGCCGCTGCTCTGCTCACGGGCGGCGTCGGCGCTTTCCGGCAGACGGTGGTCGACGACGCCGAGCGTGCCGCCCGGCTTCAGCATCCGGAACATCTGCCGGAAGGCTTCCTCGCTGTAGGGCTGGCCGTTGCGCTGATAGCCCATCTGCCAGTTGTGGACGTTGCGGAAGGTGAGGACGACATCGGCGCTGCCGTCCGGCACCCGTGCCTCTGCCGCCTCGAAGGCGGGGAAGGCGGCGAGCCGGATGGCGCCGTACAGACCCGCATTGGCGGTCATCAGCCGGCGCATCCCATTATTGCCGTTCGCGCCAAGCGAGGCGGCATAATAGGCGCCGCCGCCACGGCTGAGCCAGGGCGCCAGCACTTCGGTATACCAGCCGCCCGACGGCCAGATCTCGACCACCGTGTCCGACGCGCGCACGCCGAAGAAGGCGAGGGTCTGCAACGGGTGGCGGTAGCGGTCGCGCGCGACATTGGCGGGCGTCCGCGACGGCGCCGCGAGCGCGGCCTGCAGCGAATTGCGGTCGGCCGGGCGCATCTCCCGCGCCTCGCCGGCGGCGGCGGTCATGCCGAGCGCAGCGATCCCCAGAAAAATACGCGTCGCGGTCTGGCGGATCATCTGCTGCTCCCTAGATAGGCCTCGGTTCGAATGGCTTTAGATGCGGGCGGGACAATGACGCAAGGATGGCTGTGGGGCGCGGACGGCGCGGCGGTGGCTCTGGTGCTGGTCGCAGGCGTGGCCGAGCATCGGCGGCATCATCGTCGTGACGTGAACGGCTATGGCTGGGTGCCCTGGCGCGGGTTGCAGGCGGCCGGCTTCTTCGCCTTGCTCGCCTTCACCGTGATCGCGCTCAAGACCTAGTGGGGCTGCGCCGACGCGCGCCCGTCATTCTGGCCCTCGGTGATGAGCAGGCCCGGCGCCGGGGCCGTCCGTGCCTCATCCTCGCGCCGCCATTGCTCCGCGGTCTGGCAGCGCCGCCGGGTGCGGATGTGGCTGCCGAGCGAACGCTGGCCGCCGCCGCGGCAGATGCGCTCGTTGCTCTGGCTGGACGTGGCAGGCGCCGCCGGCGGTTCGCCGGACAGGGTCAGCGCAAGCGCGAACAAAATCGTATGACCGAACATGAGACCTCCGAACGCGGCCCACGATCTGGAAGGTGCGGGCGGTTCGAAGCGGAGTCAACCGGCAGAGCCTAGAGGCAGGCCTCGAGATAGGGCTGGTCGAAGCCGAACTGCTTGGCCTTTTCGAGCGTGTAGGGGCGCAGGCCCATCGAGCGATATTCGCCGATGATCTTCCCGTCCGCGGTCTCGTCCAGATATTCGAACTTGAACAATTCCTGGGTGACGATGACGTCGCCTTCCATGCCGATCACTTCGGTGATGTTCGTGCAGCGGCGCGAGCCGTCGCGCAGACGCTTCACCTGGACGATCAGGTCGACCGAGTCCGCGATCTGCCGCGAGATCGCCTCCTTCGGCACCTTGATGTCCGACATCATCACCATGTTCTCCATACGCGCGAGGCATTCGCGCGGGGAGTTGGAGTGAAGCGTGGCCATCGAGCCGTCGTGGCCGGTGTTCATGGCGGCGAGCAGGTCGAAACATTCCGACCCGCGAATCTCGCCGAGGATGATCCGGTCCGGGCGCATACGCAGCGCGTTGATGACGAGGTCGCGGATGGTGATCGCGCCCTGGCCCTCGAGGTTCGGCGGACGGGTCTCGAGCGGCAGCCAGTGCGGCTGCTGCAGGCGAAGCTCGGCCGCGTCCTCGATGGTCAGCACGCGCTCGCCCGGGTCGATCAGCTTCGACAGGGCGTTGAGCATCGTCGTCTTACCGGAGCCGGTGCCGCCGGAAATGATGATGTTCATGCGGCTGGCGCCGGCGATCTTCAGCACCGTCGCCATCTTCTCGGACATCGAGCCGAAGCCGCGCATCATGTCGAGCGTGATCGGCTTCTCGGAGAATTTACGAATCGAGATGGCCGTGCCGCGCAGCGACAGCGGCGGGATGATGACGTTGACGCGGCTGCCGTCCTGCAGGCGGGCGTCGGCGAGCGGCGTGGTCTGGTCGACGCGGCGGCCGACCTTGTTGACGATGCGCTGGGCGATCTGGAGCAGATGCTCCTCGTCGCGGAACTGGATCTGCGCGACCTCGAGCTTGCCCTTGCGCTCGATATAGGTCTGCTGCGGGCCGTTCACCATGATGTCGCTGACATCCGGATCGTTCAGCAGCTCCTCGAGCGGGCCGAGGCCGAGCAGCTCGTCGACCAGCACCTTTTCCAGCGCGAACTGCTCGCGCCGGTTGAGGTTGATCTTCAGCTCGGTGAGCACCTCGCCGATGATCGGGCGGAATTCCTCGGCGAGCTCGTCCTTGCTGAGCGTGGCGGCCGCTTCCGGGTCGACGCGCTCCAGCAGGCGCGGCAGCACCTGCTCCTTGATGCGGTGGATCGAGGCCTCGAAGCCCTCGCCGCGCGAATTCGCGGCCTCGCCCGACTGCGCCTGGCGGTCGGCGAGCCGCGCCATCGCGTCGGCGTGGCCCTGCGGCAGCTGCGTGGTGACGGCGCCTTCGACCTCGAGCGTCTCGGGTTCGATCGGCGGGAACTGGGCGCCACCGCCATCAGCCGGCCGGGGCTGCGCGGGGGCGGGGCCCTTCATCGGCTGGGCGGTGCCGAAGCTCGGCCGGCCCGTGCCGCTGGTGCCGTTGCGTCGTCCGAAAGCACTCATCTGGTCGTTCTATCCCGCGCTTGTCTCTTCGGGCGTCCCCGGATCGAAGGGTGAATAAGATCGAAACTTTTATAAAAAGATAACCGCGGCCGGGCGCGTCGCCCCCGAAACGATCAGCTTCCGTACAGCTTCGCGCCGGCAACTTGCGCCGCCGGAAGGGGATAAGAATGGCGATGTCGATCCTGATTGCGGCGGCCCTGCAGGCAGTCCAGCCGGGGCAGCGGCCGCGGGACCTCTTCGATCTGCTGGAGGGCGAATGGGTCTGCCGGGAGGAAATGCTGGCCAGCGGCCCGGTCTGGCGCACCGAAATCTGGTGGAGCCAGGAGGATGACAGCGTCGGCGGCAGGATATTGGCGTCCCGTCTTCCGGTCTCCGGGGAGCCTTTCCACCCCGACTTCACCCTGAACTTTTCGAGGCGTGGCCGGACGCCGAGGCTGACCTACCAGCCGGCGGAGGGGCGGCCGGTCTATTTCCGGCTGGCCCGCGCGTCGCAACAGGAGATGGTGTTCGAAAGCGTCGGCAACGGCTCGCCGCGCATCATCGCTTACCGGATCGACGGCACGCGGCTCGAGGTCATGCACGGGCTGGCGGAGGGCGGCACCCACCGCTGGCTCTACCAGCGGCAGGGCGATCACCGGCCGGCGGTCAATTGCGACAGCCGGCGTTAGTCTCAGGCGTCGTCGCCCGCATTCTCCGCGAGGACGGTCAGGCCTTTCTCACTGACTTCGGCGAAGCCGCCCTTTACCGCGACCTTCTCCGGCTCGCCGGGCCAGGCGCGGTAGATGGCGATCTCGCCGTCGCGGAGCGTCGACATGTAGGGCGCATGGCCCTCCATCACGCCGAAATCGCCCTCGCTGCCGGGGACGACAACCATCGCGACCTCCTCGGAGCGGAGAAGCTTCTCGGGAGTGACCAGTTCGAAATGCAGCGCCATCTTCTGTTCCGTTCGTTCTCGTTGGGGCGGGAAACCCGCTTGATCAATTCGCGCCGGCCATGATGACGACGGTGGTGGCTGGCCGGAAATCGAGCTCGCCGCCGGCATCGGCGTCGAACAGGATCAGCGTCGCCGGCATCTCGCCTGCCAGCCGAAAGACGTAGAGCCTGGTGCCGTCACCAAGGCGGGACTCGCCGGCGGCCTGATAGCCGTGGGCGCGCGCCTGCGACTTGACCATGTCCGCCAGCCGCCGGTTCTGCGGGCCGCCGAACCAGACGGAGCAGCCGGTGCGCCCGCTGCTGCCGGAGGAGATCACGATCCGGCCGGTGCCCTCGCCACGGATGGCGCGCGGATTGGCGCCGCCCGGGGTCTGCCGCGGCGCGACGGTCGTATAGCCGGCCGCCTGCGCCTGCGCGGCGTCGGCCAGCGAGAGCTGACCGACCATGGTCCGCGGGCAAAGATCGAACACCGCGCGCTCGACCTCGGCCCGCTGATCGTCGGCTGGCGACGCGGCGAGCGCAAAGGCGGCGAGGGTGATCAGCATGCGGCTGGCTCAGGCTTCCTGGGCCAGCTTCTCGGCCTTGGCGATCGCTTCCTCGATGCCGCCGACCATGTAGAAGGCCGCCTCGGGGAGATGGTCATATTCGCCGTCGACGACCGCCTTGAACGAGCGGACCGTATCCTCGATCTGCACGAACTTGCCGGAAATGCCGGTGAACACCTCGGCGACGTGGAAGGGCTGGGAGAGGAAGCGCTGGATCTTGCGGGCGCGCGAGACGGTCAGCTTGTCCTCTTCCGAGAGCTCGTCCATGCCGAGAATGGCGATGATGTCCTGCAGCGACTTGTACTTCTGCAGAATCTCCTGGACGCGGCGGGCCGTGTCGTAATGCTCCTGGCCGACGGTGCGGGCGGTGAGCACGCGCGAGGTGGAGTCGAGCGGATCGACGGCCGGGTAGATGCCCAGCTCCGAAATCGCGCGGTTCAGCACGGTCGTGGCGTCGAGGTGGGCGAAGCTGGTGGCCGGGGCCGGATCGGTAAGATCGTCCGCCGGCACGTAGATCGCCTGCACCGAGGTGATCGAGCCCTTGTTGGTCGAGGTGATCCGCTCCTGCAGCGCGCCCATGTCGGTGGCGAGCGTCGGCTGGTAGCCCACCGCCGACGGGATGCGGCCGAGCAGCGCCGACACTTCCGAGCCCGCCTGGGTGAAGCGGAAGATGTTGTCGACGAAGAAGAGCACGTCCTGGCCCTCGACGTCGCGGAAATATTCCGCCTGCGTGAGGCCGGAAAGGGCGACGCGGGCGCGGGCCCCCGGCGGCTCGTTCATCTGGCCGAAGACGAGCGCCACCTTGGAGCCCTCGGGGGTCGGGTTGCCGTCCGCATCCGTGGCGATAACCCCCGCTTCGAGGAATTCGTGATAGAGATCGTTGCCCTCGCGGGTGCGCTCGCCGACGCCGGCGAACACCGAAGTGCCGCCATGGCCCTTGGCGATGTTGTTGATCAGCTCCTGGATGAGCACGGTCTTGCCGACGCCGGCACCGCCGAACAGGCCGATCTTGCCGCCCTTCGCATAAGGCGCGAGCAGGTCGATGACCTTGATGCCGGTGACGAGGATCGAGGTCTCGGTCGACTGGTCGACGAACAACGGGGCCTCGGCGTGGATCGGGGCGGTCTCGGTGGCGCCGATCGGGCCGCGCTCGTCGATCGGCTCGCCGATCACGTTCATGATGCGGCCGAGCGTCTTCGGGCCGACGGGCACGCGGATCTGCGAACCGGTCGCGGTGACTTCCTGGCCGCGGGTCAGGCCCTCGGTCGCGTCCATCGCGATCGTGCGGACCGTGTTCTCGCCAAGGTGCTGCGCGACCTCGAGGACGAGGCGGTTGCCGCCATTCGTCGTCTCCAGCGCGGAGAGGATCGCCGGCAGCTCGCCGTCGAAGGTCACGTCGACGACGGCGCCGATGATCTGGCTGATGCGGCCGACATAATTGGTGGTGGCGGGAGCAGCGCTGGCCTTGCTGCGCTTGGTGGCCGTCTTGGGCTCGAGCATGTTCGGTTCCTTGCCTTCTTGTATCGTTAGAGCGCTTCGGCGCCGGAGATGATCTCGATCAGCTCCTTGGTGATCGCGGCCTGACGCGTGCGGTTGAATTCGATGGTCAGCCGGTTGATCATGTCACCGGCGTTGCGCGTCGCATTCTCCATCGCGGTCATGCGGCTGCCCTGCTCGGACGCGGCATTTTCCAGCAATGCGCGGAAGACCTGCACGGCGACGTTGCGCGGCAGCAGGTCGGCCAGGATCTCGTCCTGGTCCGGCTCATACTCGACCGCCGCGAGCGAGGCCGTCGCGCTGGCCGCCTCCGCCGCAACCGGCGGCACCGGGATGATCTGCTGGCCGACCGGCTCCTGGACCAGAGCGGACTGGAAGCGGGCGTAGAAGAGGTGGACGATGTCGATGCCGTCGGTCAGGTAGCGGTCGACCACGTCCGTGGCGATCTCCTGCGCGTCGGCGAAGCTGACATATTTGATCGCGCTGGTGTCGTGCTGATGGATGATCTGCTTCGGGAAGAGCCGGCTGATCACCGCTTTGCCCTTGCGGCCGACCAGGTAGAAATAGACCTGCTTGCCCTCGGCGATCAGCGTCTCCGCCTTGCGGCGGGCGGCGCGGACGATGTTCGAGTTGAAACCGCCGGCGAGGCCGCGGTCCGAGGTGCAGACGATCAGCAGATGTGTCTGGTCCTTGCCGGTGCCGCCGAGCAGCTTCGGGCTCTCCGGGCCGACCGCGACCTTGGAGACGATGCTCTGCACCACGCTCTCCATGCGCTCGGCATAGGGGCGCGCGGCCTCCGCGGCGGACTGCGCCCGGCGCAGCTTGGCCGCGGCGACCATCTTCATCGCCTTGGTGATCTTCTGGGTCGACTTGACCGAGGTGATCCGGGTCTTGAGCGCCTTGAGGCTGGCCATAATATCCTACGTCGTTCCCTTTGTTCGTCATGCCGGACTTGATCCGGCATCCAACTTTCTTCCCATAGCCGGCAAGAAGGTGGGCCCCGGATCAAGTCCGGGGTGACGACCTCTTGCTACGCAAACGTCTTCACGAAATCGCCGATGAGGGTCTTCAGCTGACCGGCGGTGTCGTCGTCGAGCGTCTTGGTGTCGCGGATCTTGCCGAGCACGCCAGCATGATCGGCGCGCATATGGGCGAGCAGGGCACCCTCGAAGCGGGTGACCGCATCGGTCGGGACGGTATCGAGGAAGCCGTTCACGCCGGCGAAGATCGAGACGACCTGCTCCTCGACCGGCATCGGGCTGTATTGCGGCTGCTTCAGCAGCTCGGTCAGACGGGCGCCGCGGTTCAGCAGGCGCTGGGTCGAGGCGTCGAGGTCCGAACCGAACTGGGCGAAGGCCGCCATCTCGCGATACTGGGCCAGCTCGAGCTTGATCGAGCCGGCGACCTTCTTCATCGCCTTGGTCTGCGCGGCGGAGCCGACGCGGCTCACCGACAGGCCGACGTTGATCGCCGGGCGGATGCCCTGAAAGAAGAGCTCGGTCTCGAGGAAGATCTGGCCGTCGGTGATCGAGATCACGTTGGTCGGAATATAGGCGGACACGTCGCCGGCCTGGGTCTCGATGATCGGCAGCGCGGTCAGCGAGCCGGCGCCATTGGCCTCATTGAGCTTGGCGGCGCGTTCGAGCAGGCGGCTGTGCAGATAGAAAACGTCGCCCGGATAGGCCTCGCGGCCCGGCGGACGGCGCAGCAGCAGCGACATCTGGCGGTAGGCGACGGCCTGCTTGGAGAGATCGTCATAGACGATCACGGCGTGCATGCCGTTGTCGCGGAAATATTCGCCCATGGTGACGCCGGTATAGGGCGCCAGATACTGGAGCGGCGCCGGCTCGGAGGCGGTGGCGGCGACGACGATGGAATATTCCATCGCGCCATTCTCCTCGAGCGCGCGGACGATCTGCGCGACCGTGGAGCGCTTCTGGCCGACGGCGACGTAGATGCAGTAGAGCTTCTGGCTCTCGTCGTCGCCCTTGTTGACCTCGCGCTGGTTGATGAAGGTGTCGATCGCCACGGCGGTCTTGCCGGTCTGGCGATCGCCGATGATCAGCTCGCGCTGGCCGCGGCCCACGGGGACGAGGGCGTCGAGCGCCTTGAGGCCGGTCTGCACCGGCTCGTGCACGGACTTGCGCGGGATGATGCCCGGCGCCTTCACCTCGACGCGCATGCGCTTCTCGGCGACGATCGGGCCCTTGCCGTCGATCGGGTTGCCGAGGCCGTCGACGACGCGGCCGAGCAGGCCCTTGCCGACGGGGACGTCCACGATGGTCTCGGTGCGGCGGACGGTGTCGCCCTCGCTGATCGTCGAGTCCGAACCGAAGATCACGACGCCGACATTGTCGGCCTCGAGGTTGAGCGCCATGCCCTTGATGCCGCCGTCGAACTCGACCATCTCGCCGGCCTGGACGTTGTCGAGGCCGTGGATGCGGGCGATGCCGTCGCCGACCGAGAGCACGGTGCCGACTTCGCTGACCTTCGCGTCGGTGCCGAAGCTGGCGATCTGGTCCTTGATGACCTTGGAAATTTCTGCGGCGCGGATGTCCATTTTCAGCCTTTCATCGCGTGGGCGAGATTGTTCAATTTTGTGCGGATGGAGCCGTCGATCATCTGGCTGCCGATCTTGACGACGAGACCGCCGAGAATGGCGGGATCGACGTTGAGGTCGACGGCGATGTCGCGGCCCATGCGGGTGCGGAGATTCTGCTTGATCGCATCCACCTGGCCGTCGTCGAGGCTGTGCGCGGAGGTCACCTCGGCGGTCAGCTCGCCGCGCTGGCGGGCGGAGAGAATGTTGTAGGCGCGGATCACCGCGGGCAGCTGGCCGAGCCGGCGGTTCTTCGCGAGCACGCCGAGGAAGTTGCCGGTGATCGTGTCGAGTTTCATCGCCTTGGCAGCCGCCTCGACAGCGTTCATCGCCTCGTCGCGGCCGACCAGCGGGCTGGTGGTCAGCGCCTTGAAGTCGTCCGATTCGGCAAGCGCCTGCGACACGGCGGCAAGATCCCTGCCCACCGCCTCGAGCTTCTTCTGCTCATTGGCCAGCTCGAACAAAGCAAGGGCGTAGCGGCCCGATAAGCTTGCCTGAATGCCGCCGGAAATATCCACGCGCGTCGTAACTCCTGGATCGGATTTGGCCCCGTGCGATTGATGAGCGCGCAAGGCGCTCCCGCAGGGTCGCGGGCGCCGTAGCAGGGGCTTTGCTGCGATGCAAGATGGGTGTCGGGCTAGCCGCCGCAACCGCTTTGATTGCGACGCCGGGCCGCCGCCATCCGTGTCTGCTGCTCAGCGTCGCTGCAGGCCCCATACATGCGGCCGGTGGAGACACAGAGCTGGTTCTCGCCCGCCGGCCCGAAGCAATCGACAGACGTCGATTGCTCTGCGCAGGCGCTGGCCATGCTGGCCGGCTCGAAACGGGCGACGCTACGCTGGTAGTCCGCCCAGCATTGCTCGTCCCAAGGTCCGCCTCGTGCCCGGCCGCAAAGGCAGGCGGCATCCGTCTTTCTCTGTAAGTCGGTGAATTCGGCCCGTGTTGGAATGGGTCCGTTGCTGCTGCCAAATTCGGGAACTGGCTGCATGTTGGTGGCGTCCGCGGCCAGCGGCTGGGTCAGCCACCAGAGACTTGCGGCGAGCAGGAGCGCGAAGACGATCCAGAGGGGCCAGCCATATTTCGCCATGCGCAGAGCCTTCTCTATTCACCCGAGTCCCGCAAGCCGAACTTTGAAAGCAAGCATCGAGACGCGGTGCGCTGCGCGTTGCGGCAAAAGGTCTCCAACGAAGGAGACGGACCATGGCTTACAGGATCGAAGGACTGGCCCCGGAAGCATTCGAGAGCCTGTTCGGGATGATGGACGGCGAACTCGCGGCGCGGGGCGCGATGCGGGTCACGGCGCCGGCATCGAAGGGTTACCCCTGCCGGGTGAGCCTGCGCGACGCGGATGAGGGCGACGAGCTGATCCTGCTCAACCATGTCTCGCACGACGTCGACGGCCCGTTCCGCACGACCTACGCCATCTATGTCCGCAGGGACGCCGAGGCGCCGGCCAGCTTTACCGATGAGGCGCCTGCCTATCTGGACAGCCGCACGCTGTCCCTGCGGGGCTTCGGCGCAGACGGTCTGCTGAAGAACGCTTTGCTCACCATGCCCGGCGAAGCCGACGCGAACATCCGGACGCTGTTCGAGCAGCCGGAGATCGACACCATCCACGCGCACGCCGCCACTTATGGCTGCTTCCTCGCGCGCATCGAAAGGAATTGACCATGGCCACTCTTGCAACCCTGCCGCAGCCGGTTAGATCGATCCCCGTGAACGACACGCAGCCGATCACCGACGACGAAGCCTATGCCGCCTTCGAGCGGCGCGACCGGACCTGGGACGGGCGCGTGATCGGCGCGGTGAAGACGACCGGCATCTATTGCCGCCCGTCCTGCCCGGCCCGGCGGCCGAAGCGCGAGAATGTCGAATTCTTCACCAGCGCCACCGCGGCGCGTGCGGCCGGCTATCGGGCGTGCCTGCGCTGCGAGCCCGACGAGGTGAATCGCGAAGAGGCGGCGCTGGCGAAGGCGTTCACTTTGCTCGCCGAGGCCGAGGAAGCGCCGTCGCTCGAAGCACTGGCCGCCGCGGTCGGCTATTCGCCGCACCATTTTCACCGGCTGTTCAAGCGCGCCACCGGCGTGACCCCCGCCGCTTATGCCCGGAGCCTCCGCGCGAAGCGGGCCGAGGATGCGCTGGCCGGCGAGGGCCGGATCACCGACGCGATCTACGACGCCGGCTATTCGGGCCCGGGCCGCTTCTATGCCGATGCCGAGAAGCGGCTGGGCATGACCCCGTCCGCCTGGCGCGACGGCGGCCGCGGTGCGGTGATCCGCTGGGCGACGGCGGAAACGGACCTCGGCACGATGCTGGTCGCGGCGACGGAGAAGGGCATTTGCCGGCTCTCCTTCGACGAGGACGAGACGGTGCTGGAGCGCCGCTTCCCCAAGGCCGAAATCGCCCATGGCGGGGCGGAGATGGCCGATCTGGTCCAGCGCACGGTCGCAGCGGTGAACGCGCCGGAGAAGCCGCATGACCTGCCGCTGGACGTCCACGGCACCGCCTTCCAGGAGGCGGTCTGGCGCGAGCTGACCCGGATTCCGCCGGGCGAGACGCGGACCTATGCGCAGATCGCAGCGGCGGTCGGTCGGCCGGCGGCAGTGCGCGCCGCGGGGACGGCCAATGGCGACAACAATGTCGCCGTGCTGATCCCCTGTCACCGGGTGATCCGCACCGACGGCACGCTCGGCGGCTATGCCTACGGGCTCGCGCGCAAGGCCGCCTTGCTGAAGCGCGAAAGCGCCGGCTGAACGCCTAGCCGGGCCGGGCGGCGGCGGGCCGTGCCGCCCGGGCCTCGAGCCTGAGCAGCATGGTCAGCGCGCTTTCGTGCCATTCGGTGCCGGCGGCGCGGTCGCGCTGCTCACGCTCCTCCCGGTCGCGCCGCTCGTTCGCGGTCTCGTTCGGGCGGCGCGGCACCTGATAGGCGACCGGGCGGATGATCGAGATCGCCTCGGGGATCATGTTCCGCCGCTCGTAATCGTGCGCCAGCACATAGCGGATTTCGTCGTCGCTCGGCGCCAGTTCCATCGCCGTGTAGAGCGCGTTCTGGGCGCCGTCTGGCGGTAGCACGTTCTGCATCAGGAAGGTGCGGTAATAAGCGAGGAGGATGACGGGATCCTGGCGGGCGGCGTTCACCGCCCGGGCGACGAGGTTCCGTCCGGCCTGCCAGGCGGCGTTGTCATTGTTGTGCGCCGCCATCAGCGTCTGCAGCTGGCTCATGCCCTTGGTCATCAGCGCCCGCGGATGATTGGGCTGCAGCGCGAGCAGCCGATCCGCCGCGGCAATGGCCTCGGCATAGTTCCGGGCCAGATATTGCGTCTCCATCACCAGCCCGATGGCAAAGGGATCGTTGGGGAAGCGAGCCGCCCGCTCGCGCACTTCGGTGGCATATTCGGTGGCGTCGCGCTGGCGGTAGCCGCGGCTGACCTTGATCTCGTCCATCAGCAGGGCCTGTTCGGCGGGGCCGAGGGTGCGGGTTGCAATCTGGCCGACGTCGATCGCGCGGAACGGCAGCCGGACGACATTGAACCGGTTGGCGCCGGCATATTCGAACAGCTCGTTGTTGAACGCGCTCATGTCGGGAATTGCGCGCCGCGCCGCCTCGGCGAAGTCGACGCCCTGGTTCACCAGCCGCAGATATTCATCGATCTGACGCTTCCGCTCCGGGTGATCGAACAGATAGCGGACCAGCAGCCAGCCTTCCGCGTAAAGCAGGAAGATGTTGTAGCCCGAGGCTTCCGAATAATTGTGCGCCGAGAGCAGCCGGTCGAGCGGCAGCCAGCCCAGCGCCCGGAAGGTCGAGAAGCGATGATCCGCCGGCAGGCCGACCTCGACGACGTCGCCGGGCAGGATCCGGGTCGAGCCCCAGAATTCCGCATAACCCTCGCTGTACCAGACCGGATAGGTGGCCGGGAAATACTGGAAGGTGAAATGGTGGGTATATTCGTGGAACAGCACGCTGTCCGGCGGGATGTCATTATCCTCGCGGACGGTGCGGATGTCCGCTGAGCCCGTCGTCCGATGCCGCGTGCCCACGAGCATCAGGCCGCGCGCGTCGGAGATGTAGAAGCCGGCCGCGCCGCCGGCCAGGCGGCTCACCGCCGCCGTGTCCGGCAGCAGAAACACGCGCAGCCGCAGCGCGGGCACATCCGCCGGTACCGGGCGGACCCGGCGCAGCACATAGTCGAACCGCTCGAGCCGGCCGGCAAAGTCCTGCGCCTCGCGCTGGCTGCCTTCGCTGTAGACAACGAAATGATTGCTGGTGGCTTCGTGCCACTCGGCCTGCGCGGCGGCCGGCAGAAGCATGGCGGCGGCGAAAAAGAGCTTACGAATCATGATGTCCCCCAGCCGCAAACATAGTCCCCCGGCCCGGCGGGCGGCAATGGCTTCAGCGCGCGGCGCGCTGGTTCTCGCAGGCGTAGACCAGCCGCTCGTTCGGCAGTTGCGGGAGCATCGCCGCGACGTCGCGCTGCTGGTCGGCAAGGATGGTGCGTGCCTCGGCGTCGGCGCTGCAGGCGCGGGGCTCGTTCGGGCGGCGGGCGGCGCGGATCCGGTCCATCGTCGCATTGTCCAGCTGATAGCGGGTGAGGACATATTCGCCGCTCCCCGGCCGGAATTCGGAGACCGAGACCACCGGTTGGTCGTTCGAGATCAGGATGCGGCTCCAGACCGCGCCATTCTGCGCATATTGGGTGCGGCCGTTGATGCAGCCATTGGCGGTCCAGTCGAGCGGGACGTCGGCGCTGGAGCTCACCGTCAGGCGGCTGCGGTCCTGGACCAGCCGGCAGACATTGGCGCCGACGAAGCGGTCCGCCGCGGGCTGCGCCTGCGCGGCCTTGGCCTCCTCCACCGTCGACAGGCTCGGCCGGGCGACGAAGGCGACGATCGCGCCGACCAGGAAGGCGCCGCCAATCCCGCCCATGAGCTTGGCATGCTTCGCCGGCCGGTTCTTGGCCACCAGCAGGAAGCAGCCGCCGAATGAAAGCAAGGAGAAGACCAGCAGAAGAATCGCAAGCGCCAGCCGGTTCTCCCGACTCTCCATGATGGAATTGAGATTGTCCTGCCGGGTCTGCTGCGCCGTCCGCGCCGCATTTTCGGCGGCCTGGGCCCGGGCGCGCTCCTCCGCGGCAGTGCGCTCCTCGTCCTGGCGCAGCCGGTCGGTCATCGAGATGCAGGGCGTCGTCACCGACTGATAGGCTTGGCGATTCTGGCCGAGAAAGGCGGTGAGCTCCCGGTTCGCGACGGCGAAGGCGAAGGGCGCGTCGCCATCCTGGTTGCGGGTGATCAGCGTGTTGACGCCGAGCACCCGGCCGCATTGATCGAGCAGCGGCCCGCCCGAATGGCCGCGGGCGATGTTCGCGGTGTGCAGCAAGGTGGTGATGCCGTTGATCGGCCGCACGTTGGAGAAGATGCCGACCGATCGGGTCGGCGGCAGCGGCTGGATATAGTCGTCGGCCGACCGGGCCGTGGCGACATCGACATTGCCGGGATAGCCCAGGGCGGCAATCGGCGCGCCATCGTCCAGCGGCCCGACATAGAGTGGGATCGGCGGCAGCTGGATATCCTCGACCTCGAGCAAGGCGAGGTCCCGGGCAGGATCGTAGGCGATGACGTGGGCGCGGCTCGCCTGCGCGCCCTGCGACGGCACCACGCCGATCGAGACGGTGCGGCCTTCCTGCGCCTGCCGGGCCTGGGCGACGACATGGGCGTTGGTCACCACCCGGTTCGGCGCGATCGCGAAGCCCGAGCCATGGCCGAAGCCGGCGACCTCGCCCTCCTCGCCGAAGCTGATCACGACGACGCGCACGACCGAACGGCCGGCAACCGAAATGTCGTCGGCGCGCGCCGCCGACGGCGACAAGGTCACCGCAAGCAGCGCGAAGAAGAACAGGATGAATCGGCGGGCGTGCATTCCAGTCCCATCCTCTATGGGAAGGGGCGGGGACGTGGCAAGCGGCCCCTAGTGCGCAGCCGCAGGCGTGGCTGCCGCGGCGGGAGTTGGGGTGGGACGCCGTACCCCCGGCCGCGCCACCGCATACATGGCCCACGCAATGTCGCGCATCATGCCGAACTGCTCCGCGCCCTGCTGGAACAGGTCGAAATGGGTGCGGTCCGGGAGGAAGGTGATGGTCGCCCGCGCTCCCAGCCGGCGCAGCACCGCGTCGAGGCGGTGGGCGGCGCCGTCGAGGTAGAAGGTGTCGGCGGTGCCGACGATGATGTGGATCTTGCCGTCGAGCAAAGTGCGCAGCCGCGGCCAGTTCTGCTCGAGCCGCCAGGCGATGTCGTAATTGTCCCGCCAATAGGGGATGACCGCCGGATTGACCGCGCCGGTGGTGCGGTCGAACATCTGGACGGGGCGGCCGTCCGGACCCTTGGGCGAGAACACCCAGTCGAAGGAGGCGAACTGGCCGCCATAGGCGCCCAGAGCGGCCTCGAGCTGGGCGAACTGGCGGAGCGTGGCGATCACCCGGCCATGGTCGCGGACCAAGGGCCGCTCGCTGCCGTCCGCGGCGACATAGGCGTTGGCGTTCGGCGCGTAGAGATCGATGCCGGTGAAATCGTGGAAGTCGCTCGGGTCCGGCGAGGTCGACCAGGTGCCGCCGAAGATCGCCGGATAGCGGGTCTGCAGCCAGAGCGTCGCCCAGCCGCCGGAGCTGTGGCCGGTCAGGAAGCGGCCCGAAACGCGGCCGTCCATCCGGTAGCTGCGCTCGAGCCAGGGAATCAGTTCCTCGGTCAGCGCCGCGCCCCACGGGCCGTTATTGGCGCTGTCGGCGAACTCATGCGTGCCGGTGGGCGAGCTTTCGTCGAGCGAGACCCAGATCATCGGCGGATAATGACCGGCCTCCATTTCCATGCCGGCCATCGCGGCCATGTTGCGCGCGGTGAGCAGGTTCGCGCCATAGCCATGGGTCGTGTAGACGACGGGGAAGCGCGGTCCGTTCGCCCGGTAGCCTGGCGGCAGCATCACCCAGCCGCGGATATGGACGGGGCGGCCCCAGAAAGCGGAGAGGCGCGGGCTGGCGAAGTCCACCGCGATGGCGCGGTTGTAGGCGGCGCGTTCCGCCTCCGGCCGGCTTGCCAGGGCCGCCGCGAGATCGGGCTCGGGCACGATATTGGTGAGGACGAGGCGCGGGGCGGGGCCGGGCAGGCGGGCCTCGACGACCGGCGAGACGATGTCGCCGGCGCCGCGGCCGCCATAATTATAGTCGTGATTGCGGTCGAGCACGGCCTGGAAGCGGTAGGTGCCGGCCGGCAGTTGCGAGAAGGGCGTGGGGAAGGCGTCGGTCTCGCCGTCGACGATGGCGGGGCGGCCTGCGGTCAGCGCCTGCACCTCGCGGCCCGCCACCGCCGTGCCGGTCGGCTCGAACGGCGAGGAATCCACCGCGGTCGCGGCCGGCGCACCCGGCTCGACGCGACGGGCGAAGACGAGGATGCGGCCGGATTGCGCGCCCTGGATCGACGGTGCGGTGGTGACCTCGATGGCGACCGGCTCGGCCAGAGCGGGCGTGGCGGCGGCGAGCGCAAAGGCGGCGAAAATGGCGGCAGGTTTCATGGCAGTCCCCCCTGTGGCGCGGCCTCTTACAGGAAAGAATAGGGATCGACATCCACCGAAACGCGGGTGCTGCTCTTCCAGCTGAGTCCGCCGAGCCAGTCGCGGATGATGTCCTGCACCGGCACCGCGCGGTTGGCGTGGACGAGCAGGCGGAAGCGGTGGCGGCCGCGCAGCATGGCGAGCGGCGCGGGGGCGGGGCCGAACACGGCCATATTTTCATGGGCGGGCGCCGCGCGGCCGATCATCCGGGCGATCTCGTTGGCTTCGGTCTGGTTCTCGCTGCTGACGACGATCGCGGCGAGGCGGCCGAAGGGCGGCATGGCGGCCAGCCGCCGCGCCTCGGTCTCGGCGGCGTAAAAGCCTTCGGCGTCGCCCGAGATGAGGGCGCTCAGCACGGGCGCCGAGGGATCATGGGTCTGGACGAGGACGCGCCCGTGTTTCTCGCCCCGCCCCGCCCGGCCGGAGACCTGCTGGATCTGCTGAAAGGTGCGCTCGGCGGCGCGCAGATCGCCGCCCGCGAGGCCGAGATCCGCATCGACCACGCCGACCAGGGTCAGGTTGGGGAAGTGATAGCCCTTGGTGACCAGTTGGGTGCCGATCACGATGTCGATCTCGCCGGCCTCCATCCGGGCGACGAACTCCGCGGCCTTCACCGGCGACCAGATCGTGTCGGAGGTGACGATCGCGGTGCGCGCATCGGGAAAGAGCAGGGCGACCTCGTCGGCGATCCGCTCGACGCCCGGCCCGCAGGCGACCAGAGCGTCCTCTTCCTTGCACTCGGGGCAGGTTTCGGGCGCCGGCATGACATGGCCGCAATGGTGGCAGGCGAGGCGCCGGGTGAAGCGGTGCTCGACCATCCAGGCGGTGCAATTCGGGCATTGAAAGCGGTAGCCGCAGCGCCGGCACAGGGTGAGCGGCGCATAGCCGCGGCGGTTGAGGAAGAGCAGGCTCTGCTCCCCGGCCGTCAGATTCTCCTCCAGCGCCTCGACCAGCTTCGGCGCCAGCCAGCGGCCGCGGTCGGGCGGGTCCTGCAGCAGATCGAGCGCGGCCATGTCCGGCAGCTGCGCGCCGCCATAGCGGGCCGGGAGCTTCAACTCCCGGTAGGTGCCGATCTCCGCCATGTGCCGCGTCTCGATGGCGGGCGTGGCGGAGGCGAGGACGACCGGAATCTCCTCCAGCTTGGCGCGCATCACCGCGACGTCGCGGGCATGATATTGGACGCCGTCCTCCTGCTTGAAGCTCGCCTCGTGCGCCTCGTCGACGACGATCAGGCCGAGGTCGCGATAGGGGAGGAACAGGGCCGAGCGGGCGCCGACCGTGACTCGCGCTTCGCCCGAAGCGATCGCCCGCCAGGCGCGGCGGCGCTGGGACTGGCGCAGGCCGGAATGCCAGGCGACCGGCTCGCAGCCGAAGCGGGCGGCGAAGCGCTTCAGGAAGGGCTCGGTGAGCGCGATCTCGGGGAGCAGGACGAGCGTCTGCCGGTCCCGCCTTATCGCCTCCGCGATCGCCTCGAAATAGACTTCGGTCTTGCCCGAGCCGGTGACGCCGTCGAGCAGCCAGGGCGCGAATTCTCCGGCATCCACCGCCGCGCGCAGTTCCGCCGCCGCATCCGCCTGGGTCTCGTCCAGCGCCGGCGGCGCATGGTCCGGTTGCGGCTCCGGATAGGGATCGTCGATCCGCACCTCGACCGCCTCGATCGCGCCCGTCTTCACCAGGCCGCGGATCACGCCGTCCGAGACGCCGCCGATGATCGCCAGTTCGCTGACCAGCCCCTGCCGCTCGCCGATCCGCTCCAGCGCCCGCGCGCGCTGCGGGGTCAGCCGCTCGGGCACCTGGCCGGTGGCGCGATATTCGGTGACCGAGCGCGCACCCTCCAGCGCGCCGGACGACGGAAGAGCCATGCGCAGCACCGCGGCGAGCGGCGACAGATAATAGTCCGCGGTCCACTCAACCAGCCGGCGCAGCGGCGCGGCGATGGGCGGGATGTCGTAGGCGTGGATCAGGTTTCTGAGCCGGTTGTCGCCGACATGCTCGCTCGGCAACCGCTCCGGCTCCCAGACGACGCCGATCAGCTGCCGCGGCCCGAGCGGCGCGACCACGACCGAGCCCGGCTCGACCTGCATGCCATGCGGCACGCGATAGTCGAGCGGGCCGAGGGCCGAGTTCATCACGATCAGGCGGGCGCGGGACATGCCGGACACATAGGCCCGGCGCGGGCAAAGGGAAGCGCGCCGGGCGGACGGAGCGAACGTTTCGGTCGGGTATCGTTCAGCTTGGCCCGGGCATGGTCTGGCCAACGGGAAGGGGAGGGATGGATGCGGCGGCTTCGGAAAGGCGTCTGGGCCGGCCTTGGCGCGATCATGCTGCCGGCGCCCGCTGCCGCGGCGCCGGTCGACGCGATTCCCGATATCTGCGGAGCCATCGCCCGGATCGCCGCCGCCGCACGGGAGCGCCCGGCTTTCCGGTCGGTCCGCCGCGCGTTGACGGCAGGGCAAGCCGTCGTCCCGGGCTTCGACGCAGAGGAGTGCAGCGTCACCGTCGATGGGGTCGCGTGCCACGCAAGGACCCGCAGGTCGGCCTTGCGCGAGTGGCCCGATCTCGCCACCTGCCGCGGCGTCTCCGCCTTCGACCTGCCCCGCGCGCAACTGCGCTGGCCAACGAACCGGCGCTACCGGCTCGGCCGCTTCATTCTCGCCAGCGGCGTGCGCTGCCCCGGCTGCGCCGCGCTCGGCCCCTCCTATTTCACGATGACCTTCTATCGGCCCCAGGACTCGCGGCGGTGATCGGGCGGCGCGGCCTGTGGCTCGGGGCGTTCCTGGCCGCAGCGCCCGCACCCGCGCTGGCGCAGGACATGTGCGCGGCGCTCGACCGGATCGCCGCCGCGTCGCGCGAGCGCGTGCCGTTCGGATCGCTGCACCAGGCGGCGCGGGACGGCACTTTGGTCCCCCGCTTTCGCGAGCAGGACTGCCGGGTCCTGTCCGGTCGCGGCCTGCATTGCTACCGCAACCTCGCGCCCCGCGCGCTGGACATCAGCCAAATGCTGCCGACGCTGCGGGACTGCCTACGCCGCGCGCCGGTCCACGAGCCCCGCCAACCGCGCCTGACCTATGACGACGCCGCGCTGGTCTTCAGAGCCCGGGGCCTTCGCTACACCGTCCGCAACGATTGCAATCGCAGCTGCCGGGCGGGGCTGCTGGCCAGTCTGGACATTTCTCTGGACCGCACCCGCAACAGACGGTGACCTGGCGACCCGGCCGGACCAGAATGATCGCGTCGGCGCACAAATCGGGCTAGGCTCGCCGGCGATGGACGACGCCCGGGCCCAACTCGAGAGCTTCATCGACAAATATACGCCGGAAATGGCGGCGCTGACCCGCGCTCTGCTCGTCCGGATGATGGCGCGGGTGCCGGGCGCGACGATCCTCGTCTACGACAATTACAATGCGCTCGCGATCGGCTTCGCGGCGGGCGAGCGGGTGAAGGATGTGGTGCTCTCGCTCGCGGCCTATCCGCGCTGGGTGAGCCTGTTCTTCATGCAGGGGCGCTGGCTCAAGGATCCGCACGGCTTGCTCCAAGGCGGCGGCAACATGGTGCGGCATATCCAGGCGATCACCGAGGCGTCGTTCGACGATCCGCGCATCGACGCGCTGATCGAGACGGCGCTGGACCAGGCGCAGTTGCCTATCGATCCGTCGGGCGAACAGGTGCTGATCATCAAGTCGATCTCGGCAAAGCAGCGCCCGCGCCGTCCAAGTGGCTGATTCACGGTAGCTATCCGCCCGGCCCCGCTTATGGTCGCGCCTCCGGTGGGGGGCGAATCATGGTCGGGGCGGGAACGCTTTTCTCTTATCTCAGCGCGTTCGTGACGATCGTGCTCGCGCTCGGCCTGTCGGACCTGCTGATCAGCTTCCATCGGCTGATGCGGCACGGTCGGGCGGTGCGCTGGTCCGGCCTGCCGGTGGCCGCCGCGCTCTTCGTCCTGCTCGCCTTGCTGACCGAATTCTTCTCGATGTGGGGGCTGGTGGCGGTGGCGCGGGTCAGCTTCGTCGGGCTGGTCTTCCACCTGCTGCCCACCTTCTTCATCTTCCTCGCGGCGAGCGCGGCACTGCCGGACGAGCTCGGCGAGGGGGCGTTCGACCTCGATGCCTTCTATTTTTCCCAGCAGCGTTATTTCTACCTGACGCTCAGCCTCGCCTTCCTCGGCGACGCGCCGCGGGCGCTGGAGGGGGTGCCGTTCAATCTGCGCGCCATATTGGAGATCATCGGTCCGTCGAGCGCGGTCGCGGCCGTCTTTCTCATCCTCGCCTTTTCACGAGGGCGCTGGCTGCACTGGCTTGGGCTCGGCATCGCGTTCGCGCTGATCCTCTCGCACGTGCCCGAGATGGTGATCGAGGCGCCGGCAGCCGTGGTGCCGGAAGCGGGCTGAGCAGCCTATTCGCCCTCGCCGTGGCGGGCGACGTTGAGCGACAGGGTGAAGGTCGCGACATGGTCCATCTGGTCGCGCGCGCCGCCCCGGCCGAAGCGATATTGATTCAGATAGCCGATCTCGCCCTTGAGCGCGCCGCCGAGCGGGATGGCGACGCCGACGGCGTTGCGCATCCGCTCATAGCCGCTGCGCACGCCATAATCGGTGCTGTTGAGGTTCACGAAATGCTCCGAGGTCGCGAACAGGTGCAGGCGCCCGGCGCCTAGGGCGGTGTCATAGGCGAGCCGCGGGCGCAGGCGGAAGCCGATCTCGCCGCCGCTGCTGTTGAACCTTTGTTCGAAGCGCAGCCGCCCCGCAAAGCCGGAGCCGAGCGGCACCACGATCATCTGGCGGAGCCTTTCCTCGTTGGGGAGGCGGCCGTTGCGGTTCCAGTCCTCGACATGCCGATAGCCGAACGACAGTTCGATGCCGCTGCTGGTTGTGTGCGTGAACAGCAGGCCGGCCTCGGTGTGGGAGAGGCCCTGCACCCGGTCGCTGAACCGGGCAATTCCTTCGAACGTCAGCTTCTCTCTCGCGCCGATCTGAACCGAGGCGTTGGTCTGCAGCCAGAGTTGCTCGTCGGTCTGCTGCGCGGCGGCTGGAGCGGCGGCGAGCAGCAAAGGGAGGGCGATGAGGATGGAGCGCATTGGTTTCCGGTGTTAGAGGCTGGAGCCGAACTATCACATCTGCTTGCCGAGGGGCCTCATGAAATTCTTCGCCGACACCGCCGACACTGCCGACATTCGCGACCTGGCCGAGACCGGCCTGCTCGACGGCGTCACCACCAACCCCTCGCTGATCCACAAGGCCGGCCGCGACTTCATCGAGGTGGTCACGGAAATCGCCGGGATCGTCGACGGGCCGGTCTCTGCGGAAGTGGTCGCGCTCGACCATGCGGGGATGATGCGCGAGGCCGAGATCCTGCGGAAGATCGCCGACAATATTGCGGTCAAGGTGCCGCTCACGGTCGACGGCCTCAAGACCTGCAAGAAGCTGACCAGCGACGGCACGATGGTCAACGTCACGCTCTGCTTCTCGGCCAACCAGGCGCTGCTCGCGGCCAAGGCGGGCGCGACCTTCATCTCGCCCTTCGTCGGGCGCCATGACGATGTCGGTTATCCCGGCATGGAGCTGATCGCCGACATCCGCCTGATCTACGATAATTACGATTTCGCCACGGAAATCCTCGTCGCCTCGGTGCGCAATCCCATCCACATCCACGACGCCGCCAAGATCGGCGCCGACGTGATGACCGCGCCCCCCGCCGTGATCCGCCAGCTCTTCAAGCATCCGCTGACCGAGAACGGGATCAAGGCGTTCCTCGCAGACTGGGAGAAGACGGGGCAGAGCATCAGCTAGAATGGCCTATCGCCCGCGCAGCTTCATCGGCCTCCCGTTTGTGGTGATCGCGATCGTGGTGCTGATCCTCATTGCCATGCGCAATATGGGCTATTTCCGCGGCGGGCTTTGATGACGCCGGGTGATCCCCGTAACGATTCCAATCGCTTCTTAACCATATCCGTATTACGTTCTCAGCCATGGGACAGGTGGTCAGCTTCGAGAATCATGCGCTCGCCAATTTGCGGGCGCGGGTTGCCGCGGCTGAAGAGGCCAATCAGGACCTCATCGCCTTCGCGCGCGGCCACTCGGGCGCGGTCGCCTCGATCCACGAAGCGGTGCTCGCCGCGGTCGAGACGGACGGGCTGGATCACCTCCTCCACGTCGTCACCCAGGAATGGCCGCAGATCCTCGGCCTCGACGCCGTGGCCGTCGCGTTAGTCGCCGGCGAGACCGGCGTTCGGGCCGACGCCTCGGGCCTGCAATTCGTCGACGCCAAGCTGATCGAGAAATCGATCAAGGGCTTTGACGGCGTGCTGCTGCGGGGCTGCGAGCGCGGCCATCCCTTGTTCGGGCCGGCCTGCGAACTGATCCGCGCCGAGGCATTGATCCGCCTCACCAGCGAGCCGCCACTGCCGAGCGGGCTGCTCGCCCTCGGCCAGCGCGGGCCGCAAAGCTTCGACACCCGCCATGGCTCGGAGCTGCTCATCTTCCTGGGGCGGGTGCTGACCCGCTGCATGGGCCGGTGGCTGATCCCCTAGATCATCAACTCCACGCCGCTGCTCTGATCGCGGCGCGCTGGCATGACCATCTGACCCGCGAACGCCGCCGCTCGGAGCATACGGTCCGCGCCTATGTCGCGACCGCGCACCGGCTGATCACCTTCCTCGCCGGCCATCTTGGCGGCCCGGTGGATTCGGCGGCTCTGGCCGCGCTCCGCCCTGCGGATTTGCGCGCCTATCTCGGCATGCGGCGCAGCAATGGGCTCTCCAACAACAGCGCCGCGCGGGAATTGTCGGCGGTGCGCGCCTTCCTGGTCTTCGCCGCGGCGGAGAGCGGCCGCGAGGCGACGCTCCCCCGGCTCAAGGGCCCGAAGAAGCCGCGCGCGGTGCCGCGCCCGATCTCGCCCGACGAGGCGGTGGCGCTGGCCGAGGAAGCGGCGGAGGATGCCGCCGAGCCCTGGATTGCGGCGCGGGATCTGGCCGTGCTGACCCTGCTTTACGGTTCAGGCCTGCGCGTCGCCGAGGCGCTGTCATTGACCGGCGCGGCCTTGCCGCTCGGCGAGGCGATGCTGGTTACCGGCAAGCGCAACAAGACGCGGGTCGTGCCGCTGCTGCCCTCGGTGAAGCAGGCGATCGAGGACTATCTGAAGCTCTGCCCTTGGCCGGGTGGGCGGGACGAACCCCTGTTCCGGGGCGCGCGTGGCGGCCCCTTGCGCGGCGAGATCGTGCGGCGTGCGGTCCGCAAGGCGCGGCGCGCGCTTGGCCTGCCCGAGCGGACCACGCCCCATGCCTTGCGCCACAGCTTCGCCACCCATCTGCTTGGCCGCGGCGCGGACCTTCGCACGCTGCAGGAACTGCTCGGCCATGCCAGCCTCAGCTCGACCCAGATCTATACGGCGGTCGATGCCGCGCATTTGCTCGACGTCTATCGCCACGCCCATCCGAGGGCCTAGCGGGCGCGGCGGCTCCAGGTGAGCTGGCGCCAGAGATACCAGGCGACGGCGATCACCACGATGCCGGTGGTCAGCGGGGCAGCGACCTCCTCGATCCGCTCGAAGCCGGCGCCGAGCGCGTAGCCGCCGCCGGCCAGCGCCGCGCTCCAGATGAGGGTGCCGAGCGTCGACCAGAGCAGATAGCGCACCACCGGCATGCGCAGGATTCCGGGCGGGATGGAGATGAAGGTCCGGAAGGCCGGGATCATCCGCCCGAGGAAGACGATGCCGGCCCCGTGGCGCTCGAAATGACCCTGCACCTTCTCGACGTCGCGCCAGTCCATCGTGATCCAGCGGCCATGCCGGTCGATGAAGTCGCGGAAGCGCTCCGGGCTGATCGCACGCGCGATCAGATACCAGAGGAAGTTGCCCAGCATGGAGCCGGCGGTCGCAAAGAGGATCACGCCGGTGATGCCAAGCGGCCCCTGCGCCGCGCGCATCCCCGCGAGCGGCAGGATCACCTCCGAGGGGAGCGGCGGGAACATCGTCTCGAGCAGGGTCAGCAGGAAGACGCCGACATAGCCGCCCCAGTCGATCAGCTGGATCACCCAGTCGTACACGCGACACGCCCTCACCCGTCATTCCGGCGGCGGCCGGAATCTCAGTTCCTTTATGGCGTTGGCGGAAAAGGCAGTGAGATTCCAGCTTTCGCTGGAATGACGCTCGCAGGTGAAGCGTTCAGGCGTAGCTGACGATCTCGAACTCGATCCCGTCCCAGTCGATGAAATAGAAGCGGCGGCCGGGCTCGTAATCGCCATGCGAGAAGGGGACGAGGCCGGCAGCGACCACGCGCTGTTCGACCGCGTCGAGATCGTCGACCTGGATCCCGACATGGTTGAGCGGCGCGCCTTTCGCCCAGCCGCGGTCTCCGTCCGTGCCGGGCTCGGCATAGACGGCGAGGTAATTGCTCTCGTCGCCGACATGGATGACGCGGCCGCCGTCGCGGGCCGGGCCCTGCCAGCGGACGCGCCAGCCGAACAAATCCTCGAGCAACCGGGCCGATCGCTCGGGCTGGCTGACGGTGATGTTCACATGTTCGATGAAGCCGGTGCGCATGCCTTGGTCCTTCCGATTCGGGTGATGCTTGAGGCAGATACAACCTCAAGCTAGGTTGAGATCAAGCCTTGATGGGGAGAGAGGAAATGAGCCGCGGTAACGAGCTTCTGGCGATCGGCGAGCTGGCGGCGCGGACGGGCCTCAGCGTCTCCGCGATCCGCTTCTACGAGGAGAAGGGGCTGCTGCAGGCGCTGCGCACGTCGGGCGGCCAGCGCCGCTTCCTGCGCTCCGACATCCGCCGCCTGTCCTTCGCCCTGATCGCCCAGCAGATCGGCTGCACCCTGCCGGAAGTCGCGGCCGAGCTCGCCAGGCTGCCGCAGGGCCGCACGCCCAACCAGGCCGACTGGCGGCGGATCAGCAACGGCTTCTCGAAGCGGCTCGACCGCAGGATCGCGGCGCTGCAGCGGATGCGCGACACGCTGGACGGCTGCATCGGCTGCGGCTGCCTGTCGCTGAAGAAATGCGGCCTCTACAATCGCGACGACCGCGCCGCGCGGACCGGCGTGGGGCCGCGCTACGCGCTTGGGGTGAAGTGGGATTCGGTTCCTTAGCGCCCCAGTTTCCGCTCGATCGCGTCCCAGATCATGGCGGGCGTATCCGTCCCGTTGAACCGGTCGATGGCGACGATGCCGGTGGGGGAGGTGACGTTGATCTCGGTGAGCCATTCGCCGCCGATCACGTCGATGCCGACGAACAGCAGGCCGCGGCGCTTGAGCTCCGGCGCCAAGGCGGCGCAGATTTCTTCCTCGCGCGCGGTGAGTTCGGTCTTCGCCGCCTTGCCGCCGACTGCGAGGTTGGAGCGGAAGTCGCCCTCGCCCGGGATGCGGTTGACGGCGCCGGCCACCTCGCCGTCGACCAGCACGATACGCTTGTCGCCCCCCGTCACGCCGGGAAGGAAGGCCTGCAGCATATGCGGCTCGCGCCAGGTCAGGTTGAACAGCTCGATCAGCGAGGCGAGATTTGCGCCGTCCTGCCCGATGCGAAACACGGAGCCGCCGGCAAAGCCATGCAGCGGCTTGACGACGATTTCCTTATGCGCGGCGAGGAACTGGCGGGCGACGCCGACCGAGCGGGTGATGGCGGTGGGCGGCATGAAGCGCGCATAATCGAGCACCCAGACCTTCTCAGGCGCGTTGCGCACGCTGGCCGGGTCGTTGACCACCAGCGTCTCCCCCTGGATGCGCTCGAGCAGATGGGTGGCGGTGATGTAGCCGAGGTCGAAGGGCGGGTTCTGGCGCATCAGCACGACGTCCACGTCGCGGCCGAGATCCAGGATTTCCGGGTCGCCCGCGCGATAATGGTCGCCCTTCACGCCCTGGACGGTCACCGGCCGGGCCATCGTCCACAGCCGCCCGTCCAGCCAGCTCAGCTCCTCGGCGGCGTAGTGGAACAGCCGGTGCCCGCGGGCCTGCGCGCCCAGCATGATCGCGAAGCTGGAATCGCCGTCGATGTTGATCGATTCAAGCGGGTCCATCTGGATGGCGACTTTGAGGCTCATGCCGTCCCCTTAGCCGCTGAACGGGGACAGGTACTAGTACCCGTCCCCGTGCGTGCTTTTCCCCGGATCAGAGGATGAAGTGGACGTCCGTCGCGCTGACATGGCCGGGGCCGTGGATGGTCACGGTCTCGATCACGCCATGATCGTTGATCTGGTAGACGTCGCTGCTGCCATTGCCGATGCGGGTGAAGGTGGTCCCCGCCGCATAGCCGATCAGCTCGATCGAATCGCCGCCGCTGCCCTGGCCCTTGAAGTCCTGGACGATGTCGCCATTCGCCTGGCCCTTGCGGAAGACGAAGGTGTCGCCGTCATTGCCGCCGGTCATGACGTCGGCCCCGGCGCCGCCGTCCAGCCGGTCGGCGCCATTGTCGCCGAACAGATAGTCGGTGCCGCCGCCGCCGATCAGGATGTCATTGCCGTTGGCGCCGCTGAACGTGTCGCTCTCGGCGCCGCCGACCATGGTGTTGGCGCGCGTGTCGCCGGTGACATTCTCGCCATGGACGTCGTTGATGCTGACATTGACGTCGAACTGGGAGACGCCGCCCTCATTGTCGTCGACCTGGACGCGGATCGTGTGGACATTCTGCTGCTCGAAATCGAGCAACAGCCGGTCCGCCACGGTGACATGGCCGGACGAATCCATCGCGAAACGCCCGCCCGCATTGTTGATCAACGTGTAGGTGAAGGTGCCGCTGTCCGGATCCTGGGCAACCAGGGTGCCGACCGCGCCCCCGTTGGCCGCCGGGAACTCATTGACGCTGAGCGTCCCGGTTACGCCGGTCGGCGCGTCGTTGATGTCGGCGACCTCCTGGCTCAGCGTCACCGTGCCGGTGCTGTAGGGCGTGGTGCCGCCGTCCACGCTGAGATTGGCCAGCGCGCCGGAGACGATCGCGCCGGCCGAGGAATCGACCAGGTGCGCGATCAGCGTCGCCGCATTGCCGACGAAGCCCGGGGCCGGGTTGAAGCGGATTGCGGTCGCGGCGTCGAGCAGCACCGCCGCACCGGTCGAGGCCGCACCGATATTCACCCAGATGGCGCCATTGAAATATTGCCACTGGCCGGTGACGCCCGAGCCGTTGGCGGTGACCGCAATCCCGGCAAAGGCATTGGCCGAGGAGCCGCCGGCGACCTGGTCCGTCGCATCGGAGAACTGGCCCGCGAACAGGCTGGATACGCTCTGCCCGGTGGCGCTCGGCTCATCCTGGTCGATGGTCGCCGCGCTCTCGGTGCCGTCGCCGACAACCAAGGGCGCATCGTTCACCGCCGCCACGTTGATCGCGACATTGTCGGTGTCGGACAGGCCGCCGTCGCTCGACGTCATGGTCAGGCTGTCGGCGCCGTTCACATTGGCGGTCGGCGAATAGACCACGCCGGTCGCCGCGGCGAGCGTCGCATTGATCTGGGCCTGGGTGCCGGTCAGCGTGACGCTGCCGGTGCCGTTGCCGCTGACCTGGCCGGCAGTCACGCCGCCGCCGACCCCGGTGTCGATCGCGAGCGTGCCGCGGCCGACCGACAGGGTGACCGTGAGCATGCTGGAATCGACGTCGCTGACCGACAGGCCGGTCACCGCAACCGAGGCATCCTCGCTCGCCGCAACCGCGCCGCCGGTGTGATTGACCGGGGCGTCATTCTGGCCGTCGGCATTGACGTTGACGATCGCCGTCTCGGTCACGCCGCCGGAGGTCACCGTGTAGGTAAAGCTGTCCATGCCGGCGAAGTCGGCATCGGGCGTGTAGGTGACATAATCGTCGGTCAGATCGCCGGCGGTGCCGTTGTCGTTGATCGCGACCGTGCCGTGCGCGCCCTGCGTCACCGCGCTGATATAGCGGCCCGGATTCTCGAACGTGTCGTTGGCCAGCAGGTTCAGCGCGTTGGCGCCGCTGTCCTCGTTCACGCTCACCATGTCGGCGACGATGTCGGCGACGGCGTTGACGGTGACGTTGACCGTTGCCGTCTCGGTCACGCCGCCGGACGTCACCGTGTAGGTGAAGCTGTCCGCGCCATTATAGTCGGCGCCCGGCGTGTAGACGAGATAGTCGTCCGACGTGTCCCCGGCGGTGCCGTTATCGTTGATCGTGACGCTGCCATGGGCCGCCGCCCCGACCGCGGTGATCGCGGGCGTGCCCTCGAACGTGTCGTTGCCGAGCACAAAGATGCTGACGCCATTGTCCTCGCTGGTCGAGGCATTGTCGCCGACGATATCCGCGACCGCAGCGATCGTGATCGAGACCATGTCGGTGTCCGACAGCGTCCCGTCGCTCGTCGCCATGGTGAGCGTATCCGCGCCATTATAGTCGGCCGCGGGCACATAGGTGACGCCGCCCATCGCGGCCAGGGTCGCGTTGATCTGCGACTGGCTGCCGGTGAGCGTGACGCTGCCGGTGCCGTTGCCGCTGATCTGGCCGGGGGAGAGGCCGCCGCCGACGCTGTCCAGGATGTCGATCGCACCGTGGGCGACGCTGAGCGTCACCGTCAGCGTGCCGCTGTCGACGTCGCTGACCGACAGGCCCGTCACGGCCACGCCGACGCTGTCCTCGCTGGTCGCGATGGCGCCGCCGGTGACGTTGACCGGTCCGTCGGCGGTGTCCGCGACATTGACGACGGCTGTTGCGGCGTTGCCGTAGAGCAGCCCGTCGAACACCGCGAAGGAGATGGTGCGGCTGGTGTTGGCGCCGAAATTGGTGGGATTATCGCCGGCATTGGCGAAGGTGACGCTGTCGAGCATCGTGCGGTAGTCCGCCTCGCTCGCCTGGCCGCTGAGCGTCAGCACGCCGGTCAGCGCATTGTAGGAGGCCGTGACGCCTCCCACGGTCGTGACGGCGAGCACGTCGCCGGACACGAAGCCGCCGGTGATCGCGACGGTCGCGCCCCATTGCGTCGCCTGGTCGACATCGTCGAGCACGAACGACCCGGCGACATCGACGCCTGGTCCGGCCGGCGAACCGGCGCCGGCGGTCTCGGTATAAGTCGAGCCGGAACCGGTCAGCGCGACGTCGGCGGCATAGTCGATCTCGAGGCCCAGCGGGCCGGAGGTGTCGCCGGCGCCGTGAATGCGGATGAAGCGCTCCGGCGCGCCGCCTGCGGGATCGCCGATATAGACGGAGGAGTCGGCCTCATTGGTGCCCGGCGTGCCGTCAAATTCGTCGTCCGCGCTGGAAGTGGTCGTCACATAATAACGATGGGCCACCTCATCATATTCGATGAAGGTCATGAAGCCGGTCGGATAGTCGGTCAGCGTGCTGTCGGTGCCCGGCGTCGGCTGCTCCCAGAGCAGGGTCAGCGTGTCGGTCGCCGGATTATATTTGAAGATCCCGCCATGATCGGTCTGCGAGACCGGCTGGGTGACGAAATAGAGCTCGCCCGTGGCGCGGTCGATGTCCATGCCGGCGATCTGGCCGTAAATGGGGTCGAGCCGTCCGGGCACGTAGCCGTCCGAGCCATCGCCGTCGCCGACGTCGAGAACGGTGAAATTGTCGCTGCCCGCCGTGAGGTCGTTCACCCGGATTACATGGTTCTGGAGGACCGAGGCATTGCCGAGGCCGTCGATGAACGCGAAGGTCGACAGAATGAAGGCCTGGTTGTGCGCGACATCGATCACGAAGTCGGCAACGCCACCCGGGAAGCCCAGGAAATTGTCCGGATTTTCGGTGTCGAGCGTCGCGATCAGCTCGTCGCCGGAGCCGTCATAGTTGGCGCGGTGCAGCTCGAAGCCGGCGTCGAACGAGCCATCCATCCAGTAGATCTTGTGGTTGACCGTATCGATCTCGATGCCCGGCAGCAGTTCGCCGAAGCCGGTCGTCTCGAAGATGCGGGTGAGCGTCGGCGTCGACGTGGCGCTGAAGAGATCGGCGATATTGCCGCGAATGATGCCGTTCGTGTCGTTGCCGTCGGTGTCGACGAGGAAGAAATAGCCGGCGTCCAGATCGAAGCTCAGGTCGCGCAGATTGGTGAAGGCCGGATTGTCGAGGAAGTAGCGGACAAGATTGGTCCCGACATCGCTGCCGTCATTGCTGACGCCGAAGATACCGCCCGGGCCGCCGCCGCCCAGAATCCCGAACAAACGCATTGGCATGATGACCTCCCCACGAAGAAGATTGCGCGCCGGTCGCCCGAGTCCCGACTCCGGAAGGAAGCATTTCACGGAAAATCATTGTAGGAAAGTCGTTTCGAAGACGACTCGACGTGAGTCGGCGGGATTCGATGAATACCGCACCGCAACAATGCTGTTTTCAAAGATTAAGGGTCAATTCACTGTAATATTAATGAGATGCCGTGGCAATCGCCACGGCGTGATGAACAGGGCGTCGACTCGCAGGTCGTCGCCTGGCCGGGCGTAACGGGGTGCCAGCGCCTCCGCGGCGGCGACCACCCGGCGCAGCCGATAATCGTCGAGCGCCAGTTCGGCGCCGGCCCTAGTGGCGCGGGCCTTTACCTCGATGAAGGCGATCACCCGCCCGCGCCGCGCGATCAGGTCCACCTCGCCCACCGGCGTGCGGGCGCGCATCGCAAGGATGTGCCAGCCATGGAGCCTGAGCCACCAGGCCGCGAGCCGCTCGGCCCGCCGGCCGCCGCGCTCGGCCCGCTGGCGTTTCACTTCAGCTGCTGGGCGCGCTCATAGACGGCGCGCTTCGGCAGGCCGAGCCGGGCGGCGACCTCGGCGGCCGCGCGGGATGGCGAGAGCGTGGCCATCGCCGCCCGCAGCGCGGCCTCGACGTCGGCGTCGCTGGCGGCCTCGGCCTCGCCGGGCGGGCCGACGATGATCACGATCTCGCCCTTTGGCGGGGCGTCCCGATAGCGCGCCGCAAGTTCGGAGAGCGTCCCGGTCACTGTCTCCTCGAAGCGCTTGCTGATCTCCCGCGCCACTGCCGCCTCGCGGTCGCCGAGGCCCTGATGCAGGGCGCCGAGCGCCCCGGCGAGTCGGGGTCCGCTCTCGTAGAAAGCGAGCGTGCCCTTGAACGCGGCGGCCTCCCTGATCGCCGTGGCCCGGGCGCCTGGCTTGGCCGGAAGGAAGCCGAAAAAGGCGAAGCGGTCCGTGGGCAGGCCGGCCAGGGTCAGCGCCGAGATGACCGCGCTCGGGCCCGGAATGGTGATCACCGCCACCCCGGCCGCGCGGGCGTCGCGGACCAGCTTGTACCCCGGATCGGAGATGAGCGGGGTGCCCGCATCGGAGACCAGAGCGATCGCCTCGCTTGCCATGCGCGCGATCAGGCCGGGCCGGACCTTGTCCGCATTGTGATCGTGATAAGGCTGCATCGGCCGCTTCATCCCGATATGCTGGAGCAGCTTTGCGGTGACCCGGCTGTCCTCCACCGCGATCAGGTCGGCGCGCGCCAGCGTCTCCGCGGCGCGGGGGGACAGATCGGAGAGATTGCCGATCGGGGTCGCCACGATATAGAGGCCGGGTTCGAGCTTGCCGTTCATGGGGACTGAAATCATGGCATCGCTGCCCTACCGCCCGCAACCCGCCGTGTCGCTGTTTCGGTGGTTGAGCCTCGCCCTGATGGCCGCGGTCATCGCCGGCTGCGTGCCGCGCTCGACCCGCCCGAACCCGCAGCTGCCGACCGAACCGGTGCTTCGGCCGGAGGAGCCGCGGGCCAATCCGCGCCTGCCCGCCGACGAGACCCGCAACCGCGTTGCCGTGCTGGTGCCGCTCACCGGCCGCGACGCCGCGCTTGGCCAGTCGATCCTCAATGCCGCGAATCTCGCTTTGCTGGACTCGCCCGGTGGCGACCGGATCCGGATCACCGCTTATGACACGGCCGCCGCCGGCGGCGCCGTGCGCGCGGCGAACGAGGCGATTGCGGAGGGCAGCGGCCTCATCCTCGGGCCGCTGCTCGCCGAGGATGTGCGCGCGGTCGCGCCGATCGCGCGGCAGAACGCCGTGCCGGTCATCGCTTTCTCGAACGATGTCGCGGTCGCCGGCAATGGCGTCTTCCTGATGGGCTTCACGCCCGGCCAGTCGATCGCCCGGGTGGTGACCTTCGCCCGCGAGCGCGGCGCGCAGAGCTTCGGCGCTTTGGTCCCGACCAATGTCTATGGCGAGCGCGCCGCCCAGGCGATGACCCGGACCGTGGAAGGCGCGAATGCGCGCCTGGTCGGCATCCAGACCTTCGATCCGAGCGCGGCCGGCGTGCGCGGTGCTTCCACCCGGCTGCTCGCGCAGGGCGGGGTCGATGCCGTGCTGCTCGCCGACGTACCGCGGACGATCCTGCCGGCCGTGCCGGTGGTCCGCGCCGCCTCGCCGGCGCCGCGCCTGCTCGCCACCGAACGCTGGGCCAGCGAGGGCAATATCGGCGCCAATGTCGCCTTGCGCGGCGCCTGGTTCGCCGCACCTTCGGACGCCGTCTACAATCAGTTCCGCACCCGCTACCGCGCCCGCTACACCAGCGCCCCCTTCCGACTCGCCTCGATGGGCTATGACGCGGTCCTGCTGACCGTCAGGGTGGCGTCGAGCTGGCAGGTGGGCCGGACCTTCCCGATCCGCGAACTCCGCGATCCGCAGGGCTTCTCCGGCGTCGACGGCGCCTTCCGCTTCGGTCGCGACGGCGTTGCCGACCGGGCGCTGGAGGTGCGGGAGGTGACCGCGGCGGGGACCAACGTCGTCTCGCCCGCGCCGCGGGGCTTTTAAGGGACGATCTGGGCCAGCATCGCGTCGAGCAGCAGCATCCCGCGCGGCGTGACGCGGAGGCGGTCCGGCGACCGCTCCAGCAGGCCTTGCGCCGCCAGCCGGTCGACCGCCGCCAGGTCGAGACCCTCCGGCGCATAGGGAATCCCCTCGGCGAGGCGCAGCCCCATCAGCAGGGCTTCGACGCGCTGCTCCGCGGGCGTGATCGCATTTTCCTCGATGATGCCATGGCCGTTGCGGGCGAGCGCATTCAGCCAGTTTTCCGGCTTGCGGTGACGCTGCGTTGCGACGCTGCCGCGGCGGCCATGCGCGCCGGGGCCGACGCCCGCATAGGTCCCGTAGCGCCAGTAAGCGAGATTGTGCCGGCTCTCTTCGCCGGGGCGGGCGTGGTTGGAAATCTCATAGGCTGGCAGGCCGGCCCCCCCGGTCATCACCTGCGTCAGCTCGTACAAAGCGGCGCTCTCGTCCGGATCGGCGGGGACCAGCTCGCCCTTCGCGGCGAGGGCAGCGAAGCGCGTGCCGGGTTCGATGGTCAGCTGGTAGAGCGAGAGGTGGCCGGTGCCGAAGCTCAAGGCCCGTTCCAGCTCCGCCGCCCACGCGTCCGCGCGCTGCCCGGGCAGCGCATAGATCAGGTCAAAGCTCACCCGCTCGAACACCGACTGGGCGGTGCCGAGCGCCATCAGCCCCTCGTTCACGTCATGTGCCCGGCCGAGGAAGTGCAGCGCCGCATCGTTCAGGGACTGCAGGCCGAGCGACACCCGGTTCACCCCGGCGCGCGCGAGATCGGCGAAACGCGCCGCCTCGACCGAGGAGGGATTGGCCTCCAGCGTGATCTCGATCCCGTCCGCGAAACCCCAATGCCGCTCCGCCGCGCCGAGCAGCGCCTCGACCGTCGCGGGCGGCATCAGCGAGGGGGTGCCGCCGCCGAAGAAGATCGAGGTCAGCCGGCGGCCCGGAAGCTGCGCGGCCTCATAGGCAAGGTCGGCGAGCAAAGCCTCGCGCCATGCCGCCTGATCGACCTGCTCCCGGACATGCGAGTTGAAGTCGCAATAGGGACATTTGGAGACGCAGAAGGGCCAGTGGACATAGAGGGCGAGGTCGCCCTCCGCCGCACTCACAGCAGAGCGGCCACGAGCTTGCGGAAGGCGTCCGCGCGGTGGCTCATCGCATGCTTGTCGGCCGGCTCCATTTCACCGAACGTCACCTCGTGCCCGGCCGGCACGAAGATCGGATCGTAGCCGAAGCCGTTCGCCCCGCGCGGCGGGAAAGTGAGGATGCCGTCGACCCGGCCCTCGAACCATTCGCTGTGTCCGTCCGGCCAGCACAAAGCGAGCGCGCAGACGAAATGGGCGTTGCGGCTCGCCTCGGGGCCGAGCGCCTCCAGCTCCGTCCGCACCCGCTCCATCGCGAAATTGAAGTCGCGTTCGCCGCTGACCTCGCCGGGTCCGGCCACCGGATCGACATGCGCGTCCTTCACCGCCCAGCGGGCCGAGAAGATGCCCGGCCGGTCGCCGAGCGCCTCGACGCAAAGGCCGCTGTCGTCGGCGAGGGCGGGCAGGCCGCTGAGGTCCGCCGCCGCGCGCGCCTTGAGGTCCGCATTGTCGATGAAGGTGGTGCCGATCTCGTCCGGCTCGGGCAGGTCGAGCTCGGCCGCGGACACGGGCTCGATCCCGTAGGGCCCGAGCAGCGCGCGAATCTCGCGGACCTTGCCTTCATTGTGGCTGGCGATCACCAGCCGCCCGGCCGCGAGCTTGCGGGTCATCGGCCGGTGGCCTTGTCCTGCGCCGCGAAAATCTCGCTGCAACCGATCCGCGCCAGCCTGAGCAGCCGGAGCAGCCCTTCCTCGTCGAACACGTCGCCCTCGGCGCTCACCTGCGCCTCGACCAGCTGGCCATCGCCGGTCAGCACGAAATTGCCGTCCGATCCCGCCGAACTGTCCTCGGCATAGTCGAGGTCGAGCACCGCAGTGCCGTTATGGATTCCGCAGCTCACCGCGCCGACCTTGGCCCGAATGGGATCATTTTCGATCAGCTTCTTTTCGAGCAGCCCGTCGACCGCGAGCCGCAGCGCCACCCAGGCGCCGGAAATGGCGGCGGTCCGCGTGCCGCCGTCCGCCTGGATGACGTCGCAATCGAGCGAGATCTGCCGTTCGCCGAGCGCCTCCAGATCGACCACGGCGCGCAGGCTGCGGCCGATCAGCCGCTGGATTTCCTGCGTGCGGCCGGACTGCTTGCCCGCGGCCGCTTCGCGGCGTCCCCGCGTGTGGGTCGCCCGCGGCAGCATGCCATATTCGGCGGTCACCCAGCCGCGGCCCTTGCCGCGCAGCCAGCCGGGAAGGTTGGTCTCGACCGACGCCGTGCACAGCACCCGCGTGTCGCCGAAGCTGATCAGGCAGCTGCCCTCCGCGTGGCGGGTGAAGCCGGGCTCCATGATAATCGCGCGCATCTGGTCTGGCGCGCGGCCTGAGGGACGCATAATCTACTCCTGTATCGAAGGCGGCGCCTTAGCCTCTGCCTCGGGAGAAGGAAATGGCGATCGTCCGAACCTTGATGCTGGTGATCGGCCTGCTCGCCGTCGCCTTCGGCCTGCTCTTCACCCTGCAGGGGCTCGGCATCGTCCACTGGCCGCGCCGGTCCTTCATGCTCGACGACACCAGCTGGGCCTGGCGCGGCGGCATCGTGATGATCGGCGGCGCGCTGATGGCCTGGTACGGGCGCCGGCTTCGCTAAGCCGCCGTTCAGCGGCGTTGGGGCAGAGGGAATCAATGAAAACAGCCATTCTCATCCTGGCGGCCGGCTTTGCCGCCGCGCCCGCCACCGCTGCCCCGGCCCGCCCTGCCGCGCCCGAGTCGATCACCTATCGGACCGGCCCCTGCATGGGCGGCTGCCCGATCTACACGGTCACGGTGCGCAGCGACGGCAGCGCGACTTTCGAGGGCGTGAATTTCACCACCGTCCGCGGCCGGCGCGATTTCCGGGTGACGCCGCGTCAGTATCGGGCCTTCGCCGCCTGGCTGGCGCCGATCCGCCCGGCGCGCGGCTCGATCGACTATAGCGAGCCGAGCCTCTGCCGGGAGATGGCGACCGACCTGCCGTCCGCGACGGTCACCTGGACGGGTCGCCGCCGCGAGCAGCGCCTCCATTATTATTATGGCTGCGACATGCAGCGGCGTCGCGCGCTCGCCCGCCGCCTGAGCAGCGCGCCGGACCGTCTGCCGATCGGGGATTTCATCGGAGCCCGGCGCTAACTACATCTGCCGTATGGCGAGCAGCATCGGCGAGATGAGCGACCGCGCGCGGGACGTGTTCCGGATGGTAGTCGAGGCGTATCTGGAGAACGGCCAGCCGGTCGGCTCGCGCACCATCTCGCGCACCTCCACGCTCAACCTCTCCCCGGCCTCGATCCGCAACGTGATGCAGGACCTGGAGGAGACCGGCCTGCTCGCCGCGCCGCATACTTCCGCGGGCCGGATCCCGACCGAGACCGGCCTGCGCCTCTTCGTCGATGCGATCATGCAGGTGGCGGAGCCGCGGCCCGAGGACCGCGCCGCGATCGAATCCCTGCTCGACCGGGGTGGGCCGATCGAGGAGGCGATCGCCAGCGCCACCGCCGCGCTCTCCGGTCTGTCGGCCTGCGCCGGCATCGTGCTGGTGCCGAAGGAGGAGCCGGCGCTGAAGCAGCTCGCCTTCGTGCCGCTCTCGCCGCGTCAGGCAGTGGCGGTGGTGGTGGGCAGCGACGGCAGCGTCGAGAACCGGGTCGTCGATCTGCCGCCCGGCGTCACCGCCGGGACGCTCGTGGAAGTCGGCAATTATGTCAGCGCCCGCCTCTCCGGCCTGACGCTGCGCGAGGCACAGGCGCGGCTGACCACTGAGATCGCGGCCGGCAAAGCTGCTTTGGACAAGGCTGCGCAGACCCTGGTCGCGCAGGGCCTCGCTTTGTGGTCCGAGGACGGCTCTCGCCGGCCGGTGCTGATCGTCCGCGGCCAGGCGAACCTCATCGACGACAACACCGCCGCCGATCTCGACCGCGTCCGCCAGCTGCTCGACGAGCTGGAGGGCAAGGAAGAGATTGCCCGCCTGCTCGACCGCGCCCGCTCCGGCGCCGCGATGAAGATTTTCATCGGATCGGAGAACGAGCTTTTCGCGTTATCCGGCTCGTCCGTGATCGCCGCGCCCTATCGCGGGCATGACGGAAAACTGGTCGGCGTCGTCGGTGTGATCGGCCCGACCCGGTTGAACTATGCGCGCGTGGTACCCATGGTGGATTTCACCGCGAAAACATTGTCGAGATTGATGGGATGAACGTGCAGGAACCGGGAACGAAGGACGAGGCCGAGGCGGCCGACGGAAAGTTCGAGCTGGAGGGCGAGCTGGATTTCGGCGCCGCCGGCGGCGAGGACGCGAATGTGGACGCCGACCGGCTCGGCGAGCTGGTGAAAGAGCTGGAGGAGGTGCGCCAGCACGTCCTCTACGCGCAGGCCGAGACCCAGAATGTGCGCCGCCGGCTCGAGCAGGAGAAGCTCGCGGCCACGCAATATGCCGCCACTGCCTTCGCCCGTGACATGCTGAGCGTGAAGGACAATCTGGAGCGCGCCTTGTCCGCAATTCCGGAGGAGCTGCGCGGGAACGACAATATGAAAGGCCTGGTCGCCGGCTTGGAGGCCACAGGCCGCGAGCTTGACAGCGCCTTCCAGCGCCACGGCATCAGCCGCATTCTTTCCAGCACAGTGGGATCCGAAGCTTGGAATTCACGTGACTTGAAGTCGCGGC